>Ga0209208_10004130_pt1 | contig 20695 bp, 18 predicted proteins | sample S1TSphfallax_3_FD_187694 | JGI IMG/M metagenome (GOLD analysis project Ga0209208, IMG submission 187694) | Host-associated microbial communities from peat moss isolated from Minnesota, USA - S1T2_Fd - Sphagnum fallax MG (SPAdes) (version 2) | ecosystem: Host-associated > Plants > Peat moss >...
GTAAGTGGTCATTAAAACCCTAATTGTTGGTGGCTAAACAATAAGTCAGTGACCAAACATTCAAAGCCCAAAACCCTAAATCTAGCAGCCATATGAGGTTCACGTCTTGCAAATTGTGAGAGCTAACTCCAAAGTCCTAACTCTCAATGTTTTTGTCTTTTCATCTTGTGTTGTTCAATGCTAGCAACTACAACTTGCAGCCTGCAACATTCACAATTCATCAATCAAGGATGAATATTTAGGTCATTTGAAAAACTACGAGTATGAGCCTTGAGGGTCATGACTCATGACTCATTAAGAATGTTGAACATGGATCCAAAAGATCTTCATCTTGAGTCTTGGATATGCAATGTGCAATGGTGCAAATTGCAATTTGCAACTTTGCAAGTTTGTATTATGTAATGACTTAAAGTTTATTTATTGCATTGATGTACCATCTATGTAGTATGAAATGGCCAAGGTGGAATCGCATGGCACACAATGCAGATTTCTTGAACTAGTTACCAATGGCCATTGACATGAACAAGCTTGATCGGCAAGCTTGAACATGAACATAGCTGGGGCTTGATTGGTGAAGTTTGAGTATGAAAAAGACCCAAGCTTGAGCCTTGAATCACAAGCAATTATTCTTGGTGTTGCAATGTTGGGATTCAAAAACCAAGATCCGATGGTGTTCAATCTTTAAAAGTTCACCACTCCACATTGAAATGCATGAAAGTTCTTCAAACTTCACCCTTTGAATTTTATTTTTCTTTGTGTTTTTTCTTGTGTGCATTGTGCATTCAACATTGCACCAGTGAGTCATCCATGCTTGTGCTTCAAGAATTGAAATTTTCATTTAAGGTTGTAACTTGTGTATGTGTTTTTGTCACTCTAAAGTTTGTGTGATTTTGTCAATTTGAAATTTGTGTATGATTATGTCATTTTTTTTGTTAATTCCTAAGTGTTAAATGAATTGGGATCTATTGATCCAAGTCTAGAGTTTAGACTCCCTCTTCTTTTCTTTAGAATTTCAATGACACCAAAATTGAAACCTCTTCCCAATTTCAAGTTCAATTTTTTTTGTGAAAGACCAGTCATTATTTTGAATTCATAGTCAAAAGAGGCAAAATTTAATGCATAGGGAGAAAAACACAATGCATGCAACCTTGAACATGGACTTGATCATGTTATTGTTCAAATCCAAAATGATTCATAATTTTTTCTTTTGTCACCTTAGATTCAAAATCCAAACCCTAATGATATTTTTTTTAAATAATAAATGCCTTCGAAAGTTAAACTTTAAAAAAACCCTAAAAAATCCCCAACATATGTAGTGAAAAAATTCCAAGATGTCTGGTTAATGAAAATGCCATGGGCTAAAGCTATTTTTTATGCAATTGGAAAACTATTAGTTGTGTTAATGTTTCAATTTTTAAAATTTGAAACATTATCCATATAATGGTTTTTTCACAATATGTTGTTGATGTTTTTAAAAATTCCATTAGTTCTGGTCACAAGACCATTAGATGATGCATAATGATAAGCACATAATTCAACCAATATCCTTTATATTTTTTATTGTAGTACAAAATTTGTTCAAAGTTTATATAAAGACCATATTAGACTATCACATAGCTTTATTGAATTCATAAGATTGGACATATGTTTGCCAAAAATTTGGTGCTAGTGCATTAACATTATCTTTGATATTTTGAAATATCCAACAATCTTTCACAAGGAGTGCTTAATAAAAATCAACTGTCATGATACTATCAACACCACTAAAAAATTTGCTTTGAATGTGTTTTATGGATCTTAGCCTATTATCTATAACATTAAACATTCTAGCACCAACAAGTGATATTTCATATATCACAACAAGTTGTAATTGTTCATATTGACATGTAAACCTATTTAATGAATTTGATGATAAGTTTGGTAAAATAGATAAGGATTGTTGGACACGTATGTTTAATGTTGAATGTATTATTAAACCATTAATATTGAAGGCAACTTTATTTGTTGATGCCATAAGTAAAGCCTTGATTTGTGTTAAGTTAGAAGATATGTCTATTGTATAATCGTAATAATCCTTGAATTATAAGTTTCAATGTAAAAGATTTACTAGTTCCATCGCCCCATGTCAAAAATAAACATGTCGATGTGTCAGGGTATAATTACTTTCTATGTGTGACATCATCAAATATTAATCTTTGTTTTCATACAATTGTTTAAGTAAACTATGATATCCAAATTCTTCCATCATCATGGAATATGATAAAATTGTGGAATTTTCATCTTTTAGAAATTGTGATTTTTGGTTTAATCCATTCCATGATTGAATAACACAATCAGATTGCAAATCATAGTGTTCAATATTGATTGTGTTTGTTATAGGAATTATAGGACGTGGATCATTTTTTCCATTATTTATATTGTTAGTCCAAATGTTAGTTAAACGTAATGGTTTTGATTTTGAATCTATTGATTCATCCATTTTTATAATATTTGGATATGGCATTTGTTGGTTGAAAATAGATTTAATTTTTAAAATGTCATCATGTTGTTGACAATATGCATCATGCCAAGTTACATTAGTTCCAAGTTGGGAGTTTTCTGAATCTCAAAATGGTGAATACAATAAAAGTTGTTTTTTCAACCAATTTTCAATATATTTATATTTATTATGATTTATAAGCCTAATAATTTTGGGTTTGCAATATTTTGAATTGTTTTTTATGCTATAGAAATAATTAAACTTTGTTAGTGATAATGATTCATATTGATTAGGACAATTAATATATTTGTCTATGATCGATGAACACATTATATCACTTGAATTTGGTTCCAATTCATGCAATGGAACTTGTCATTTTAACACAAAAACACATTCTTCATAAGGAGAAGTATTTATGAATTTAAATGTTTGAAATAAATGATATAATGGTAAAGAAAGCACACAATAAACAAGTTGAACAGCCATTTGTTGGGCATTAAAAAAAACATTACCTAAATATTGAATTCTTGTATTTTCATATATATTATTTGCAATGCATTTTTTATGATAAAATGTAATTTTGATGTTATTGATTAATCTATTTTTGTCATATATGATGTGCAATATGTTGGAGCTGCATATGGGTCCAAGATAAATTGAATATATGTATTTGCAAACCACAAATGGGCAAGATGTATGCTAAATGCATTAATTTGTATGTTTTTAAAAATTCGTTAAAAAAAAAAGTGCGGCTTTGTTAATTTACTTCTCAAATTTATTATATATGTACTTTCATCAAGGTTTAAAGAATTTAAATATTCAAAAAATGATATATCGTCATTGTTTTAAATTAGAATTTATTTTTTGCTTGTATTTGGAGGTATTATTGTGAAAATGGATAATTTCCATTTATTCAAGAGGTTCTAAAATTTTTGTTTCATGCATTTGAGGCAATGGGTAATGAAATCTATAAACAACATGGTTTTTTTCTTACATGTATGTGTGTGTTGTTGTTGTTATGCATTTTGTAATGGGTTTGGTAATAATTATGATACATCACAAGAATTATACACGTTTACAAACTTTTTAATTTCTTCATTTGTGCATTTAATACATAGGTGCATTTTTTATTCATAAAAGTCCATGGTCATGTTCGCTCCCATGATTTTGGAATTCAATGATGAAATATATATATATATACCCAAGAAGATAATGATCTTTTGTGATAAGTTTGTGAAAACAAGATGTTCTATGATTATAATCACATGTGATAATATTAATTCTATTATATGAATAGATTAGAAGTCTTTTATTTTATTTGGGAGATTTAATCTTGAAGCATGTAATGTGTGTAAAGCTTTAATCAGATGATCCCATAATTTTTCAATAGATGTAAAAGTAACAAAGAACATTGGAGGACTAAGCTATCGAATCATTACAAATAATTTTTTTCACAACCTTTCAAGATAATTAGGAGAATTATGCAAACCTTCCAAATCACGATAATTTAAATATGATTTAAAAATATTATCTAAATTTGGTTTATTCATACTTGATCATTTTTAAAGTTTTACCACATAGTTTTTCTTTTTGTATTTGCACCCAACAAGAACCTATGACTTTTTGGATGGAGACTTTTAAGAGCTTTCAAAAAAGGTTGGAAATATTTGTTAAAAAAAACCCCAAATTTATGAAGTAATTCCCATTGAGTTATTTGTTGATATGAAAAACCTTCATGAAATTGTTGAGGTTACCCATACAACAATGTTGGAAATTTTAGTTTTTCAGAGTGTTTATTTTAAAATAAACTTAAAGGGTGAAAGCCTTGACTTGAAGCAATAAAATATATAATATTTTCATAACCCATTATTTTTAGAACATCTTAAAACTTTTGTATCATTGAATCTATTGGTGTACAATGTATTTCTTCATTGTTAGAATCAAAGTTATCAAATCATGCATTGTTATAAAAAAGAATTTGATATTTTAAATTCGTATGCAAAACAAACAAACTTGCCCATTGATGATGAATGTTAACATTCAAATATTTGTATATTGGTGTTTCAATTAAATTTCATAAAGTGACCATCACCATATTTGAACGAACATTTATTGACATATAAAATGATTCGTATTCAAAACATCATTCAAAACAACACCTATTATTGCACCATCATGTGGTAAATTGTGATATTATTGATTGAAGTTGATCCACATTTGTAAGGACATTAATAACACTACCATGCATTTTATATTACCCATACCTTGGAGTTTATAAATTTGACCAAAAGAAAAATGTGATGCAATAAGACGTTCTTCTAATTGTGTTAATTTTTGAATTAATGGAATAATTTTGTTTTTTAATTTTTTATTGGTACTTGATATAAGGGTGGTTTATTTTCATTAATATTACGTAAACAACTTGTACATATGTATGACATTCAATTAAGTTTTATTTGAATTTGAAAGTATGTAGAAAGTTTTTTTAACAATTTATTTGAAAAACATTATTATTTTTTTAAAAATAACCTTTCACAACCAAAACATGGAATTATGGGAATATCTTGGATTTGTCTATTATAAATGTCAATGTATATTGAATTATGTGTTTTTTCTTTTATATTAACATTATGTTTTATTTTATTTTATTGAACATCATGTTTTGCAAAAAATTGTGTGAGGATTGGTTTTTTAATTTCTTTTAGAATGCATTGAACATATGACAATTGAACATTGTGAATTATGAATATTCTTGTGATATATATATTTCATGTGATTCATAATATGTGATTTTTTTCTTTTAATATTTGGAAACATGCTTATGAATTTAGATGTTTTTGCATACTAAGTTAAATTTTGGATAAATGTCGAATAATTTATAAATATTATTGTCATAAAGTGCCCAATCAATTATTTATTTATTTATTTGTATTACATTAAGCTCAACAATTTGATGGGTGTGTTCCATTTGAATTTGGGATTTTTTAAAACTTTGATAAGGGGAATTGAAGTGAAAGGATTAGACAAAATCTCATTAACACAATCATTTGTGTTGGTTTTTTTAAAAATAAATAAATACTGAATACAATTTCTAATTTATCTTTTAGTAATATTTGTATTACAAGAAGTGTTGGACAATAAACAACATACACCAATGGTGAATCCCAATTATTTTTCAAAATATCCATTAATGCATAATCACATTTTTCATTCCAATAAAAACATGTTGTTAGTTGTGATAATCGAATAGGAGGTTGTTGCATCGATAATTCTAAAAAGATGGAAAATCATCTAAATCTATGTTAACTTTGGAATGGTTAACTTAAAAAACAGACAAAGACCTATATATACCATTAACATATTGAATTGGTTCAAAATGTTGAAAATTTATATGCTATATGTAAGGGGATAGATTGAAAATCCATGCCACATTGAGACAAAATGCATTTTGATACTTTATTCCAAATCTAAATTGACCTTTGTATGTAGATATTCAACTATCTAAAATATTTTAGTGAAATCTCCCCACAAACTTCCCACACTAACACTTAATGCCATTTTTGTCACATGTTGATGTTCATTTATGACCATGCCTTGATGTAAATCAAACAAACAACTTAGATTTAAGTTTCGAATATAACATTGTTGAGTTTTTTCTATATTCAATAATAAACATTGATTTAAATGTGCCATATTATTTTGCTACAATTCCAAAGTTGATAAATGATTATCTAATAAATAAGATATAAAACAATAAAGATAATTGCCTATTTCATATTTGTATGTTGAAACTAAATGAAGGTCATATGAATGCAATACATGTTCAAATGATGAATCAACAAGATTTAATGAAGGTGTTTCCATTATTATTAACTTCAATTTAATGGATATTTATATAAACAAAATCATGGTTCCCACATAAACACATTCAAAAAAACTAAAATCGATCACTCATTCAAAGCTATTTTTTTTTTTTTAAAAATTGGAATTTTTTTTGCATCGAAAAACTTTTTATATTGGAAAATTATTTAGATGGAAAACTTGCTTGAATCGAAAAATTGCTAGCATTGAAAAACTATTAAATTAGAAAATATTTGTACTAAAAATTTGCATGTATTGAAAAAAAAAAATCATTGAAAATTTGATTACATTGAAAAGTTATTGCATTGAAAAATTACTTATATTGGAAAATCATTTGCATTGAAAATCTATTTTCATTAAATAAATGCTTGCATTGAAAAACTACTTTCATTGAAAAAACTACTTCCATTGAAAAACCGTTTTCATGAAAAAAATTACTTGCATTGAAAAATTGATTTCATGAAAAAAAAATGTTTGCATTGAAAAATTATTTATATTGGAAAATCATTTGCATTGAAAATCTACCTTCATTAAACAAATTGCTTGCGTTGAAAAACTACTTGCATTAAAAAACTACTTTCATTGAAAAAAAATCCTTGCATTGAAAAACTACTTTTATTGAAATTTTCTTTCCATCAAAAAATTACGTGCATTGAAAAAATTGCTTCAATTGTAAAATTGTTTTCAATGAAAAAATGATTTCATTGAAACTTGCTTCACATACAAAATGTTGCATATAAAATTATTTTCGGCACTTGATGAAAATTAATGTATGCGAACTTTCCTTTTCCTCTAATAAAAAACTATGAAAAATATATATAATATGGGTTATTTAAACCAAAATTTTGATATAAAGAGTTTTCACATGCATAGATTATTCGTATACTAAAAGTAATTATAAAAAGGTCACATAAAAATATCAACAACCTTAATGTCTATGAAGGTTTTTATTTAGAAATTGATTTTGATTCAACAAAATCAAGCTTGCGTTTCACATTTTGTTGGACATTATAATTAAGAATAATTGTTGAAGGAGCAACAAAAGCTTTGCCTTTCAAACTAGTTTATGCTTATGGGATAAATTATTGGATTTTTTTTTTAAAACCAACAAAGGTAGATGTGGTCAATAAGCAAAATTTATCATGATGTGAGTTAAAATGAGGAGTTGAACTTGTTTTAGATGAAACAAATCCAAGAATTCAGATTCTGTCATATGCACAATTGCTTCAAGCCATTTGCCCTCAATAGTCAATACACATGTTCATCATTGGTTACAATGGAACCACAAAGAAAATCTAATTTTTGAACCATTGATTTTGAATGATAAACATTACAATAAACACCACTTGTTGAAGAAATGGTAACATTTGCTACAAGACAATTTCCACGTACTTTTTGAAATGGAGGCACAACAAGGCTAGCTATGAACAACATTCTGGTCACTTGGGATAAAAAGAAAATATGTTCAAATGAAAAGGTAAATGAAGATGAACATAAACATAAGGAAATGTGAAAAAAGGTAGACCAAGTAAAAAAAGAACAAAACCATGCACACACATATACATAATATGTAAACAAAAAGAATGAAATGCATAAGAAGTGCATAATAAAAGATGTTATGAAAACATAATAATTTAAAGAATTAATACTTTAAAAAAGACAAAGAAAAAGATTTTAAAAATCAATAACAACAAAATAAATATTAAAAAAAGGTCATTCAAGCACAAAAAAAACATTATACCCTCTTCTTTCAAACCATTTTATTTTTTTTTTGTTATTTATTTTGAGTGATTTAAAAAGCTATGTGTGTGAAATTTAAAGCTCTACAAATGGCCTTTGAAGTGTAAAAAGATTAAACCAACATATGTATCTTAAGTTTTAAAACAAAAATTGGTTTTTTTATGCTTAAACCTTAAATTTTCACCACCTTAACTTCCATAAGCCATATCTTGCTCATTTAAAAACCAATTCCAATGATTTTTGTGACATGCATGCATCAAGACATGGGCTACAAAATCTTTTCAATGTTCAAAGGCTATTGACCAATGTGAAAAATGTTATAAAACTTTATTTACAAAGGTTTCTCACATCCTTGTATACTTACCATATTGAAATTACAATACATTCTTCTTTGAACAAACACACTCCAAACTTTTTATCCCATATTCTTTACCAAAAAAAAAATTCCACTTCACTATATAATTTTATTTTTTTCACTATTAGTAGCAACATTCTACTCTATGTTTAATATGTAATAGAACATGGATTTTTGTTCTTTAGAAAATTATAATAAAAAAAAATCATTTCAATGAAATTTTATTTTCTATAAATCATTTTAGAAGAGAAAAATAATGTGGCTACCCGGTTCTCCCCTCCTCAAAGAGGAAAGAATCAAAACAATTGCTTTTATTTTATTTTTTATGTTAGATTTGGGTCTTTTTTTCTAAAAGAGAATAATTTCCTTAGGAAGAGGATAATTGGGTTGGGCACCTGAATCTCCTTCCTACCAAAGCAAGAAAAAAAAACAATGTTTGAACCTAGATTGCAAAGGATGACCCGATGGCCAGTAAATCATTTTATTTTTTTTTCGCTTGGAAACCTAGTGGCACCGAGTTGTTCCATGTTAAACTGCGAGGGACAATCTAATGGTCACTAAATAATTTTCTTTCCCCTCTCACTTGGAGACTTAGTGGCCACTAAGTTGTCCTTCGCTAAACTACAATGGATGATTTTGTGGCCACCAAATCTTTTTGTTTGGTTTTTTTCTTTCCCTCTTGCTTAAAGACCTGGTAGCCACCAAGTTGTCCTTCGTTAAACTACGAAGGACAATCTAGTGGCCATTAAATTGTTATTTTTCCTTCTCGTTTAGAAATCTGGTGACCACTAGATCTTCATTTTTTTTCTTTTTTTTGGAGACTTGGTAGCCACCAGGTCATTCCATGTTAAACTATAAAGGATGATTTGTGGCCACCAAATCATTTTTTTTTCTCGCTTGGAAATCTAGAGGCCACAAGGTTCTCCCATGCAATCCAACATTGAACAATTTGGTGGCCACTAGGTCTCCAAGAAGAAAAAAATGATCTAATGGCCACCAAGTTGTCCTTTGCAAACTAGGTTGCAACACTGTTTTTTTTCCCTACCTAAGTAATAAGGAGATTCAAGTGCCCAACCCAATTATCTTTTTCCTGAAAAAATTATTCTCTTTTAGAAGAGGGAATTCGAATCTAATGTAAAAACAAAAATAAACAAAAGCAATTTTTATAATTGATCATGAAATGAACATCAAGTTCTACTTGATGTTTTATGTGTAAATTTTAAACAAAATGATGCAAAAGAAAGGATAGGAATTTACCTCTTTGAATGCAAATTGAGCACTTGATAATGTGTTGTGTAACTATAGAAGACAAGTTCGAATAGTTTCATCCATAACCTTTGTTAAAATTGTGTAATGTTGTGCTTTCAAATATCAATCTCCTTTTGTTGTTGTTGTCACATTCTTGATTAAAACCATTCCACAATGGCTTCCATTGTACGCCTCAAAAAGTTATTCATATTTTGTTTTAAATTGTTACCAAGAATAAAAATGTTTTGGTTAAACTCATTTTTTCCACCTTTGTTATCCCCTACTCCCCTTACACCAATGATGATGACAACAATGGTACCAGATCTCCAACTTTGAATAGAACTTTTGAATTCTCTACAGAATCCATGTGAAAAAACATCAAAATTAATTTAGGTTGGAATGCAGGAGTTGATGACATAATGGTTGTTGATTCAATTGTCATGACAACAAGCATGGCATTATTCTCAAAACCTTTTTTAGACTTTGATTCAATGTTAAAATTTTCCACCCTCACAAACATGCGTTTCTGCAAATGTTACTCAAGCATTTTTATATAAAGCAATTTCACCCTCAAAGTGATTGTGGTCAAAACTGCCTTGTCCAACAAATCACAAAGCAAATATGCATAGCCTGGATCTTCCATGCTCCTATTTGCAATTCAATCAAATGTGCCATACTTATTGAACACATGTGCTTCAAATGCAACATCTCTAATTTTGAAATTCAATTCATCCACTACAATAATTAATCTAGCTTCCTTCACTAGAACAACCATTGTGTAAAAAAAAGGAAAGGACTTACCAAAATGAATTTGACAATAAACAAATGAAGTAGCACTTGGTAAAATAAAAAGTTGCAAAAGCACACAACAAAACATACACTTGCAGAAACATAGATTTGCAAAGGAAGCAAAAAAATAGTCAACAAATGGTGAAAGCTTAAACTAAACACATTATTTTTGCTTTGAAAAAAAAATACAACAAACATACAATGTTATATTTATATGGGACAAAAGACCTAACTTCAAACCCAACCCTAGACCTTTTTTCTATTTTATGTTGACTTTAAGTAATTTTGATTATGATCAATTTCAACTTAACAATAAAAAATCATATCCATGGTTTGGAGGCTAAATTATGGTCTAACAATGAACAAAACATCATTACCCTTGACATCTTATAAATTTTAGTTATTGACTTTCAGTAACTTTGACTATGGTAGATATCTACCATTAACCTTAGATATTGATGAGCCATGGTTTGGTAGCTAGATTGTGGTTTAATAATGCATCTTCTGAATTTGAATTATGTACATCATTCTTGCACTCGAACTTTAAATATTTCAACCTAGATTTGAAAGATATTCATGCATAAACTTTAAATTTTTCTCCACTATTTAACCATTGTTTTCATTTCACTTAAATATATTATTGTTTGTTAAACATCAACTTTTTAATCATGTACATTAAAAAATTTACACACAAAAAAATATTTATTTATTTTGGTTAAATTATTAAGTGTTCAATTTTTATTTTAAAAATTTGGGTTCTTTTCTTAATTTTTTTAAATGAAAATTTTCTGTTGAATTTTTTCCATTCCCCAATATATATATATAATATTTTCTTGAGAAAAAATCTTCATTAAATTATCGTATCACAAAAGAAAAAAAACATACCCATCCACTTTCTCCAAACACCCCATCCCACATGACCAAAAGAATAATTCTTTGAAAAATTAAAAAAAATCACACCTTCATGTTTTTGAAAAACAACCAAACTTCTCTTTCCCATGCCACCCAAGAAACAACCCTTTGGGTTAGTCCCCACCCTAAAAACAATTCACCTATCCAAAATCCCTTAATTAATTTAATCATGATTTTTATTATTAAATCTTCATCAAAGCTAAATTGAAAGTTTAAAATAACATAAAAATATATATATTTATTTAAAAATTTCCGTGTTTTATCTTAATCAATTCTTGCATAAATTTTCAAATCTTATTTTATTAAGATTTTAAAGGAATTGAAGCGAATTATTTGTATGTTTATCAAACAAAGTTCGTTTTAAAAAATTAGTCATATGAAATTTTTTTTACATTTCATGATGATATGAAACTTCGTGATACCAAAAGCCAAGTAACAACCCAAAAACAATAAAATGATATAGAGACATGATTAAATCAGTTACCTAACATTCATATTTTGAAAAGAAACCCAACAAATAGATGGGAAGATTTCAAAACAACCCATCAATTGGATTGCTACACCCAAAATTTACAGATGCCCATCCATTAGCTTGGGCCAATAAAAAATTTACACGCAAACCTATAACCTTATCCATTCAGCCAACTTTTGATTCTTCGACCCCTATACCCGCGCAGAAGGTGTTCGCACAATGCCTCTGTAGGACAGACCCAATAAAATTAAGGTTATTCTCATAGTTTATTCCCTTGACTTGCTTGTGTGAAACCAAAAGTGGTTTTAGGGTTTAAGGCTCAGTGCCACACGTCAGAGGTGTAGAGTTGTCTCGGAGAAAAATCTTGTTGACACGAGGCGCTCTGGTTGGCGGCTCACTTTTCGGCAGCCTTGCTTTGCTTTGCTTGCGTCAGAGGGTCAGGAATTTCAGCAATGGGTTAGTTTGCTGCCCTTCTTGTGAAACTTCCCGAAATCTAAGCTGGAATTCGACTGCCCTTTTGGAGAAGACCGCATTCATTCTTTGGTTTTTGCCTGAGTCGTCAGATCGCCTCTTGTTTGCGTCAGATTTTCAGGATCCAGCAATGGGTTGTGCTTAGTTTGCTGCCCTTCTTATGAAACTTCCCGAAATCGAAGCTGGAATTCGACTGCCCTTTTGGAGAAGACCGCATTCATTCTTTGCTTTTGCCTGAGTCGTCAGATCGCCTCTTGTTTGCGTCAGCTTGTCAGGATCCAGCAATGGGTTGTGCTTAGTTTGCTGCCCTTCTTATGAAACTTCCGAAATCTAAACTGAACTCAAATACCCCTGGAGAAGACTTGCAAGCAAAACGGAAAAACCAAGAGAATTAGAAGAGAACGACATCCGAGAAATAGCGTTTCGGGTTTAGGGTCCAGAGACAGAGGGAGACGCTGTGTGTGTCCTGATGGGAGGATGGGGAGGAATTCTGGGAGTGGAAAATGGCATAGTGTTAGCGCCCATGGGGCCTGACATCTCTGGTCCTGACCTGGTAGCTGCGGTAGCCAATGCAGGTGGTCTTGGCTTCCTTCGGGCACCTCCTCAGGTTTGGATCTTCAGACTGCTGCCAAGATTTCTTTTGATTTTCTAATTCATGTGTCAAGCCAAATGTCCTACTAGATGGTAGCTCATACATAAGTCTGCAAATTGCAGTCTGTGTGTGAAGCTTCAATTTTCATATGGTAATCACAGTCATCTAAAGTTTGAAAACTCTAATGGTTTTGTTGGAGTCCCAGGTTTAGGGTTTAGTGGAAGCATTTGTGGCTGTAGAGAAACAGCTTGATTGTTGTTTGGTAGATACAGCATTTTTGACTTGTAGACATAGCATCATCTTTGTTTTGTTCCTCAATTCTGTTTCTCTTTCAGGGATGATGAAGCCTGCAAAGGACAGATTTAGTATGGCTGATGAACTGATTTCTGGGGTATTGTAGGACCATGTAGATCTGCTGAGGAGGATGATTGCTCGCACTAGGGAACTCACTGACAAGCCTTTCGGTGTGGGTATCATCCTGGCATTCCCTAATGAGCCAATTATCCAGGCTGTTCTTGAAGAGAAAGTTGCATTCCTACATGTGTCATGGGGGGACTTCCCCAAAGGAAAAGTTGATGAAGTTCATAGAGCAGGTGTCAAGGTTGTTCATCAGGTCAGATAAAAATCCTCCTTTATCGCAGGAGTTGAATGGTCTCTCAAACTGGCTCTCTGTTTCTTTGCTTGCCGTTCTAAACTGGAAACCAATGCCAATTCAGTAGATTGATCCTTTTCATGCATCTTGTGAAATTGTGTGAAAGGTGGGATTGGTTGAAGATGCCATTAAGGCTGCTGTAGCTGGGGTGGATGCCATAATTGCTCAAGGCATTGAAGCTGGTGGGCACATCATGCACCAGGTGTAAAGCAAATCTCTACCCAAAACTACGTTCAGGAGTTGAGTTTTTGTGCCTATCTATGTACAGTCACTTCACATCCAAAAACACTAACTCTTGAATTGATATTGAACTTGGGTGATAGAAACAATAGTGCAGAAGATGCATTAAGCATGAACCTCATTAACTTAAGTGTTGCTCAACATGGGTTGCTCTTCACATTGTCAGGAGTTGATGCTTCATGATAAAGAACTTCAGCACAAACTTTGTCCAAACATAATGAGTCAATGGGTGCAGTGGATTCTTGAAATTCTCCTATCGATTCAGCAAGGGAGACAAGAAATGTGATCATGTCTCTATTTTCCCAACTGTTATGTTTCTGATTGAAAACTACAGAGTCTGAAGTATTTTGCATCTTAGAGAATGTGGACAGGTGGGGTTGATGACATTGCTGCCGAGTGTTGTGGATGCTGTCAAGAGCTTCAAAATACCAGTCATAGCTGCAGGAGGCATTGTCGATGCCCGAGGTTATGTTGCTTGCCTGGCTCTTGGAGCACAGGGAATCTGCATGGGCACCAGGTTCACACTCTGCTTGGTTCTTCAATGTTCACTCAATGTTTGTGTGAAATGAGCTTCCCCTAGAGGAATTCTGGTGCTCTACAAACCATGTCAAATACTTGAGTCTGGTGTCCACTCCCACAAGACCAATTTTATGAGTCAGAGTCCCTTGATGCAAAAATTGACGCTCAGGTTCTCATTGTTCCCAAAACACTCATTGCAAACAGACCACTAAATTTAGGAGTTTGTCACATGGTGTTTGCAGGTTTCTGGCAACTTTGGAGTCCTATGCACATCCATTGTATAAGCAGAAGATTCTAGAGGCTTCAAGTGGAGACACCGAGTACACCAACCTCTATGGTCGGGCAAGGTGGCCAGGTGCTCACCATCGCACTTTGCGAACTCCCTTCTTTGAGACCTGGAAGAACAAACTGGCAGCCAATGGAAATGAGCTCAACCAGCCTATCATTGGGCAGACCACAATCTTTGAACGGGTAAGTAAAACTCCCAATACTTCAATCGACTGCTGTCAATACTGACATGTTTCTCTTGGGCTGAACTGGTAGCAAAAGTTTTTCCTTTCTGGGATATTTCACCAGCATATACATCCCACAGTGATGTTGATCCCAAGTCACATTTGGAATGCAGGAGGAAGATGTTCCACAATTCTCTGGAAAAGTTCCAAATTTGACAACAACAGGTGAAGTTGAGAACATGGCAATGTATGCAGGGACAGGTGTAGGTCAGATCAATGAAATCCTCCCAGCAGCAATTGTGCTAAGGAGCATCGTAGAAGAAGCTGAGGCTATCATTGAACATCGGCTGCGAGGCTTAGTAGAATCCCAAGATTCCAAAGTCTCACACCTGCACACAATGGTATGAAACAAAAAATATGTTGTAGTATGACGACCTTTGTAATCAGATTGTATACGTACCAGTACATGTTTGAAAATATATCTCATAAGAATCAAATCTCCAGATTCACAATTAAGAAAGGGAGTATAAGCTTACAAGACATCCTTTTTAAGTCAAAGGAATACTTTAGTTATAGATTTGTAGAACAAAGCAGAAAGAACAACCCAAAAGCGACAAAACTGTCATATAATCAACAGTGACAGTCTTACACTTGTTCAAGGACCATCAACAAACACATGATTGATGACTTATATATTGCATCTTCCTGATTGACTTCATCAATTCCCTACAGAGGGTATAGGCCAGTGTGATCACTAACCTGTGTAGTGAGATCATGCTTATGGAAGCAACAGGTAGACTCAACCATGATATTAGGCTGCAACTAACAACAGAACAACAAAGAAGGGGAAACAACACAGAAGGGGAAATGCATAGAGAAAAGAAGACGGACAAATAAGTGACATGCACAAAAAGAAAGAAAAGAAAATTTAACAGACCACATAAAAAGCAAACTAGACTAAGTGTGCTTCAAAAAACTACACACTTACAAGACTAAACAGAATAATTTGGAACAATCCAAAGACTGAAATTCAAAAAAATTTGCTCTATTGACCAACCCTCTACTCCTCTTTAACAGAATTGTTTCAGGGTAAGCCTTTATTCAGAAGGACAACAAGGCTTAACCATCTGAGAAACAAAGAAAATTTTAGAACTACAAAGCTTCAAAAACCTGTAAAACTGAGTATTGATAACATCCAACTGAGCAGTACCAGAGATATTGGAAAGAAATTGAGGCAATAAAAAGCATGTCAATATTGGCATAATCTGGTTGAGAACATTTACCAAAGATATCACAGGATATACCTTGAGGACGTTGCTTCATGGCTAGATCCAAGTTACAAGAAATTACTCTTTCTGTCTTCTGAAAGAGTACACCCTTCACAGAGAAAGAATGCATGACCAGCTCAGCAACAAGTTACAGTTACCTCTGCACCACCATATTTGTCTTTGAAATCTCAGTCATTTTCTTGTAGTCACAAGACTTTGAGAAATTTCCCAGTAGATAGCATATACATTTCTTCTTACCTCTTCAGTTGTAGTGTGTCTGTCAACTGTGGTCAACTGTGAGCTGTGTGTGTGTATGCACTTCCACCAGTATCACCATACTGTACTAACTAGGTCATCTAGATTGAGATACGGTAGTATTTGCTCCCTTGCTTTCTTGGCTTACTAGGCATTTCAGTGAAGAACTATCTGAGACAAAAGGGGAATGGACATACTCATTGCCAAAAATTGGCAGCAACACATGCAATAGTCCACATTGTTGGACAACATTACAATGATGACATCCAAGCTTCCCTCAGTAGTTGAAACCGAGAAGCTCCAACTGCCTCCTTCTTTTTCCCAGTGCCAGTCATGTTGTCATAGTGAGGTTTATCTTCCAACAACGCAAGTGGGTTTTGGTACTCATCCAGTTCCTCATCACTGGTGTACCCTTTCCTCAAAGCTGAGGAGCTGCTCCTTCCCCAAGTGAGAGCTCCAGGTGGCTCTCCAATCCAAACACGCACCAAGTTTACAGATGGTGGCAAGTAGAAAGTGGGAGGGACACAGGCCATAGCAATATCATCAGGACTTATGTCTGCCTCACCTTGCTTCTTCCTTTCAATTGACACCTGCAGTAAGAGACAAAACTCTCAGTGCTCTGTTGGAACATTAGTTCTGATTTCACCAAAAACTAAGCACAGCAAAACACTATTGTTCTGCACCCTGTCTTTCAGTTCAAGGATTCCAGATTCCACATGGGCATTATGAAGGCATACCTCAGTATTAAGTGCGGCCAAAAGGGTAGGGGAGATTGGATCCGGAGAAAAAATGTCGGGTACAAAGTTGGCCAACACTCGCCGTATAAGAGGTAAGCTCAATGCTGGACATACCTGCAAGAACCATACCCTCAGAGAGTTTGATCTTTGGTACTTGGCTGATCTTGCCGATCTCACAGAGAGTTTATATTCTGATGCCCACTGCCTTAGAAAAGTCTAGAAGAATGAAAAGGGTTTTGAGAGAAGTTACCTCTTTTCTTATCTCACTGTCCAAAAGAATGTCCTTTGGCAACATCAGAAGATCACCAGTGGCCTTAAGCAGATTGAACTGTACAGGTTCTTCATTATCCTCATTCTCCTTTGGCTTTGCTGTAATCCCTGCTCCATTGCTGGTTTCTGTCAGGATTCGGTCTTTGACACTCACAAGAGCTGATAGCCATGTTGACCAGTTCACCACCTGCATGGGTACTGCTGTGTGAGAATGATGCTTATCTCTCTCACGTTTTGCCCACACATAAAGACATAACTTTTGGGAACTTACCACATTTTTCAGATGAGATCCAGCTCCAAATGTGAGGCCACCAATGGGAATTGGGAGGACAGAAAGATCTGTGATTGGATCAGCAAGAGGATCGGTGGGACTATCATCCTCTGGATCCCGCAAAATTCCATTGAACATTGCCACATCCAGTCTTGCTACACATTCCTGAATCACCTGCAAAAGCAAAGAAATCTTGTGAATCCCCTTGCCATAAAGGTCACTAAACAAATACCTCCAGGAAAAAAGGAAACATTATGTAATCCTACCATTTTCTTAAGCACTGGTAAACAGCCACAGTCATGCCCTTCGCCTTGAAGAGGACACAGTCGTTTCAGAGCATCTGTGAAGGCTTTCTTCCATATCTCCACAGAAATGTTTCCTTGGCGGGTGTCACCAAGTTTGCGAGGATGGGAGTCTAGTTTTCCCTTTGAAAATGGTTCTCTTGCATCACCAGCAAACTTGTTGTTCAGGTCCCCATTCACCTCAGCTGCGCTACCCCTTGTACTTGCAGGGACAACAAGCTGCATCTGTGGTGTCATTGCCTGTAAAGACATTGATGTATTGATGTCACAAGAATCAGAGGCTTAACTAGAATGTCAGGTGACCTGAAAAAATTTGCAAGCCTAAAATGGCAACTGTTGTGACATAGATTCTCATCTTCAGCCACTCAAACTTGACAAATTGTCCACTACAAGGGGAGGTATCTCATCAAGGAGGGGCTTTGCTCCATCTTCCACAACCTAAAGAGACACTCAATGATGCTCACCTGCCACCATACTGACTCCAAGACCCTTCCATGAATCCATGCTTCAACTCTCATAAGTCCAGAAAGGAACATGCTGCAAGTCCGCCAATCCTTGCCAGCTGCTCCTGATGGTAGATTTAGCATCTGGCTCACATCCTGTGCCAACTTGCTCTTTCGTAACTGTTGGGATCGCAAGGCTCGAGCAGCAAAGTCATTGCCATTTGCATTACTACTGGGCAATTCACCATCCATCTCTGCACTGGAGGCTGTGACCTCTGCGTCCTCACAAGACTGACTGATGGTCTCTCTCAAAACCACTACGTTTGACCACCAGTATGTCAACCTGTGTTAGTTTATCACAAAGGAAAACACCGGAGTAAGAAGCAGAATGCAAAACCCTACAATGACAGACAGAGGTACGAGCATCCTTAATGGAAAAACACCAAACAAATCATGCAGGAAAAGTTTTTTAAAGAAACAAAAGACCTTGGGACATCGTTGCCACAAGCTCGAACAACCAACACAAGCCCTGACACAATGTTCCTGGCAATGCTTGGTCGTCTTTCTGGGCTCCAGTTTTTGTACAAATGGATGTAGAATCTTGCAAGGCGGCGGGCAGGTGTGTGAACCTTATGAGCAGAGCTTGCATGCTCTGCCACAACTGAATACAATGCAACTTCAATGGCTGCCGAGTCTCGAAGCTCATCTTCTAGCTTCAGTACTTGACGTTCTAGTTGACGGATCCTCTCCTCTCCCTTCTCTACTTTAGAAGCAGCTCTGGCCTCTGCGGTTGCTGCTCTCCATTGGTCAATTGTTTTTCTCTCTACTGTTGCAAGCTTTGCTCTTGCTTCACCTAACACACTCATACCAGTCCCATCAACAATGTCATCCGCTGTTGTTGGCAATGGTTCTGCTGAGGTCTCCGATGCACTAACATAAGCTAACAGAAGTGAAGGAGATGATCCAGGTGATGGCAGTCTCCTTCCTCCAGTGCCACCAGGAGGTGGAGTGCCGTTGGAGATTGTTGTTGTTGGAGTTGTAAAACCATCTGCTGAAGACCGTATGGGCACAACAGAAAGATTGGCTCTGGAACGTCCATCTTTGGACTTGGATGCTTTTCTCCATGCATATGCTGCTGCTGCTGCTGTTGCTGCAGATCTTACAGAGGAGATTCCTGTAGGCTTTTCTGCAATTCCAGTTGTGGAGGAAGATTTTCCTCCACTTATGTGTAAACCTTGAGCCTTCTCGGCCAAAGTTGGAGTATCACTCATTGCTTCTCCTCCTCCTCTATCAGTAACAAAACTGCAAAACAAACAAAAAAAAAAGTCCTTTGCACAAAAGGGAGACAGAAGAGATAGGGCACCACAGGATCAGCAAAACTTTCTCCATACCTCTTGTTGTTTGGCATTCAAGCTTCACGACAGAGTTTGAGAAACAAGACATCCAGATACTAGAGCTCACAAATGCAGCAGGAGAATCAAATTTTGTGTAGAGGAGGAGGAAAGGCACTGAAGGACACTGAAATCCTGATCACATACCTCAAGGCTTCACCATGCGCGGACGGACATCATTCTCCTCTTCTTCATCATCTTCCCTTCCATTGCCCCCGGCTTCCTCCACTTCTTCCCTCCATCACGCCGCAACAAGCAGGATGAAAATACACATCAGGGCACGTAAACCAAAACAAATACGCAGCCCGAGGAAATTCCATCTCTCTCTGGATCCTTCTTCACTGCCAGTGTTGTAGGTACACCCCCACCTCCTCTCATAAGCTAGGAAAAAGAAGCACCTGAGGAGACTCAGTCGGTCCTCTTGCAAAGAAGCTCTCAAAGAAACCGCGAAAAGCTTTCATGACTACTACAACAACATTGTGTCATCCAAAAAAACTGGTTTAAGGTAACACTGTTGTTCTTTTTATAGCTCCTTTGCACACATCCGACCTCGTGCAAGCTAAGAACTGACGACAAAAAGCGAGAGAGAGAAAGAACAGAGCGCTGAGCTTCGTCTCCTTGCAAACGCGCATTCTCTCGGAAGCGAGAGCCTTGGCGGCGACGAACATTCTGCCATTCTGGAATGGCGTGTTCTCGGAAGATCACGATTCTGACCAGAATGGAGTCGACAGAATCGTCTTTGCTATCAGTAATTTCCGAACATTCTGGGGCCGTGGAATGCCGTGGTCACGGAAGATCGCAATTCTGAACGGAATGGCTTAGACAGAATCGTTTTTTGCTATCCATAATTTTCCACCTACCTCAGTTGCTAAATCTGGAATTCGTAATTAGGTTTTCACAGCCATATTTTTATGTTTATTTTTTATTTTTTAATTCTTTTTTTCTGGTGGGTGTGTGCTTGGTTCCCTTTTCTTTT
>Ga0209208_10004131_pt1 | contig 20693 bp, 16 predicted proteins | sample S1TSphfallax_3_FD_187694 | JGI IMG/M metagenome (GOLD analysis project Ga0209208, IMG submission 187694) | Host-associated microbial communities from peat moss isolated from Minnesota, USA - S1T2_Fd - Sphagnum fallax MG (SPAdes) (version 2) | ecosystem: Host-associated > Plants > Peat moss >...
CTGAGAAGATTCCGTTCGTCCCTATCTCTGGCTTTGAAGGAGACAACATGATTGAACGCTCTTCCAATCTGGATTGGTACAAGGGACCGACGCTTCTGGAGGCTCTGGATCAGATCTCAGAGCCCAAGCGGCCATCAGACAAGCCTTTGCGGTTACCTCTGCAGGACGTGTACAAGATTGGAGGCATTGGGACTGTGCCTGTGGGACGAGTGGAGACGGGTATTATCAAGCCTGGTATGGTGGTGACATTCGCTCCCACTGGTCTGACCACTGAGGTGAAGTCGGTAGAGATGCACCACGAGTCGTTGCTGGAGGCTCATCCCGGAGACAACGTAGGGTTCAATGTGAAGAACGTTGCGGTGAAGGACTTGAAGAGAGGGTATGTTGCGTCGGACTCGAAGAACGATCCTGCCAAGGAAGCGGCCAATTTCACCGCCCAGGTTATCATCATGAACCACCCTGGTCAGATTGGAAATGGGTATGCACCAGTGCTGGATTGCCATACCTCCCACATCGCGGTGAAGTTTGCTGAGATCTTGACGAAGGTGGATCGGCGATCAGGCAAGGAGCTGGAGAAAGAGCCGAAGTTTTTGAAGAATGGGGATGCAGGGTTTGTGAAGATGATTCCCACCAAGCCCATGACCGTGGAAACTTTTGCCGAGTACCCTCCACTTGGTCGTTTTGCTGTTCGTGATATGAGGCAGACGGTTGCTGTGGGTGTGATCAAGGCTGTGGAGAAGAAGGAACCGACTGGTGCTAAGGTGACGAAAGCAGCAGCGAAGAAGAAGTGAAACGTGGAGAAGCAGCTGCTGGTCCGGAAATCAGTTACGGATTGGTGGTGCAGCAGCACAGGGTCAATGCTGTTGCCTAGTACTTGTGTGATGTGTGAATTCTCTCCACACATGATGCATTGCTGGTGCATTGGATTAATGCTTCTGGTTACTAATTGTTGTATGTGTGCATTCTCTCTACATATGATGCTAGCTCGCCAGAGTCAAACTTGGGTTCTTGACAGAAGGTGGCATGGTGAATGCGGAATCTGTTATGTTAGTAGGGACTTTTGAAGATAGGCGAACTGATGTGAGTAATTTCCATGTGGTGTGTTTTAGGGTTTTCAACTTCTCGTTTTTAAAACAATGGAGTCTTATGTTTAATGCCTTTTTTGTTGAGACAAATCTATGTTATTAGTGATATTAGTCATGTTCTTTCTTGTGCCCTTATCATGCGAGTTGTGGTTGCTTAGTAAACATATGGTTTAAGACATATGGAGGGTGTGCTATTGTTGACATCTATATTTTCAGAAAAATGAAATTGTTTTTGAACAAGTCTTGAAAGTTTTCCAGGGTATAATTTTTTTTGCTTATTAATTCGTACTTAGTTCTTTTTTATTTTGGGGTGTTGTACATTGGTTTATTCTTCTCCTTCCTACTACGACCTAATCCGTGAACACTAGTAGTAATGAAGATGGTAGATGCATCTAACCCTAAACCTACTGAAATTGTAAATTTTTTATAATGATATCTAAGTATATTACAGACATTAAAATAATATATGATTGAACAGTTTGCATGTGAGAAGTCAAGTTTGTCAATGTGAATAATAAATTCATTTCCAGCTGACTTTGTCAAAAAATGTCATGGAGTAATAACAAATGGCATGTAGTATTGGTTTTGATCCTTTGTTCTGGTTTGGATCCTTCGTTCAATAATCTTAGCAAGCATACTTGTGCCCCAACAGAATAGGGGGAAAGTTTGCAATCCCAGACCAATTCAATGGGAGCAGTGGATGGTTCAAAAAAGCCATTGGCACCAAAAAGGACGTTGCTGCACATGCTATGCAAACAAGAGGTCAATGAATCGAAGGTATAATTCAAAAGTTGCTAAGACTGTATCCATCCTCACCCCTCTACTAATCTTTACCACATCCAACAGACAAAGCTACTTCGTACCCCATCCACAAACATGAAATTTTGGATAATACAGAACCGAGAGACTACTTCAATACTCCTCCCCACAATTATTCTTTTCTCTACTGCTCCTATTGGAGAATATGGTATCCTGTTCATATTTGGCATATCCAAACCCAATTTCCTACTACTGAAAGGCTGTATTGCTCCATCCAGAATATTTTGGACAAGCCATTTTTCCTCTTTGGAAATGCTCTAATTTTGTGTTTACTAAACCACTCAAAAGTAATGCAAGATGGATTTATCTAAACTCTATGAGAAAGGAAAACCAAAAATAAAAAAAAGATGCAAACATCAACTAACTACTGGAAGCTTCATCACTTTTGTGAGTATTAGTGTGTTCATGGTGTTTTTGAGTAACTTCATTAGGCTTCACATAATTTGCTTGCTGCAGTTTAGAATTCCCTTTGAGAACAAGAATTTGCCATAGCTGCATGATTTGAAAATAATGACTTAACCCAACAAAAGATCTGTTACCGAAATCTTCCATAGGAGTAAATTCTAAAAGGGGGGAGCTAAGTTCTAAGCTCAAGACCAATCTGATGCATAGAAAATTCCTCCAGCAAGTTAAAGCAATAAAATTTGCTACATAGCTCATAAATTTGCCTTCAAGTATTTTATTCTACGAACTTGTGAAAAGCAGCAAGAAATTTTTCAATCCTACATAGACAACAAAGATAAAGTCATAATGCTAAGACAAACTTAAGTATAAAGCATCATCAATTATGCCACAAATTTGAGTTTGAATTTGATTGGGAAAGAAGAGACTGGGAAGAAGCAAGACATCCTGAGGAACTCTTAACAGTAAGATAGACCTGGAAAAAAACTATGAATAATAACTCTAATGAGAATTGAGGAATCTCCATGTTAAAGCCAAAAAGAAGGGACAAAACTAGATCACAGATTTCAAAAAATACACACACACAGAGTATGAACAAAGTGACAGTCTCTCTCTTGTTCAGGGACCATCAACTAGAAAAGACTCCCAAAGCATTCAATAGTGAATTTCAGATGTGGTGAAAGCCTTGGGAGCTTTAGGGTACACCATCTGGACCATTCATATTGATTCCAAACGTCAAACCACCTGATGTGTGCATAGGACTGTGCTCTCCTAAAGACCTATGGATGGCTGACAGATAATAGTCTTACAAGCACAACCCATTATGTTCAAATCATATGATCCTACCTCCTGGGAGTTGAGAGCAACTTGCAACAAATCTTGTTTCTAAACATCCAGGAAATCCCATGCAAGTATGCACATGAGTAGGGATTGATTGAATGTAGTGCTTACTGCCATCCAATGATGGCACCTGTTCACTATCTTGAATAAGCTCTTTCAAAAGCTCAAATAGAGCGTCCACCTTAAGTGACAAAAGAAAAAGAAAATGGCAGCTAAATTGTCAGCACAGGGGCATGTGCAGAGTCTTAAGGAGAGGAACACATCATTGTGACAGGAAAGTGAGGAGTAACCCATCTCTGGAACTGTGATCATTGTGGAATTGGAGAGCACAGATTGAATAAGGACGACAGCCATGACTTTGTTAGTCTCATAATCAAGGTGCTCCATAACCTGTGCATAGTTGCTCAGCTTCAGCACCACCACCACAACATCCTTGTACTTCTCTAGTGGTGCACTCAGCAGGGCCACAAGTTGCTTCATTGCCTTACTATCCTTGACCTTCCCTTTCAAGTTTTTTCACACATGCTCCCTGCAAGGTATGCAACCGAGAACCTCTTTACATTCCACACTTGTAAATGGCTTAACAAGACAGTTCTACACTCTGGTACAATGCAAAAGCTAAGTGTTAAGCATTGAAACACTTGTTCTGATGAGTTGTGCATTAAACTCATTAGACAGACTATTATTGCTTCTGATCAGCACTCCCAACAACCACAATACAGAGAGATCTCCTCCTTGGTAAGCATTTACTTCAGGAAATTATGGAACCTGTTGGTGCTGTGAACAAGTGTGGATGAGATCTAAGTAAATACAGAAAATGCAAAATGTTCAGTGATTGTCTACATATAGGACTACGTATAGTATCATTGCATACAGCATGTTCCAATCTCATCACAGACAGCATGACACAAGGCATCTGATGGGTCAGAGCATACCAGAACACGATCCACATAATCCACCTGATCCATGTACACTCATAGAACAAAATTGAGGAGTCACACATGGCCCAACCAAGGGCATGTCTGGCTGTGTCTCTATAACCTGCCAGGTTTCAGAGTGTCATCTCGAGCCGAACTTCCACCTAGGAGATTCAAAGTCCTATGCAGAAACAGGCATTTACTTATCATTGACCTGCATCTCAAACAACCACCTGATGAGAAGAGTAGACACATATAACAAGGAATTAAGCTGCTCACCTCTACAACAGACTGACTAAACTTCAAGAAGGCATCCACCTGCTGAAACTTGCATAATACCTGCACTCTATTCCCACTGGTGTTAGTTGCAAAACACTATGTATATGGTCTGCATTTAAGTGTGAAGGTGTAACTGTGTTCTGACTTACATCAGGTGAAGTGGCAGCATACTTAGAGATGACCTCCATCAGTTGTGATATCACTGTCTTTATATCAACAGTTGGCTGCACCCATCAGTCAGTGGATAATAAGCAACTCCATTTTACACCACAAAAAGCAGATCCATATTAAACAAACAAGGAAGGTGACAAGAAGGGATGGCAAACCTGCAACTGGGGACAAGCACCAAGAAGTGTTTCCAGTGTCTAAAGGTGGAAATGATCAGGAAAGACCTGCATATTACAATTCATCAAGTAATATTGTGCAAGCTCATCTTTGCAGTTTACGACCTGCCACCTCTCACATTAAGACAAAGATAGTCAGCTCGGCCCTGGCTCCACCGACATGCAATCAATATAGCACCCACATCACTCAAAAGACTTAAAAATCAGATTCAGGTTTATGGTTCTACATCTGCAAAATTCCATGCATACAGCAATAGTCTCACCTGTTCAAGTATTCATGGCAGGACCACATCTCTGTACATCTCCAAGTCCACCCCTTCCAATTGACTCAACACATGCAGATTCTTTCCCACCTGCAAGAGCATTGAACATTGGTTAGACTTGAACATTCTGTCCTGCTTCCCACATTCCTCCTTAAATGGAATGCCTGCTTACCAAGACATGAGCATGTTTAAAAATAAATTAAATCTCTTGGTGAAAATCTCACCTGAGTATGTTTTTAAATGAATTAAAATCTCTCGGTGAAAACTTCACTCAGACAAAGTCAGAAAGAAAGAGAGTGGCTTACAATCAAGGGAGTATGTTTCCAGCATGTTGTATGAGCTCGTAGATATCTGCATTTGTTTACAGGTGGGCTCTTCTCCTTTCACAAATGAAACCTTGTTACATGCTAGGAAGAAGGAACACTGGAAAAGAGTGCTGGGTTTAGTATGCTTTTGTTGGAGAATATCAATATGAGCAAGATTCAATGTGTTCCTGAACACCCTGCAAACCTGAAGTGTGGAATCCTGTCGGTCTCAACCATGGACTTGGTGGGTAACTCCTGTGGTGCAAATCACCAGTAGCAGTTTGACTCGGCACGCATAAGAGAGTATTTCTGTATACTTTGTGATCTGACATTTTGTGAGCATTGTGAACTGTAAAACAGGTTCTGGTTTTCAATACTTATGTAGATTGAGTATAGAGATCTCCCACTCAAAAAGATGGAGATGCGTACCAATGTACACTCAAGGTCTGTGTATACTCATGACTTGATGCAGACTTTGTTTTCAATGCAATTTTTTGGGACCCACTCATGATTACTTTGCTAACTCTGTTTGGGAATTCAAAGCTGCTGGTTGATGACTTCTTTCTTCTTCTTTGTCTTCTTCTTTGCAAGTGCAGTTTGTGAATGCTTCTGTGTGTTTGGCGAATGCCTGTTGTTACTCCACAGGTCAGTCTGTGATTGTGCAGGAATGTGTCTATGAGAGGGAGCGTGGTGGGTGGTGCTGTTTGCACTAGTAGTAGGTTGACTATGCAGTCATGTGACTTGCCTGTGGCTGGGTGCCTGGTATTGATGTGGGTGATGTGTGAATTCAAATGGTACTGGTATGAGCTTCTAGTGTATCAACCGATGGATTCTGCTTGAACTACAGCTGTTTGCTAATGTCTGTGGTTTATCCTGTGCACAATGTGGCACTACACAGGATTGAGGAAACAGCAAAGTGGGATGCTACCCATGAATATACTAAAGAACTTGTGGTTGGTACGAGATAGCAGCAGCTTACTTGAGCCCACAGAGAAATTCTCCATATTTGATCAGGTGGAGAAGGGGGTGCCAAGAGTGCTTGTGCTTGCTGGCAGCACAATACAAACATGTGATTCCAGCATACAGCAACACATGGATGGAGACTCAAGTACATGGTGTAACAAGGAGCTGACTCACAGTCGAGACCATCAAGAGCTGTGAGATGGAGTGAGTGAGTTTTATTCAGATTTCTCTTTCCTGTTGTGTAATGAAAAGAAAACTTTCAAGACACTATCATAATTTTCCTTTTTCTCAATTTGCTGATCAATACAATTCTAGCAAGCAGCCTTTCTATAAATAAATGAAGAAATAACCTCACCCACGATCTATGACTATCAAAACCTAAGACCAACAATTGTTCTTGGAGGGTTGATTGATCCAACCTCAAAGAGCAAATGGATTTTAGAATCTGAAAAGGAGGAATGTGCTTTTGGGCAATTTTGGATTGCTCCACTAGTTCCATTTGTGGAGAAGCAGTGAGGTGAGTAGAGTGCCACAGACAACCCAACAATTTATCTTATAAAGGTGTGAAATATACGCCATGATATTCGCAATATTCTATTTAGTAATTAAGAATAGGTAACTACACTTCAGATTACATTATTTCCAATACTAATAGAAAACGTATATTACTTTTGAAACACTAAAGGTATGTTCACATTTGAAGATAAAAAGGAGTTAAGCCATTGTTAGGAACGAGAGAAGTTACTCCATGTCCACACCTAAATGAGGAGATAGTATTACAATTAGCAGAGATTGGAGAGTTAGCGTCAAAGACATCACCATATATAGCTTACCACTGGGTGGTAAGATGAAATCAAAAAATACAAATGTTTTTATCTAAATTAAAAAATAACTTGGTGGTAAGTTAATGGCGCCCAAAATGATCAGATAAGTTTGTGGTAGCTTCAAATAATTGTAATATCATCTCCTCTCCAAAACCAATTGTCATGCGCTTCTATCATCATGCACTTTGGAAACACAATTTGAAATAGATGTATGTAGACATATACACATTCAAGCAAGTAGGTCCAAAGTTCGTAGAAGAAGATCAATAGAAAGTTCCAAGCCAATGTGGTCTGCATTTCATTGTACATAATTGTTTTTGCATCTATAGTTCGCATTTCAATTTTTTTTCTAGCTATGTTCTTTGAAGCTCAAACATTCAAGAAATTCTAGCTAGTCTACAATGGTGCAACTCCAATGGATGTTGCAATGGACTCTTCTACAATCAATAATGTTGTTGGACCTAACAACTATGTCCTTCTAAGGTTTTTTTTGGGGTTGATTCCCCCTTTGATTGTACAATCTTTTTAACATGTGCACATGCATATGTGCATAGAATTAATTTTAGCCACAATAAAAGCATCATATGCATTTGTGCAGGCACACTTGTACACACACCCCTTGAAGTTGTAATGGTACAATGGTACTACTACAAACCATTGTTCCACTACAACCAAGAAGTTGCACACCAAGTCTTGTGGTCACTCTTCGCACTATGTAAACACCAAGTTCATTTGGTAATGGAATTAGATAATGCCTTACAATTGTGGGAAGTTTTCAAGCAACTATGAAAGACATCCTTCCTAACACTAGAAGAATTCATGTACTATGCAACCACTTCTTAAACAACTAATGATTATCAACAACTAAATAAATAACTATGAACCATATTTGCAACTATCTAACTTATGTGGCAATGTGTGTAGTTACAATTTAATGGTTATTACAACTAATGGATTAATGGAATGAATGTTTAACATAATGTGGACATGTATTGAATTTTATGTGCTCTCAAGCTAAAGATGTAAAGTTGTTAAAGTGACTAACCAAAAATAATAACTATGATATTATGATATTGCATAAGATATTAAAAGGATTTGGTATTTTATGCACTAATTATCAAAAAAGTTGTAATATTATTTAAGATATGATGTGAAAAATTAATGTCTATCATTTTACATATAACATGCGTGTAATTTTGCCACATGGTGTAAATATGTGATCAAATTAATATAATTGTAATCATAACTTAATTTTATATTGTGAATTATATCAAAAATGTAAATAATAATTGACATCATACATCATAAAATATAATTTAATATGTACATTGATAAAGTTTTTCATAGGTCATTTTGTAATGGCAACAATCATGTATGCATTACATGAAAACACATGTGTATGTGAAATTCAAATGGAATCATTTTTTAGGGATTTATAAAAATATTATATTTTAGTTGATTATTTTTACAAATGGCACGCATACATGTATAAATGTTTAATCAATAAAAATTATATATATATATAACTAATTCATGTGATATTTATGTGTATGTTTATAGTTAGAAATTTTACACCAAAATTTTGAAATAAATATTTCAAATTGATATAATATATTTACATTTGAAAATTACAATTTAAAAAATGTGCAATTAAAAATATGGATTAAATTTAATTCATAATCATAATTTTAATTTTAAATTATGGCCCAAAAATAGTAAATACATTTAACTTAATTATCAGAAAATCAGAATTTATATATTAAATATTATTATAATAATAAACTAAATTACAAGTATAAACTAGATTTTATTTATAAATGAAATCAAAATTGTAAAACATTAAATTTGAATACTAAATTAAAAATATTTATTTAAATAATATGTAATTAATAATCAAAATGTGAAATTAACTTATTATGAACTTACATAATTATATAATGATATGAATATGCATAAGATTTTAAATATACATGTTTATATTTATGCAATGACATGATATATCACAAGTTGAAGTATTGGTTATATGGTTAAGGAGTTGGTTTATGGCCATAGAAATGAAGGTTCAATTCCCTTTAATGACATTCTAAACTTGATCTTAAATGATTACAATATGATTACATGGTGTCATAAATGACTGTAACATGACTACATGTGTCCTAAATGACTATAAAATGATTACATATTTTTATTTCAATTCTAAATCCATATGGACATTACAAATAGTTGTTTTTGACATGACTTGACACATGTCATGTGATTTGATTAAACAAGTTATCCGACACAATTTTAATGATAGTAATCGTTTAATCCAAAATGATTACAAATCTAGTTCTAAACATAGTTTTTTTAATTTTAAATCCTACTGATGTAAAGACCTTCCAAACCACGAAATTAAACATTCAAATGTTAATATGAGGATTATCCAACCACCTCCAATTTTGAATAGGGTAACCCTTGGTAACATTGGGTTGAAAAATAAATTTTGATTTGTTTAAAGGAACATGGTAGAGGCTACCAAAATAGGTACCTCCAAGCTTGTGGCCTCACTCAATAAGATACATGAAACAAACCTTGTGATTGAAAAAAAAATCACAAGTGTAGAAGGAATTGTTTCGTAAACAACTACAATATTTCAAGTAAAGAAACTAAAACATTCAATATACACAAAACAACACGGTTCAAACTATTGTTGGCGTAACGCACATATGGGGATGGCATTCACACAAGGCAAAACAACCAACTACAAACACAACTAATCATCCTAAAGGGACCTTGAATGACTCATTCAATTTCAATGAATCTATAAAAAACATGATCAAACAATTTTCAACACAAGTTTACCATCCAATATTATGAACATTTTCAATTTGGGTCTATAGTTCAAGTTCCTTTGCTTGTTTGACATGAAGATTGTAAAACCATTTTCAATTTAGGTTTATAATTATTCAAATTGCTTGACAATTCTTCATAAAAAGGTTGTGACCATTTTCAATTCAGGTTCACAATTCAAATTGCAAACATTGAATGTAATTGCAAGATAATTGAATTTTGAAAACTTTAAACAATTCATACATGTTCAAAGATTTCATTGATGATTTCCAAGGTATATCTTAAGTTGATTGTGAAATGTTTCACCTAAAATATTTTGGCCAAGGACTATGTTGTTTTGATCATTGAATTTTGGAATTGCATTTGATATGTATCTATCCTTTTTATGTATGTACACATCTAGCACCCTCTTCACCATCATGTAATATAACAAACTTTTGTTATTCTTCCAAAGCTTCTTCTTCAAGAACATGCAACATATGCTTTATGTCTATCTCATTTCTTGCAAGTAGCAAATTGTAAATGAGATAACATGTTATCATGTTGGGCACAATGGTCACGTGTAAATATGTTTTCCCCAAATTCTTTGAAGATTTGTTTGAATATTCCAAAGGCATTTTCCACAATGGTCCTTCCTTTCTTATGTTTATAATGTAGAGGCTCTCAAGGATGGATTGATCACCCTCTCTATGTGGAGTCACTATCCATCACAAGAGAAGGTAACCCTTGTCCCCCAATAAGTAAAGAGGGATGCCATCAATTGATCATTTTCTTGTTGGATTGAAAAACTCTCTATACTATGCATTGGCATACAATGTGGATTTTCACAAAACTTTAGGGTCAAAGTATAGTTGGGGTACCCAAGAGAACCGTCTCATTTTATATTCATTGGATTGGGCTTCATTTAAACATGTTGTTGAAACTTAATGACACATTCATATTGAAAGTTTGATTTTATTCATAAATAGATACATTACAAAGGTATTATTTTATGCATATAATGTTAAATTTGAACAAGTTTAAGGACTCCTATCAAGTCCTTGAAAAAATCTAGGACCTTATCTCATGAGAATAAAAGTTCAAAGATTCATTTAAAGAATGCCTAAACAAATTTTTTTGGCCCGAGATTTTTACCACAAACACCTTATGTGCTAATTTTTATAAAACATATGAATGTAATAAGAACCAAATGTGCTATTGCAATGTAAAAAATTTCAAAAAATCAACAAATTTAAAAAATTGAACAATTAATAGAACATGGCTCACATTGGATAAATTTTATTATTTGTGCTTTCATAATTGAAAATAATAGATACTTTAAAGGCCTACATGAAATTTGGAACAAAAAAAATTCATTTGAGATGAAAAAAAAAGGGTGAAATATAAAATAAGTCATAGGAAAAGTCAAGAAAAAAGTGAATTTAAGAGTCCTAGGAGTGAGTCCTTATGTACCCCAATCATGCTTGGACCCTTTAACATCATTAACATTCCCTAACATTCCCTAACATTCCTACAAACAAAAGAATAAATTGTTTCCTACGGTCAAACACTGCTTGAGCAATCATGGAATACCCCCATGTATTATATGGTAGAAAAAATCATCCACAAAAACACCTATAGGTTTAACAATTTTGAAACAGCATCCATCAATGGCACCTTATACACTAAGCAATCCACATCGTGCCTTTAAGCTAGCCATCACATTTTGCATCCGTTCACCAATTGGCCAAGAAATCATTCTCTTGAATATTGTATTCACAACACAAATGACTTCACATATTACAACGATCACAATGAATTGACCCACAACAAAAGATTCACCTCTTATGCCATCTTGTAAAATGCACATGCTACACATATTTTTATAAGGATTGCACATCTATATTTGGTGTCCTCTTTTGAATTAAAGGTTGAAGTTAGTGTGTGATATCAAACAAGGTGTACTTTGACATGTGAAAATTATGTTTCCACCTCACATCATCAAATTCAATGATTACATATATCGAGAACTGTGTGGTTTAACAGGGTTTAATCCAATGCCCTAGCTCCATGCCCAAGAATGAAATATTGAACACCATTTGATGTGCATGCAGATAGATTGAAGCATATTGAAGTTGAAGATATGATCTATCTATATACTCTATGTCATTTCCTAAAAGGAATGTGGAAGGGAATTCATTCTAGTGAGATTGCAAAAATCCTTGAGCATGTGAATTTAACCACCCTTTGTAATTAAACTCACCCAAGGAATAACATTTTAAGCATGAAGAATAAACATTTGAAATGACATTTCAACAAATGATTGTTAGGTTAGATGAAAGTGCCTTGTCTTGATATTTGATCAATGCCCCATTCTCGGTCCATTAAACATCATTTTCACCCAAACACCCTATAGACAAACATCACATCAACACATCATCTTCATCCTTGAATAAAAATCTAAGTTGTACATAATTTATAAATTAATTGTAACATTTGTGTGCACAAAAGACAAAATACATATACATCTACCAAAATTCAAAACAAAACAAATGAAATAAGGACATCAAGATTCAAAATTTTATTAAGATGGATGGCAAAAGAACTTTCAATATAGAAGCCTTATTGCTTCCATTGCATCAAAAATAATATTCAACATTTTCAAGTCACACCTCATAAGTTGCATAACTACCTTTCATAGTATGGAAAATGGGTGGCATCAAAAACTTGGATGCTACAAGTAGGTGAAAGAAAATGTAGGTTGGAGGTATGTCATCATGAAGATATAATAATGACTACTTGCCTATAGTCTTTCATACCAGTATCCCTTTAAAAATACATCCTTTACAAGATATGAATTACCCCATTCATTTTCGAAGGATTCTTGCACATGTGTATGGTCTTGTCCACTAATAGTAGCTAAAATTGCTCATATGTTCCACTTTTAGGAATAATAGCCACATTATCCCCAACACAAACTACATCAACTATCCATTCACCACTAGTACCATTCTTTATTTTTTCATCCATATCAAATATCATGTTCTTAACCTCCTAACTATTGGAAGTTTTAAGCCTTTGCAATGACCATTGAATTTCATTTTCACATCTTTCATTCGAAATCCTATCCATGCATGCCACACAAAAACATGACATTTTATGGCATTGGATCAAGGTAGGGTCTTTGTGGGAAACAAAACATATATAGTGCAAGTTATGACTACCACAAATAATCTCACAATTGAATGGCTTGGATTTATTCACCTCACCAACTTGAACATGTTGATTTTTTTTTTGATATGTTCCCACACATTTGCATGGGTAGCATGATACATAATTACTTCAACTTCAAGAACTTGACAATTTCCTCCACAATCTGCAACTTTTGCCCCTTGAGGTTTAACTTGTTGAAAATGATGGTTCCTTTCTACCCTTTTTAGTGGTCCTCTAAACTTCTCATAAACCTACCAAATTTTATTATATGTTAATTATTTGTTCACTCAAGATAACCCAAAAAAGAACCACCAACTTCGGTAATTTCATTAACAATAATATATATTTTTCACACTTAACTAACACATGTACATTTGTAAATATAACATGTAGTTGGAATTCAAGTTGAATAAAACACCACGTGGGTTCCAACCACCTATGAACCACATTATTAATCGCAAAACAACAATACTAAAAAATGTGGGTGAAGTTCATTAATCCATGTTCAATGAACTAGTGAATTATTACATCCCCACCAAGTCTCGGTCATTGGGACCAATGAATTCACTCAAAATTCAATGAAATCACTTGACATACAAGGACACGTTTTGTTGTAATGCAAATATATTTTCATCTATTGTTGGATGCCATTAGTCGTTGGATGACATGACTTCATTTTTCATCTTCATTATCATCCAAATTAGTGATAGTCACAAGTCATAATTGCACATGCAATTAAAAACCATTTTGTAATCATATATGCAATAATTCATTTTTAATCACATGGTGCCATGGAGAATAGTTGCATTGATAGTTACAAAAATGATTGATTTGGACACAAGTTGCAAACATGTGTTGGTTTGTAATGTTGGTTTTTATGACCAAAAAAATTTCCTAACCTAATTATATAAGGTGAATGGGTCCTTGGGCAAAAAGAGTTCGTCAACAACTACAATAAATTTTGAACTACATCAAACCAACACTTATGGTGCTCATTAGCCTCAAAAACTTTTGTTTTTTCCATTTCTTCAAGCAAAGATGTTTGCATGGATTGCATTAACATCCAAACAATGTGTGTTTGGTCCACAAGTCATTGCTTTTCCTTAACAACAATTTGATTTGTAACTTGGATGCTTTAGATTCCATCAAATTTGCAAGTTGTAGTGATTGAAACACCTTGGTCCCAAGTTTCAAATTATAATATTTCAAAACTAAAGGTCGTTCAATTGCACATAAAGTTTTGACAATCTTTAATTTTGTTGACTTTGCTATAAATCACTTTCGAGTTGAGACTCCCACTTCACATTTGTTGGTTCAACATTGTCTACCAATTCCTTTGTAGCTCCATTTTCTTAATTTATTTGAAGAACTTGGATCATCAATTGATATTTTCTCTTTAGTGAAAACCGCCTAGTAGATGGCTATTTCAAGTTTATTTGCACCAATGCCTAATGCAAACTCCTTTGCAATGAACTTTGTGTAATGCATGTCCATCTTTTCATAACACAAGGGCCATATTTTTTCAACTTGTATTTTCATCTTGGCATCACAACACTTAATGTATTGAAAACTCAATCAAAATGTGCCCTTGCCAAAAACCTCCATGATTTTTTCTTGCACAATGTCTTTTCTTACCTTCAACTTGTGGGGATTAGTGCCATTTCCATTCAAGTGTGTCCTCATAAAATGAATAAATTTCTTTTCAAGGGATTTTTTTTTCAACCTTTCCATTTTTTGATTCAACTCCAACAATGGGTCCATCTTACTCCTTGCATCATGAGATCTTTCAAGTTTTGTTTTTAGGGTGATATCATCATTGTCAACATCATGTATTATTTGTCATTTTTGTTTCCAAAACTTTTTTTAAGAATGAAGTTTTGTGTGTATTTCAATTTCATTTTTGACCTTCCTCATGTCATAACCAAACAAAACAATTCAAGTATTATGAACGATTATACAACTTCAGACAAAACCAAAAAAACACAACCTTATTTGGAATCACTACAAAAAATTATGTTTTTTATGACTAGCCAATTTGCAATTGTATGTAATTGGCTATCACATGCAACTTTAAAAGGTTATGTCCAATTACATTTGAAATCTAGATGAATTTTGGTCACCTTTTATAATAATGGTGCGATTAATTTTTATTTCATCCTTGAAAATGAATGATTTTTACACTTGGTTATGTACAAATATGTTATCATATATATGGATAGTCACATAAGTGACCACAATGTTGTAACTTGACACCTTAAATACCTTTGTACAAAAGTATATAAAAAAATCAAAATTCATGAATTAATGTGTTTATTGCTAGCTATTTATTATGGATTTATTATTGGATTATATATATATATATATATATAATTACATATAATTTTAATTTATTTATGTTTTTATATTTTCGAATTTTAGTTATCAAATATATTTAGATGAAATAAAACCTATTTTATTTCAAACCAATTTTATTTGGAATTTTTACCTTCTTTTTCTTTAAATGTAACTTTAAGGGAAAAGAAAAAGAAAAATGGAAATAATAATTTTAAGCCCACAAAATAAAAATAATGCCCTTCCTATCTTTTAATGTTTTTTTTGGGAGGTGGGTTCCAAATTTTTGGTTTTCTTAACCAATGTGTTTTTAAGACATTTTTTGCACTATGGGAACAAAGAAATGGAAATAATTTTAAAATGTTAATTTTCCCATAAAATAAAAAAATAATGGAAAAATTTGGAAAAAAAATTCCTTGTGGCCTTATGTTTAGGCCTAACTTATGTGCCACATGGCATGCCTTAAGCCTATGCCTAGGTGCCACGTGATCTAACCTCAATCCCACATAGGCTATTAAGTTAAACAAATTAATTAATAAGTATTCAATTAAGTTAATAAGGTTTAGGTGTAGGTCTGCGTAGGATAAAACAATTATTTGTTTATTTATTATTATAATGTCAATACCTATTTGTCAATATTACTTGTAATAGATAGTTTAATTAGTAGTTAATATGTAATAACTAGGTATAACCAAGGCAGATGTGCCCATCATTGAACATTGCCTTACGACAAAACAACAATCATTAAATCTCCTTGGTTGTTTTCCTTTTTGAAAAACATTTGTGGCTAGGGTGCACCAATGGAAGGTTTAGAAAAAATCTTTGAAATCCAAAGAGAAAAGAACAACAAAGAAAAATGAGAAAAGGATAAGCTCATTCAATGAAGAAAAAAACATTAAACCCCCCTTACTTTCCAACTTTATATCTTATTCATTTTCAATGATTTAAAAAGCTATGGTACACCATGTAAAGATTTGTGGAAGCTCTTTGAAGGTCAAAGAAAATGGAGAAATGACCAAAAAGCTTGAGTTTCAAGAGTCAATTTGTTCTTAATTATGTGCCTAAACCCAAAAATTAAAAATGGTGAAAATTATTTAAAGCCTACCTTTTTACCTATTTAGGCTAACTATGTACCTACTTATTTAGTTAGCTAGTTACATAACATAGGCCTACCCACCCATCTACTAGTTAGGCCTATTTATTCACCTAACTACTTAGTTAGATGCCATCTTTCAACATCTTATAATTTTAAATTGAATGATCTAGATTCAATTAATTAATTTAAAACATTATATGCCAAAATGGGTTCTAAATGTCACATGTTGTCAAATGATTGACTTGAAAAATGTACATGTGTCATAAAATAAATATTTTCATTTAGTTGCATTGTAGTAATAGGATGAAAATGTACAAGCATACCATATATATGTTGTATGTACAATATGTTACATGCAATTGGATGTCATCTACAACTTGTCTTATGCAACTAAGGCAAAAATTAGTTGCATGTGTCATATGCAATTGAAAATTAGTTGTAAATGATAATTGCAAAAGACATTTTTTTTAATGAATATGTATAGCTTTGTAACATTATAACATAAGGATGCAAATGATATACATTAACTAAAAAGATAATCTAAATCGAAATATATGACCCTATTCTAATGGGCCTAGGAATCAAATTCATCAACTTCTAAGGTGTTGACCCATGTGTAATTAAAGCTTAACAAGAAACTATTTCAAGCTTAAATTTCACATTTATTTTTCATTTTGGTTGTCTAAAATAATTTATGTTGATTGATCCAATGCATTCATGAATAAGGTGTCACTTATTTTTGTCATGTATGATGATGTGACCCATTTGATTTGGGTAATAACAACTTTCATTTAAGACATTAATTGGTGTGGCATGTGCCATTGGCCCAAGTGTGAACCCATTACAAAATAAAGAAACTCAACATGTGAACAATGCTTTGCAATGTATGTATCGATTTTTGGAATAAACAAATATGAAAGGAAATCATGCTTGAATTTAATGATAAGCCTTCAAGTGTTACCACGTTCTCGACTGATTTTTCCTTCCAAAACATGGTTTTTTGGTGAATTTTCAGCGGCAAAAATCACTTTAAAATCAATATCTCCAACATTTTGAATCCAAATCTTACCAAATAAATCCATTAAATCCTGATCATCAAGATCTTTCCAACAACATGAAAAACACATTCCAATTCTTCCGAAATTTTCAACTACAATTTAATTTAATTTCCAATGAAAAAATCTTTCAATATTCAAGAACTTTTGCACCGAAAGTCCAAACGTAATGGAACAAAGCTCAGGCACCCCTCCTTGTCAAGAGCTTTCCAAAGACACCAAAAACATGATATGAAACATCCCAATTTGGTCATATGTACAAACAAAACAAAACAAACTACCTTCTTTCATAAATAGATGGTTCAACTAGGGCCATAGATTTAAATTGACAAACCAAATAAGTTTAAACGGAAAAGGCCACATGTGCACAATGTTATGCAAATTGTGTAGTTTTAACACCAACTCTTTTGATTCCATTTGTTTGCATCAAACCTTGCACCCATTAGTTCCAATGAATCATTGTCATTATAGTTTATTCTTTAATGATATTTAATTTTCAATGTTGGTTATAATAAAAATGTTTATATTGTGGATTAAAAGGCACACGATTCATTAAAATATATATTTAAAAATTAAGTTGAAATCTATTAAATTGTTGCCAATTTTGATTACAACCATTATTAAATTAAAAATACCATATATATAATTGATTTTAAAAAAACATTGAAATTATAATGCAATTTCATATTTATTAATCTATAATTCTGATTTTCAATACAAACTAAAAGCTACCATTATGTTGAATAATTTAGTGTTACCCTTTGTTGGAGTTGTGAACATTATGAAAATAAACAACATCAAATCTAATAAGGAATGTATGGATATGTAAAATGTTTAATGGATTAAAATACATCAAGACATGTTTTTTTCATATGAAACCAAATGTGGAAATAAGATTTTCATGATTTGAAGTCATGATGTGCACGTCAATAGCTTCAACTATAATCATAAATTCATGTTTAAAATCATTAATAATGTATTCTTTAGTTGGCCATTCAACCTAAAAATGTAGTTTTTGAATGAAAAGGTGAAACATAAATGCATTTGAATGTGAATCATGTATCTTTAAATATTAACACACACAAATGAATCTCAAGCTTTCATGACCTTGGTGTGATACATAATGATAGTAGGTTGAGAAACACATGATTTATGGTTAACATGCAATTGATTTAATCAAAATATTATATCTTTGATAGTTGTAAAATGTGAAAGTAAGAGCTATCTATATTGAGTATGTTTGAACTACATAGGAAATGGAATAATATTATAATTTTAAAACTATAATTGTTGTGATCAACTTGTATGGTTTTTAAAAAAAAAAGATGATGTCAATTTGCAAGCATTGGTGTATTGACGATGAATTGGATCACCATTAAATTTTTATTTATTTTTACCACTTCATTTGCTTTCCTTTTTTTCCTTGTAAACTTCGATCTATGGCAACAAATCATTCATCTTCCCTCGCATTTAATTCAATTATCGACATACATTGAAAGAAACTTGCAAACCTTACAACCTATTCATTGGATGTAAAAACACACAATTTAATGTATTCATAATATTTTCAAGATTGTTCAATAGTTTTGAAAATAACTATAATACAAGGACAACTTCAACACATGTTTACAAAATAATTAATGTATTTTGAAGACGTCATGTCAAGAATAAAATATTTTTCAATATTCCAAAAGACTATCTATTTTCTTTCTCAAAAGTTTTTTTTTTGAAATTACAATTAAAAAATTTACAATATTTCTATGAATAAAATAATTAGTATCAAAAGATGCCAAGGCACTATGATAATAAATGGTATGTAAGTATATAAAAATGATGTCCATGTACAATAAACAATACAATAAACAATATGGATTATTTATTTCTAATATGTCATCTTTCCATAATGTGTCATGCTATTGCGGACAGCAATTCACACAAAAAAAACTGGGAATAACACTGAAGCTGCGGAACTAGAACCAATAACACAACAACTCACACAAAACTGGAAATAACACTTAAAGCTTCAGAACTATAATCAATAACACTCAAAGAAAAAAAGCTGGAAGTAGTATTGATATTGGAAGAGCAAATACAACTGGTGTTGACGAGAGTGAGGGACAAAGTCTCGAGGTCCTCTATTTATACTGCTAAGATATTATTGGAAACTCCAATGCTAAGATACTATTGGAAACTCCTATGCTAAGAAATTATTGGAACTGTCACATCTGTCACGTCCGTCACATCCTGTTATTGTCACGTCTGTCACATCTGTCACGTCCGTCACACATGCCCATATGCATGGCCTCATACATGATGGCTGGTTATGGACATGCCAATCATGCCTTTAGGGTTAATGTATGTTCTCAGGGTTAATGTACGTTATTAGGTTATTATACGTTATTAGGTGTTTTAAGGTTATGGTTTGTTTAGGGTTTTAACTTTGTTGATGGTTGTATAAAAAACTAAGTTTTTGCCTTTTCTTGTTAGTTTTTTCTAGAATTCCTTTGTTAGGGAAAGTTTGCTCCATAATCAGAGAATTTTTTCCATAGTCAAATTGGATTTCTAAATGTTCACGGCGGTTATTACACAGCCACCGTTTACATACACTACTTTTTCTTTCTTTCTTTTCAATTTAATTCTAGAAAAATTACTCTCTATTGCTTATTGTTGAAAGCGGCAAATTTTTCTTGGCTTTGAGTTTATTGGGTTTCTTTTGTTGTTGGTGTTGTTGTTGTTGTTGTTGTTGTTGTTTCTGGTGTTGTTATTATAATTGTTGTGGTTTTTAAACATTCAGTTGTTGTGTTTCAATGTATGAGGCTGCCACTTCTGAATGCTTTTGAAGAGAAGATTGGACAAAATCCTGTTACTCAATTGCATGCTCTTACGTTGCCTTCCTTCAATCCAGCTACCTTTGCTTATGAACTTTTCTATATCATCATCATCATTGTCAAGGTAAGCCAAACCATCGTTGTTTCTTATACTTTGTTGCTAGAAAAGAGCTAAGTCATTCCATTGTAATTAACATAGGAAAAAATCAAAGGTTTGTCTTTTAGCAATTATAAACTCATTCTTCTCTTTTGCACACCATCTCTACAAAGCTTGCGTGTAGTGTTGTGGCCGTTGTGTCATTGTAGTTGTAGGCCGCTAAA
>Ga0209208_10004132_pt1 | contig 20692 bp, 19 predicted proteins | sample S1TSphfallax_3_FD_187694 | JGI IMG/M metagenome (GOLD analysis project Ga0209208, IMG submission 187694) | Host-associated microbial communities from peat moss isolated from Minnesota, USA - S1T2_Fd - Sphagnum fallax MG (SPAdes) (version 2) | ecosystem: Host-associated > Plants > Peat moss >...
GGGGGGGGGGGGGGGGGGGGGGGGGGGGGGGGGCATTTAGGGTGTATATAATGTTATTCCCTCCAATGTGCACTAGTACCCAAATGATGGCACTCCTTTAAATGGCCATAACTTGTGTTACATGGCTTTGTTTTGGGAATACAACCCTATTCTAATATATTACTCTTCAAGAACTTTATAATGGTGTAAAGAGGACCCAATTTAAACAAAGGATGGTCCCCTAAACCTTGATGCAAATATTCATGGCATTTAAAGACTTTTGACTTTTACATAGTGAGAGTTGAAATTGGGAATGCCTCCCTTTGAGTTGCACGATTGGGAATATATTTTCACTTTTTTTTTCACTCTAAGTTTCAATCATTTGCTAGACTTGAATCTACTTTAAAGCATTCAACTTTTTTCATCTTGGGAAGGACACTTTGTTGCTCATCCTTGGAGTCTATCATGCACCCCAAGTTAAAGTTGCAACAAATTGGTTAAATCAACTCAACACCATAAACTTTCTACTAATATTATGCTCAATGAAAATGTTCATGTATAATATTTTATATGATTGTGTAAATGTAATCATTTACATGTACATGCACAAGTTTTTTACATGTACAATTACATTATACGTTGTGTATGTGTCATCAATTACATTTACACAAGGTTATATATATAATACATTTACATGACCCCATTAGGTCATGTATATAAAATTTTGATGCAAAATATATTTTTTAAACCATAATTTTCAATGACAGTGGGAGGTACAATACCTTCATTTTGTTACAAAGCATGATTTTTTGTGAGAGAATGAATGCAATACCTTCTGCATGCATATGCACATTATATTTCATCTTTTTTTTTCCCTCTTTCCACATAATTCTCCAAAAAAAACTATGGAAATGGAACCTGGTCAAATGCAAAGTCCACAGACCATACATATGCACACAACTTTTGCAATCCTTTTGTTGGCCTTTTCAAGATTCAAAGCCCTAATCATATGTTCATTTTGAAACAATGTACCTTCTAAAATGATTCAATCAATTTGAACCATAAATTATTTTCTTCTTATATAAGCCTACTAAAATGGTTAATATCAATGTGGGCTTTTATTTTCAATCCATTTATTTATTTACTTTTTCATGAGCATAACTATATTTGAATAAAAAAATTGGGTGTAATTTTGCTAACATGTACCAAAGCAATTATAATTACTCTTTAATTTGTTGTATATGACATTTTAGGGGGGAAAAAAATTAAAAGTGGAATTTTTTGCATACAATATTACTTTCAATATATTGGTATACATATCCTAAAATTGTTAAATCAATCTAATGAATCAAAAATACTAAAAAACCTTTAATAATAGTTGTAACACATGATTTAATAAGCTAATTAAAATATTTGTAAATGAACTTTAAAAGATTTGAAAATGATATATTTTTAGCAAAATGTGAACACAAACTCTAATATAATAATATAATGAAATTTTTAAGGATTTAAAAAAATTATTGAGTAAAATTCCAAATTATAGAAAATAAATAAAAAATCACCTAAGGGGGCACCTTTGGCTCATTATAGGCACACTATAATGAGCCCCCTTTTTTTTAATTTTGCCTTTGATTTTATTGAATGGGATCATTGGCTTCGTGTCATTCTTCGTATTAATAAAACCAACATATTTTTCTTAAATTTTTTTTTAAAAGTTTCATTTTTATGTCTATAATGGATATTATAATATATTTTATTTCAAAGTGTGCATTCAAATTTTCTTTAATTTTCTCAAATATATATTTTTGAATGCCATATGCAATATGTTTCAATACTCATGTGATTGAAAAAAAATTAAAATATATTTTCCATTGGGAAAAAATCCAAGTAACTTGTTATAAATAGATCAATAGATTTAAGAGTTCAAAAATATTATTTAATCATTTCTAAAAACATATTTTCTTTATGCATAACACTACAAATATAAACTACCACACGTACTTGAGCTCAAACCATTAAAGATTCAATAAAATTATCATATATCCTTCTATTTCATTTTGAAAGGCATAATTTCTTTATGCATAACACTACACATATAAACTACCACATGTATTTGAGTTGAAACCATCAAATATTCGATAAAATTATCATATATCCTTCTATTTCATTTTGTCACTTGTGCAAACAATGGTTTTGACATCCATATTGGTGTGGTGCACTATGCTTTCACTTGAATGATGCCTTGCACAATTGCAATTGTTGTGGTTGTTAAGAAGTAGATTTTTTTTCAAATTCTACATGTTTTATGCTTTGGTACATGATAGGTCTATAGAATTAACATGTTTTTAGAAGTCTTTGCCCTTTGAAGAATCATTGAAAACTTATGAGAGGGGTATTCGCCCCAAGTTTTTTTGTTGGCACCACTTCTACTTAATAGTCTTTTGGTAGCTCTTCAAGGTAGTTGACACCCTAAACCCTAAACTTAAATGCATCTTGTTTTGCTTTTGTGAAGGATGCTTTTTTGTAGTTCAAAATAAAGTGCAATTTACTTTTAATATTTTTTTTTGTTTCATCTTTTACTCTAACATTATACAAGGAGTTTATAGAATTATTTCTTGTGTCATCAATCGAGGTTTTGTTTGGACTCAAGGTTTGTTTATCTATTTGAAAAAAAATACTTGAAAATTGTAAAAAATAAAAGGAAATTTTGGAGTAAATTGATTTGAGAATTATTTAAAGTTTGAAGTTTGTGAGTATTTTTCACTACCTACCAAATTATTTTGGTAAAAGCCATTGAGATTTATACAACAAAATTTCTATTTGAAATTCTATGACTTTAAAAATGTTGTTTCAATTTTCCTTTCTCCTACATAATTGTCCAACCAACTTTTAAACTTACAAATCATTCAATAAACTATAATATCACATGTCATATGACAATATCATAGAGAGCATGAAAGAATAATATTTCAATTTCATGAAAATGAATTTTTTTTAACAAACATTGTTCATTTGATCCATGTGGAAATTAACCCTAAGCTATCATTATATCATATGACAAAGTGTATACCATTTAATATGTAAATGCATAACCATGCGATAAGGTCATTTCATGTAGTGTGAAATCATTGAAGTGTAAGTGTGAAACAAATGTGTATTTTACATAATGTAAAATTGTGTAAAACAATGGCAAGTTGTGTAAATTTTGAAAAATAAAGGTATTGCACCTCCTTATATCATTGACAATTATGGTTGGAAGAAAACCAAAGGTATTATGTGTCCCCCTATTATTGATGATTATGGTTTGCAACAAAATGATAATACTGCACTTTCATTATCATTGATGTGTTTTCATAACAAGGGTATTATTATCCAAGACCACGATAAAAGGGTGTGAAAGATGATTGGTGGGTGGAGTTCATTTGAAACAACTTGTTGATAAAATTCAAAACAACACCAAGAGTTGTGACATAATCATGGTGCCACTGCTTACATGACCTTTGAAGGGGAGCAACATGGGGCAAAGCTTGCCCCAACCTTATGTGAGACCATGGAGGTACATGTAAAATGACCATAAGAAATGGGAGTGTGTAATGACAAAGGGGGAAAGAATTCACCTAAAATTAGTGGTTGTCAAAACTTATAACAATTTTAAGAATTGCAAAACAACCATGACACCACCTTCTACACTTGCAAAAAACCTAAACAAAAGGGAGCAACATGGGGAAAGCTTACAACAACCTACTATGCAAGACCATTGTAAGACCATTCAAAAAACACTCGAGTGGAATATGACAATTGCAAAAAGAAAAAGAAAAAGAAATGTTTTCAACACCTCAACTTCATATTTTTACAAATATTCATTTCATTATTCTAAAGATTACTTAATGTTGTAACTTTAGCCTTGAGCTCACGACCAAGGTAAGGGCTTGTGAAGGTGCGTGCCAAGTATGAAACCCAAGAGTCAACTTTCATGCTCTTAGGAGTGCATGAGAGTGTGAGGGATCACACTGTCAAATGAGCTCCCACTTTGGGAGTTGGAGTCCCTGACGCGCTCCCAAACTCTTTAATGGATTCAAATGTGAGTCTAAACTGAAAACATTGGAAGAGCAAAGAATCGGGGCACGCTTCTTGGCTCATTGTACTTTGGGGGTAGAAGGGCATGTTGGAGCTCTGGGATGGGATTAGGAAGAGTGACAAGCATCAACTACTCACACGGACCTACACAAAACCAAACAACAAGTTGGTTAATGCATAGTTGGAGCACTTTTGGTGTTAGGATGAACCACGGGAAAACTTGGACTTACAAGACTCACCATGGCCCAGACTTGGGGAAGCCACCACCTTCTCCTTTATAATATACTTTATGCGTCTCCATGAGGCCCACATCCAAATGGCATTTTGTCACGGGACTCCCAAATGGGAGTCCCGAAATTCCCAAAGTTGGGATTCTCGCAACTTTGGGGCCCCATAACTTTGTGTGCAAACCTCCAATTGAAATGAGGTCTAAAGCAAAGTTTTAGTTCTCGTTGATAGCTTTCCAATGATATGTCAAACGCCACCTGAACACAAGGAAATCGGGGTGATTTTTGACTTTTAATGGTCAGGAGTCAAATTGCCAATTTGACTTCCGGCCTTTCTTTTGGCCATAACTTGTGTGTTAAGTGTCCAAATGAGTCATACAAGCCCATTTTAGACATTTAAGTTTCAATAGCTTTTCAATGGTATAAAAAAATTCTCAATCCATTGGGTTTTGACCTCTGCAATTGCTCTTTGAACATTTGGGAGTCCACCGGGACTATAATTCCCAAGGTGGAAACTCCTTTGGGAGTGTGAAGGTTCATTCCTTCACACTGTTTTTCACTCCCGAACTTCCTCTCTTGGCCCACAACCTTGCAAGCCGTTGCTTTGGTCATGAGCCCAAGGCTAGGGTTACGATAATATCGGTGGATTCGCAAATTTTTAGAGAATGATTGCAAGGGTCAAAATCCATTGGATGGAGGATTTCCTTATATCATTGGGAACCTCTTGGAACTTACATGTCTAAAATGGGCTCACATGACACATTTGGACACTTAACACACAAATTACAATAAAAAGAAAGGTCGAGAGTCAAATAGACAATTTGACTTCCGACCACTAAAAGTCAGGAATCACCTTGATTTCCTTTTGTGTAGGTGGCGTGCAACATACTGTTGGAAAGCTTTTGACAAGGGTTGAAACTTTGCTTCAAACCTTATTTCAATCGAAGGTTTTCACGCAAAGTTATGGGCCCCCAAAGTTATAGGAAACCTAGTTGTGGGAATTTCGGGATTCCCATTTGGGAGTCCCGGGACAAAATGACATTTGGGTGTTGGTCCCGTGGCCAGGCACAAAGTATACTATAAGGGGGAAGGTGGTGGCTGACATGCTCCCAAGTTCCTAGTTAGACCCAAGATGGGTCTAAGTTACTCAAATAGCGAAATTGTGAGGAACTCGGGGCATGTTCCCAGCTCTCAACACTAAAAGGGGTAAAGGAGCGTGCTGAGGCTCCGGGATGGGATTAGAAAGAGTGACAAGCTTTAGTTATTTACTCGAACCTACACTAAACCAACCAACAAGTTGGTTAGTATAATTTCTAGAGCACTTTTAATGCTAGGACAAGCCACGGGCAACTCTGGACTCATAAGATTCGCCACGGCCTGGACTTAGGGGAAGCCACCACCTTCTCCCATATAGTATTCTCTGTGCCTCCCTATGGCACCCACATCCGAATGGCTTTTTGTCCTGGGACTCCCAAGGAGGAGTCCCAAAACTGCCACGATTTGGACTCACGCAACTTTGTGGGACTATAACTCTTTGTTCACACCTTCGATTGGGACGAGGTCTAAAGCAAAGTTGTAGCTATTGTCAAGTGCTTTCCAATGGTGTGTCACACTCCCCCTGCACGCACTGGGGTTGGATTGATTCTCGACTTTTAATGGTCGGGAATCAAACTGCCAATTTGACTCCCGACCTTTTTTTTGGCCATAACTTGTGTTGTAGATGTTCAAATGGCTCATGCAAGCCCATTTCCGACATCTACACTTTGATAGTTTTCCAATGATATAAAGAGCGCCCCAAATCGAGGTGTTTTGACCCCTGTAATCGAACTCTGAAGTTTTGAGAGTCCTAGAGGACTCTCAAGTCCCCATTTCGGGAGTGTGAGTATCATCTTCACTCTCTCAAAGTAGGGTTGCGATAGTGGCTTCCCCCAAGTCCAGGTTGTGGTGAATCTTGTGAGTTTGTGTTTACCCATGGTTCATATGTGCACCAAAATGCATCAATTACGCATTAACCAACTTGTTGTTTGGTTTGTGTAGGTCCGTGTGAGTAAGTGAAGTGCTTGTCAATCTTCCTAGTCCCATCCCGGAGTTCCAGCACACCCTTTTACCTTTGAAGTGTTGTAAGTTAGGGAGCGCACTTCAACTCCTTTTCCTTCCGTTGTCTTCACCTTTGGACTTGTAGTTGAGTCCATTAAAGAGCTTGGGGGTGTGTCATTTAATGACAAAATTGGCCTTAGGGTAAAATAGATAGATGCCCAACATTATATATATTTTAAAAATGACACAAAACCACCACACCTTGAAAACAAATTTTTTAGATTCACAAAATAATTGAATCTCCATCCACATTAAAGTAAGTTCCACATATAGACCAAATCCTATGAAAAATGAATATTTTTCACTAAAAACTTGATGACTTACATGGATGTGAATGGAATTTATTATACACTTTCACTTAAATGGAGTGTAAATGAATTTCCCAACTGCATGACTCACACATACACAAGATGTATGTCCTACAAAAGATACACACCCTAACATTAGTTTCCACCCCAAACTAATTATATTTTAACCTCATTGTCATGCCAACATTAATGACATAAAAAACTCATAACTAAAATTCACATTAGGATCCCTTTCACAAAATTCAACAACATCAAAATGGACAGGTGATTGGGGAAGGTAAGGGAACTAGAAAATGGCCAATTTGATTGTAATGAATTCACACCATTAAGCTTTAGGTTTATAGGTTCATATTTAACATGTACAACAATCAACCCATGCACAAACTTTTGTCCTTCATTAGGTTAGTGTACATGACAATATTTGCCACTTTTGATAACCACGATTTCATCTACTATAACCTCATCATAGGCATTGAACATCCCTTGTGGATGGGACCCTATAGGTTTTTTTATTTTTTTTCCCACTCAATTAACAAACTTTGATTTAGATTGTCATGATGAAGTTCAATTAGTAGTGTAGCTTATCTTACATATACTTTTCCATGAGGAAAAAAAAAAAAATTGAAAATATTTGAACAATACAAGTTCACTTAGGTTGAACTCTTCAATTTCAATGAACCAATCAAACCTAGGGATACCACACAAATTTGTGAATTGTTAAAAAAACCCTTTTTGTTTGATCCATAATTTAATCAAAATAACATTCATAATTTTTAATTAAAAAAATCAAATCAACATCACATTGATGTATTGGATCCTTCATACATTTAGAATCTCAAATTAGGTTCTATGAATTTTCTTGAAAACTTTTTTTTATAAAAATGGCAAAAATTTTGCCATTGATTGTCAAATATTATTCACCAAAGAACCACACTTTCAACTTCATGATAAACACCAAATTTATTTAACAAATCATGCTTTTGGATAAATTGAAATTACCTAATACTCTAAGGCAAACCCCTTTTTGTCTCATTCGCAATTAAACTAAGACCACAAATGAGACCATCAAAAGGATGATCACCATTAACATGATGATGCAAAATGCCATGATAAAAACCAAGAGCATCATGATCTCTCCCACTCCCATGACCAATTTCCTTCCCTCCCTTTCCATTAAAAAAATAATCATTTGCAATTCCTTTTATTGATCGCATTTTCGTTTTTGTTTTTCCTTACAAGACGGACAATGTGCACTTCGAATTTCCTACAAATCTTATTTTTAAAAAAAACATAGTCATGGCAAGTTAGGGCTTGTTATAAGCTCAAATTAAGAGTTGCCATACAAACATACAAGTTGATGTCCTAGTTGTTAAACTTGTTTTCCACAAATCTTGTCAATTTTCAATCATTTCATTTGTAGCTTCTAAAATTGCTTCATCACACCCAAGTAAGACACAAACTTGCATATTTTCAACTCCTACACCACTAGTTCAACAAAAGCAACTTGTTCACCAAGGGACTTTTTGTCCTTTTGTTGTTCCCAATGTGTTCACATCAAGTTCCTAACTGGTTCCTCAAGTCCGCAAAGGGTTTCCCATGTTCCTAATGTGTTCCCCAAGATGTTCGCAATAGCACCACACTTTTATCCCATAAGCTTTTGCCCAAAGGTTGAGAACTCTGATATATTATAGTACCTTGGCATCTTCAACACAAATTACATTATTTTTAGAGATGCCGAAATTTTCAATTTTCTCTTTTCTCAAAGGAAAAAGAAAAAAGAAAAAAAAAGAAGAAGCTACAAAGGAAAATTGAAGAATCTTTTGGGGGAATATTCGAGAAGAATATTCCTGTTTAGAAATGGAATCTTCAAAATTAATTAATTAATTATTCATTCAACAAACATATGCTGAAGCTGCCCCTGTACTCCAGGATATAAACTATAGAGGAGGGCCAATGAGCACTGGTGGTGGACTCACTGGTTTTGTTTTGTTTTGAAATTTATTATTTATTATTATTAAAAATGTGTACCTAGCTTTCTTGAAGTTTGGTGGAATTTCTGTCCTTCCCTCTCAAGTGTGTGTTCCCAATAATCTTTTTCCATAATTTCTGAATGATATCAGTCCAGAGGCAATGAAGCTTCTTGTGCCATTGGAAGAGGAGGGGCTGCTAGATGCTGAAAAAGAGGCATGAGGGCCACACTGATCATTTTTGAATCCAGCTGAAGATCACACCCTTTTAAACTTTAGATCTAGTTGAAAACAAGTTCAGCCTGCCAATCTTTCCTCAGACTCTGCAAGGATCCAATTGTTGGATCTTCAACTGTGTTGGATCTCCAACTGGCTGTTGTTTTGATCTGACCACAAATTGGCTTTTTCAGACGAGATAGATAGATAGATAGGAATATCACCAGCAATTCCCATTTTGTGAAACCCCCACCCGCTGGAGTTAACCCAAAAGATAAATTCAAACAGTCAAAGAACCAAGAAAGAATTGGGAATTCTTTCATGGAAATTGGCGGTTCTTTGAAGGTTTTGAAATACCAAGAACCAGCCATGATTTGATTCTGATGGCTTTCAGATACATGGAAAAAGCCAGTTCTTGGATTCTGGAATTTCTTGAAATACCCAGAACCGGTGGTTCTTTGACAAATCAAAGAACTGCCCGATTCTGATATATATGGATACTCTTGTGAAGAAGATGTTTGGGGAATTAGGTTTGAAAAGAAATTGAACCCAAATTACCATTGTTGAATGTGGCCTCTTTTTTGTTAGAGCAACTCCACTTCACACACATTATTTGAAGCTACCAATGTTTGTCACATCCAACATACAATGTTAATGATTCGTCCATCCTCACCCATAAACATGAAAAATTGGAGACTACACAACATAAGAGATTACCCTAAATGTCACCACCTATTGGTTGATCAAAACAGTAATTTTCTTTCAGTGCTCCTCTCAGAGGCAATTATTTATATTCTAGCATCACCACCCAAAACAGTGAATTAGCAATGTACACTATATTTTGGATGAAGTATCACACTCAAATAGTGTGAAACTCAGTTGGGGCCTGTAGATACGATCATGATACAGTGCTGTCTAAGAGAATGTAGAGTACACGGAAAATGACTTTTTTCTTTGTATTGGCCCAGGTGAGGGACATTTAAATAGTTTCTCGCGTTTATTATACTGTCTACTTTTGCATGTGTATGAGTGGGAATTATGGGAGAATAATTGAAACACTATATGTATGTTGGATATGGTAAATCCTAGAAGAGGCCCCAAATAGAGAGAGAGGGTGAGTAATTTGGAGACACAATTTTTTGAAGGTTTCTGTAGGACGTTGATTGCAGTGCATCTGGAGTGTGTGCAGCATTGGAAAGTGGGGTCAAAGAAACCCCATCTGGCCAGCAGTCCAATAGTCTCCGCATGCAGATCGGCAGAGACACAAAAGCAGTCGTCTGTCTCATTATCCATCATGGCGTTGAGTGAGTGATCATCTCTAATGCTTCACACTCACGCTACCAATCTAGGACCTGATCATGAGCATCTCCACCACGCCAAAGTATCATGCGTAAAATCTCTAGTAAACATAAAACCTGTATTATAAAAATACTTGAAGAGTCAGTGGAACCAGTTTTGTACTTTTAACTTACTTGATCTGACCCAAATGGGTTAGTTTGCTTCAAGCTTCTTGCTGCTGCTTGTTGTGGTTCCTCAAATTTTTACTTACGTGGGGGGTCAGCTAGGCTAGTGATAATGCTTCTTCACACTCTCAGGTGACTTAAACCATCATCTAAAGATGACCTTGTCCATCACACAGCCAGAGTGAAAATCAGCACCCACCAGCGCACCCTGCGATGTGATGGATGGTGTGTGTGTGTGTGTGTGTGTGTGGGACAAGAAACACTGTTTCTTTATATTCCAATCCCGAAGAGAAACATGGTGGTTAGCCATGGACTAACTAACCATCCACAATGCATCTACCAACCTAGTGGTCACCAAGTGCCTTATTGCCAGTTCACCGAATGAACCAACAACAACGAGCGCACCATCCATTGGAAGACTGCTATAACTTAGTTAGTTCTAGGTGAACCCTAACAAAGTTTAGGTCAGGTTTCACCTTGGTAACTTATGCTATAATATTAAGTCCTTTTAAGTAGATAAGTGGGTAGGTAGGTGTGTGAGAAAACTAGTTAAGTAGATGCATGTATTTGGTTAGCATGTAGGTAAAGTGCTAGTGAGTTGTCAGTAGTAAAAACAGCCACTGAGCTAACCCCAGTAGTTATCAGGGAACTGGAATCCAATGGAAAAGTAATTTTCTGTCCACCTCACCATCCATCTGTCCCTCATGGTGGGCTGTTGGTTCATTCTGGCCTATATAATTATCACATCCATCACAGCAAAGCATGAACCCTAAAACCTCACGTTAACTAGTGAGTTGTAATATAATAAGTTTATCTGTAAAGTCTGGTAGACTAGGGGACTGGAATGCCCAGTTTGGGCTGAACAGGGTACCAAATGATCAACAAGGGGTGACTTTTTTAGCAAATGAAAATAACGTCAAACTAGGTATTGCACCAATTTTGGTGCAAAAACTAGTTTGATCCCTAGTTTGAGGTTTTGCTCATGCCCATTCCACTCATGCATGTTTCACTTGTGCCTATGTGGAGGCGTTCCATGTTCCTACCTTCCCCTTTTTTTCCAAATGCAATGCAAGTTAGCACAAAGTCATTGCAAGTGTGCTTTTTGAGCCTAGATGAAGCTACCCAACCTCTTTAAGTATCCTCCATTGATGAGCTTTCCAACAAGCTTTCTTAGGTTCTTGTGGTTCAAGCTACCTTAATCTCCCCCTTTTTTTAAATTGCAATTTGTCTTGTTCAAGTGGCTTGATAGGCCTACAATTGCACCCACACATCCTACAAGAGATCACCTCGGAGGTTTCAATTTTTCTGTTTTTGCAATTTTTTGGAAATGTTTTAGCAAGCTCATAGGCATGCCCACAAATCCATTCTAGAGAGCCTTTTTGAAAATGTTGTTGAAGCACAAGGTGGTGATGTTGGTGTCCAATCAACCACCATAGAAATACATGCCCACTCTAGTGAGCATTTTCCATTTTTTTTGCAATCACAATGGAGTTGTGTCAAGTTGTCAAGTAGACCATTGAAATTGTAGTGCACCTTCCAATTGCAATTTCAAGAAAGCTACCAATCCAATTCCCAATTTTGAGAAATTGCTTGAAGTGTTTGAAATTTTTTAATGAGGATTAAGGTTTTAGAAAGTACAAACTCCGTAATCATTTTTTTAGAGTAGCATGTCATCAATAAACACATCCCAAGAGGATGTGATTTTTTTGATTACCGTAATGAAGAGTTCAATTTGTGGCAAAATTTCTTGTTGTTAGTGTGGTCAATTGCCATTTGTTCTATTAAGTTGGCCCAACTTGTTCAAATCTTGGTTGCCACATGGCTAGTCCATTCTTTCAACCATCCTTCTTCAATCCCTCCTACAAAAATTGCCACCCAACCAATCCAAGTTGCATTGCACCATAGTAAATTACCAATCTTGTTTGAAGGTTGTTTGTTCCCTCTTCTTACAAATGCTTTAATGATAAACCACATCCTTCCATGTCTACCAATGGCTTCCTTGATGTTAAGGCACTTTTGTCAAAGTGAGAAAATCATGGTTTACGATAATGGGCAAGAATGTTGCATGGAATGGACTAGAGATTGTTAAAATCAATCATACATTATACCTCAACACTGTTAAAAAATGTGGCATTGAAAGGTGATCTCTTCAACCACATTTTGAATATGAACTCCATTGCTTGAATGAGTGTTTGAAAGGAATGGACCCTTTTCTTAATTGTGAATTAGACACGAATTCATTTGATGACCCAAACTTAAAGTTACAAACCCTTAATTATAATGAAAATGTTAAGGATATTTTTAAAGCTACTATTGGACACCAATTTAAATGTACATATTCTACACATGCATTAATCTTTGAATGCTTTAATTAGATCTTTGATAATGTCATTAAAAAGTTTATTTTCACCCAATTTGGTTTTATTTCTTCCCATGGGAGGTTTGATTTGGCCATAATTTTTAATTTCAATACATCATCATGGCTCTAGTTGAACCAATTTGGTTCTTTTTGCATCCATGGGAAGTTTACATTTTCACTTTTGTTGTGAGTACATAACGAGGGCTCTACGATCAAAAGTGAAGGTCTAGCAATTCATCATCTACATGGGAGGTTTGAATTGACTTGTACATACATCATTAGGCTTCATTTTCACCCGTGGAAATGGGTTTAAGGTTTAGGGTTTTAGGTTCATGATTTGAGTTTGTTATGAAATCCCAAAAAATATAGTGCCTTTGTAACTTGTGACAACTTTGTGATATTCTTGTGTTTGGACAAAGTTGTTAAAAAGGATGTATAATTTATTGAAAGAGGTTTGAGTGATGTGAAATTGTCCAAGCATGGCAAATGAACATGAAGACCAAGAATGACCATGGCTTTATGATTTGGATGAAAGTGATGTTTTTTTTAGCCAACCAAAATTGAAGGTGGTTAAGAAGGAAAAACAACCACAACAAATTGTAAATCCCTCCATTTGAACACCATGGTACAAGTTATGATTAACACTTTTTGTGTACTCTAAAGACAAAAAAAAAGTCATCCAATTGATACCTTGCTTTATGTGGAAAGTGATATATGGCGAATATAAGGAAATTTATTTCAATTTGATGTTCCAAGAGGACACCTTGAAGGACCACACTCCAAAAGATGCCTTAAAAGAATTTAAAACTAACATATCCAATGAAGAGGAGTTTGAAAAAGTTGTGTTGCAAAGTGATTAAGTTTTAACACAATTAAAGGCAACATATGGACATGCCACCCAAAATGTTTTCCAAGGTGGCAAAATGTCATCGATAATATTTATGTACCCCATCCAAAATACCAAGGCCACTAGTATTTACTCCCTTGACATTTAATGAATATATACAAGAATCATAATCTACTCCAACATCTACTCCATCTACTTTATGCCCTAATTCTACATGCACATCAAGTGGCAAGGCATAAATGAAGGTCAAAATGTTATTGTTGCAGTCCATCAATTTTGCCACCATGGCATGGGAAATACATGTCAACAATGATGATTAGATAATTTTGATCAAGGCCAAGATGGAGGTTAACATTAAAAAAAAGACATATGAAAGTTTAAAATCCTAAAATAATTAAAAACATGGGAATTTTAATAGATGCCAAAATTAAATCCAAGGTTAGAAAATCGTTAAACATGTAGTTGAAAGTCCCCATCTTAGTTGTAGTTAGTTGGGTCATCAATTTAGTCATTAATGATTTCATATGTGAAATTTAGTAAGTGATATATTTGTAGCAAGTTATTCAAAATACTTGTAGCTAGGAATAAACTATTGTATTTATCTTTTGTGGAATCAAAATGCTTCATTAATCATCTACATTTTCGCTTCAACCCCTTAATTCCCCACTCCACCTTCATCCTATAGACATCATGCATTTTGTTGTAAACATTCATTATGTTATCATGCGTAGGGGCAAGTTCATGCATCACAAATTTATAGGCTTCACGGGTTAGTTCCAAATCCATGTGAAATCTATTGTTTCATAAGTTTGTATTGTTTAAACATGAATGTTATGCATTATTTAAACATAAAAGTCATGTGCATGACTTTTGTGTGTAAACAACACAAATAAATATACAACATCTATGTTTAAGCAATACGAATAGACATATGATATTCATGTATAAATAATGTGCATGATATTGATGTTTAAACAATATAAAAAAATGCATGACATTTGTGTCTATTTTGTACAAACCTATGAAAAATGAATTTCACACAACAATTATTGCCAAATTGTGACCCATGAAGTTTTTGATGTGCCTCCCAAGCCACCACATAAAAAACATTTCCTCACTAAAGTAACCTACATCACAAACTTACTAAGTTTCATAGGTTTGTACAAATTTTGTGCAAAATCTTTTTGTCATAAGTTCATACAAAAATTGTATGAATTTTGTGTTTTATTAATATGAATGATATTTGTATGTACTCAATATTTTCAAAATTCAAACATATGAGACATTGTTTTTGAATGACATACGTGGATGTTCATGTTTAATTCACAAAAATCACATAATTTTATGCAAAATTATATCACGATAATTGCATGGATTTAGTTAAAATGTAAATTGTACATATTTCACATCAAGACATCATAAATAAAAAAGACATATCATTTGTATAAAAATAATATATACATTCTTCATGACATTTTTATACTTTGAAGCCCATGGATTTTGCATGGACATATTGTTTTACAATTGTCACGCTAATTTTATTGGAAGTTTGTGATGTAAGTCCTTAATAAGTATGCATAATAATCATTTAAATGTAAAAAAACTTAATGTGAATTTTTGTATAGATCTAATTTGTGTAAGATGATCACATCGTGGAAAAAGCCAACATACATGTTATTTAAGTAAATGAATAATCCACCATGACCACCATGTTGTTCATACAATACATTTTTTCCACCCATTGAACTACAACTTATGGGCAACATTGTTCCAAGGATTGCAAATTTCAATGAAAGTTCGATTGATGAGTTTAACACAACTCCAAAACTTAGGGATGGATTTATTAAAGGTCACCCACTCCTCAACAATAGGCCATCAAATTTTATTGTTAATTGTTTCATTGATGTAGGATGCAATCAAAATTCCATTGTCACATATTACATTTTTATTCCAATTTCATAGGAATGCATCATACATGACTAGATTGTCATTTTTCATGCATGGGATGAACTAAAATAATTGTTGCTTGGTAAGAAACTAAGGAAAAATAAAAATCTCTAAAAAAAAAAATGAAAAACCCTAAAAATAGCAAGAGGAAATGAAAATTTTCAAAAAGAACAAAAATATACAATAACCAAAAAGGAAGTCAAAACAACACATGAAAATCAAAGGAGCTCCCCCAAAACATATGAGGAAACTTAAGAAAAAAACGGAAGTTAGAAGAGCCTCAAGTGAAGGCCAAAAATAATGGAGCTCTCACAAATGAAAATGAGAAAAAGATGAAAATTGAAAAAGCCTATTTATGTAAATATGTGTAAAACATACTCTAAAAAGTCATCCTATTTAGTCTATAAAATAAATCATAAAATATCTTTCTAATGTTTGTTTTATAAAACACCCAAAAGTGCAAACATTAAAAATTCCCTCAAATGTGCCCATTGAAAAAAAAAATGTTAAAAAATAAAAATCAAAGAAGTCCTTCAAGTGTGCCCTCAAAAAAGTTTCAAAGAAATCCCTCATGGGTGCCCTCAGAAAGTGTTGTAAACAAGCTTCAAAGAAATCCCTCAAGTTTGTCCTCCAAAAGAAGTGTTGTACAAAACTTTCGAAGAAGGCCCTGAAGGGTGCCCAAACAAATAAAAAAGTGCCAAACAAAAGGGTTCAAATCCTATTTCATCCCCTATTTTGCAAGTCTGGTCCCCAGTTTCGGCATTTCACCCCCAGTTATGGGGAGTTTACAGCGATCTGGAAACACAGGGGATGAAGCAAAGGGAGGGGATGGGAGAGGCAACAGTGAACCAGCAGCCACCAGTACACCAAGAAGGATGGATGGTAAGTGGTGAGGAAACTGTTTTTCTGTAGGCTCAGTTGCTTTTGTTTTACTACCTACCTACTAACTACCCACAAGCAGGTTGTTATTAGGTAGGTAGTACAAACAGCCCTTACATCTGTATAAACCATCTACTTGTCTAGATATTAGAGTTATCCTGAGTAAGGAAAATAGAGCACCAAAACCCTGAGTTTGGTCATACACGAGATGAGAATTTTAAGAACCTGCAAAAGAGTACATTACATTAAAGAGGGGGGGGGGAAAGGAAAACTCAGAAAACTATCAATTTTGGTGGTAAACTGAGTTTCATCCTATCTTTCCTTTTCCCTGAGCGCCTCCACTGCTACTAAGTACATATATTTTCACTGCTCCTACGTGTACAATTACTATAATTATTCTCGAACCTTGTGCATTAAATGCTGAGTGTTAACATTTCATACTCAGATACAATAAAAATTTCATGACTTTGCGAATACCACTGAAGTAGGTGAAAGGAGGCCCAAAGACAGGGTGAAGAGAAGGTGGTGACTTTACGGATAACAATTATAAGTCAGTTAAGCAATTGTACTTCAAACTCCTCTTGAGTCCTGACCAAAATGGAGTGAAAGCCTAGAGAGGGTGTTCAAAGTCACATGGGAGGAGGGGACACTGTGAGGAAATCTGGAACAGCGGTCCGAACTGCTGACCAGCAGATTAAGGACAGGGTTCATGATGAATTAGGTACCTTACCTACTGGTTTAAAAAGCCTGTCCACTAGGCCACTTCATATCCTTCTTCTTTCTAGTTCTCATTGGAGGGAAGTAAGGCTGGGGTGCATTGTGATTGGCAACATGAGATCAAGAACTCCAGTTTGGGGGAAGATCAGTTCACAGCTGTGAAATAAAAGTGAGGAGGGACATTAAGTACAAATTGGTTTCAGGACTGAGTCCTGACTGACTGCAAAACAGTTTTCTAGTTCCAAGGGAACTGTACACTGCAGTACCTTGTACAGTTCAACTGGGACCAGGGCTAGGCTAGCAGGCTGACATTGGTAAATATTTCAAACTTCCATTATTTTCACCCTACTTGGCCAAGTATCAGGAGAGCCTCATTTAGATATACTCCCAGTATTTTCACCCTCATAGGGGATAATTATTTTGAGGCAAGTAAAAAGAGGGTATGTGCAAAATTCCCTGACATTATTTCAGCGACAAGTCATAAATGCGTTGTTCATTTTGAGGCGGTCTAGTGTGAGTTTTGATGCACAGGTAGCATGAACCCTTGAGTAAACCGACACCAAAACATGTCATGTTTTGATGGCAACTTGGTGCCAATCTTAACGCTCAAAAGTGGCATGCCCCAAACATTACATCTATCGAAATATGGCAGCTTTCAGGGCCCATCATCACACATTTCAATGCCCAAGCAAAGAGACACCCAAAACTTACCATGCACCAAAACATGTCAAGTTTCGAGGGGCAACCCAACACAAGTTTCAATTCCAAGGTAGTCTGAGCCTTGAAACATATCGCCCATTGAAATATGTAAAGTTTCGAGAGCTATGTTTTGGTGCCATGCACCCGTGCTCCATGCAAACCCATCCATGCCCCATCCATAGCACATTACACATTTTTTTGACTTTCACATTGTCGCCGTGTATTTTTCCCCTGGACTCCAATTTGCCATTGTCATCTTCATCACTGCTTTCTTGTCGTAGATGTTAACTTAGGGTTTTGATAACAAAATGAACACATGGCGACAACAAAGGACCTCTATCTCTTCACTCCCATTAACTTATCTTTAGTTTCCTTCTCTTTCATTTTTCCCTTTGAAGCACAACATTGTTATGCATGAATTGTTTTAGAAACTAGTAGCATGCCTTGTTTTAATTGTTGAAGTTTTGTAAATTCACAATGTTTTGTATATTTTTTCTAGTGATTAACACATGTACCAAAGGTTGAAAAGTTACACATCAAATATTTACTTGCAAAAAAGATGGGTTGTTTCCTTCTATTGTGTCCATTTCCACGTTGTTCATTTGGGTTTGCATTGTCTTGTTATTGTCTATAAGAAAACTTCTTCAAAGTTTATAGTGGGTTCCTATAGAAACTTGATTTTTTATGCAATACAATTTGTTTCATTTTAAGCTACAACTAGTTTTTAGAAATAAATGCAAACATTCATTACAAGAAAACAAGGTTGTTCTTTATTAAGAAAATTGGTTAAAAGGTACCCCAAATGGCCCATGTCTAACATGATGAAGGTGCCATCTTGGATAAATCATTTTCAACATGGCCACATTGAGTAGGTCTTTTTTGTTGTTTTTTTTCTTAAAGATTTTTTTGTTATCCCTTTTATTAGTCAACAATATTTTGACAACAACTATATATGATTTAATTTTAGGATAACAATAATTATTATTAAATTAATAAATTTAACTACCAACATTACCTAATCATTTAATACAAATAAAATAACATAAGCTACCTACCTACCTTATTTAACGTAGGCCCCTTAGGTTAATTGGCCAACCATAGACCTATTTGTTTAAGCAACCTAGGTTAATTATATAAACCACGTAAAACCAAGGTAACTTAGGTAGCTAATGTTGTATGTGTCAGGATTTGAACTTTTCACCTCCATTTTGGAAAATCAAGTTTTTATCATTTGACTTCAATAGTTGAAAACTTTTGTCATCATATTGTAATAAACTTGATTGATTTTTTTGTTTCATGTACATATTGTAACATTCATCAATGAATTTCAATATTTTTATATTTCTTATCTAAATAAAAGGTTATAACATGTACCAAATATCTACCTAGATAACATGTAGGTACCTATGTATAATAGGTTATTATATGTTATTAACTCAATGATTGATTAATTACTATCAATTGTAAATAATTAAATAATAAATTGATTATTTCCTAAATTTTATTATTTATTAATTAATGATTATTAATTATTAATCATTAATAATTGATATATAATCACTACTACAAAAGTGGGGTGCAATTTACTAGCCAAAATCATTATGGGACCTTAAAAGTGAAATAAGTTCATTGCATTTTTCTCATTCACCTTGGTGAAGTTATTTTAATATAATATCACTATGTAAACATCATGTTTCATTGCTAATTAACATAATTCACTATTATAATTTATTGTAGTAAATAGGTTTATTTCTATGTTTTTTTAATATTTTATTTATGTTACTTTATGATATACCTTATATTATTTAAAACTACTTTAGTTATTCTAATTTATATTTTATGTTATTATAGGTTATTATAAATTATTGTACTTAAATTATTATAAGTTATTTTACCTTAAGGTATCTTAACTAGTTTATTATAAGCTTTTAAGTTATTTTTAAATAAATTATTCAACTAATTTTAAGCTATACCTTAGGTTATTTTAATTTAATATATGTTATTTCAAATTATACTTTAAGTTATTCAAAGTCATTCTACTTTATGTTATTATAAATTATTTTATCCTAAATGTAATAACTTAAAATAATCTAAAATAAATTACAATGACCTAAGGTAAAATAATTTAAAATATAAAACAATAGCCTATGATATTATAACATAAAATATCCAACATTAATTTATAATGCAATAATCACTAATAATTGTAATATAACATATAATAACCAATAATAACATATAATAAAATAAACATTAATATAATAGCCACCAATAACCATTAATATAATAACATTAATATCCACCAATAAAATATTCATCAATAGCCATTAATAGAATAACCATCAATAACCACTAATATAATAAACATCAATAAGCACTGATAGCCACTAATATAATAGACATTAATAAGCACCAATATCCACCAATAAAATAGCCACCAATAGCCACTAATATAATAAACATTAATAAAAATTAATAGCCATTAATATAATAGACATTAATAAGCACCAATATCCACCAATAAAATAACCACCAATAGCCACTAATAAAATAACCATTAATAAACATCAATATCCACCAATAGAATAACACCCAATAACCACTAATATAATATCATTAATAAACACTAATATCCACCAATAGAATAGGCACCAATAGTCATTAATAGAATAACCATCAATATCCATTAATAGAATAACCACCAATGGCCATTAATAGAATAACCACCAATGGCCATTAATAGAATAACCACCAATGGCCATTAATAGAATAACCACCAATGGCCATTAATAGAATAACCACCAATGGCCATTAATAGAATAACCACCAATGGCCATTAATAGAATAACCACCAATGGCCATTAATAGAATAACCACCAATGGCCATTAATAGAATAACCACCAATGGCC
>Ga0209208_10004134_pt1 | contig 20682 bp, 17 predicted proteins | sample S1TSphfallax_3_FD_187694 | JGI IMG/M metagenome (GOLD analysis project Ga0209208, IMG submission 187694) | Host-associated microbial communities from peat moss isolated from Minnesota, USA - S1T2_Fd - Sphagnum fallax MG (SPAdes) (version 2) | ecosystem: Host-associated > Plants > Peat moss >...
AATGTTTTCCTAGCAATTTTTGTGGGAACATGGACACAAGTGTGGAGGTTAGTGTATTGATGGGGGTCCAGGCTCCCTTTGACTTCTTCCCAGATCAATCACGAAAGCTTCAAGGCAGTCTCTCTGCCCTCTTTGAACAGTGTTGTGTCTCTTTCTTGAATGCTAACCAAACCAGCATCTGAGGAAACAAGCTCATGCATGGGGTAGTTAAAGGGAGATCTTTGTGCATGTTTTGATTTCTGAAGTGAACAGGATTCTGATTTGTAGAAGGTCTTGTGGGTCTGCAAGCTTCCAGCTCTCCTGTAATATGTTGCTCTCATTTTGCTTCTTGTAAATGAGGCATGCACAGTCTTGGTGATGAAGTAAAAAATGAATGTGAATGTCTTTGAGTTTCAAGAATGTTCAGGGGAGTGTGCTGGCTGGATAAATCTTCCTGATAAATCTGGTCACTAGTCAAAACAACTTGCTTGGCACAACTCTGCAACTATCATTTCAGTCAGATGATTGCAGAATCAAGGAAGAGCAGTATCAGTTTGTAACAAAACTTAAAGATTTCCTGACATTTTGTGACATTGAGAATGAAGGTTGCAGGAAAAAACAAGGAACATTCTGTAGTGTTCAAAGTCTCAGGGATTCAGTTTGAAGAGATTCTTGCCAGGAAAGTTGGCTTTGAAAATGTGGCACTCTGGAGTCTTGAGGCAGTTCATTTGTGTAACTGCTGCAGGTTTACCATGGCAGGCAATCGGATGAGCTGGAGCTAGCTTCAAAACTGTGCTCTTCCCCTCAAGAACTAGGTACCTGTATTTGTAGCACCCCTATTGTTGCATGAAAGAATTCAGTAAATGTAGTTATAAACCTATGAGAGGAATGACTCTTCATTGTTTCGGTGAAGGAAATAATACCCTTTTTGCAGGAGGATGTGGATGGCCTTGTGGCAACCTACCTGGATTCAGTTCTCCATAAACTTATCACAGCTTCTTTGAGACTCATCAAAATTGCTGTTGAATTACAGGATTTTTCTACACTGTATCTTGGAGGTCTGGGAGGAGGAACAATGGCAGAGTCTGTAGTGGAAAGTTTTGCAGTATTTTGCAGGTATGTGTAATGGAGATTAGTTCATATTGTAAACAAAAAAGAGACCATTTTTGTATGGTTGGTTGAGGGCTACCCTACCAACGAATATCTTAACAACCATAAGCTTGTGGTTATGCCAATTTATGTATGTGATGAGTAAACTTTGGAAAGTTGTATGAAGGTGGTCTTTAAGGAGTGGAACTTGAGCAATTTCTGTGTGTGCCATCCAATTATGGTGTTGTATTGTTGTTGCACATCAGCAATAATTTGATGGATCCTGGAGGGATTGGGTGGTTGGTTGAGTTTTAAGGTAGGATTTTGTTGGAAGCATTTGAAAGGGCTAATTGAGTAAGGATTTGTGTTGGTTGGGAGAGGAGGGTGGTGAGTGATCATTGGAGCATTAACTTTCTCCTGCTCAGGTGCATTCTGCTAGGTCATGGTATCACAAGCTAACTGCAAGGCACAACAGCACAAAGATTAGCAGCTCAGCATCATCAACATTTTCAATGAGGAGTTCAAAAGCCATGGGAACCTATCAAAAGGCCTAGTGCTGTGACCACTTGTGTTGATTCTTTTCCGACTGGGTCCTTCACCAATTTCTCCATCTCAAACCCCAACTGTTTGAATTACTATCCTGCATTTTGAAGCTTGCTTCTTGCTTGATTGTCAGAAACTTTTCAAGCAAGAACATGTAACGTTGTTGTATTTTCTCAGGCAATCCCAATGCATGTTGGGAGTGTTGCAATTTAGAGTGAGCAGTTTGATTATTTATTTGAAATTTTTGAAGTATTGGAGCTGTGGAAATTCTCCACAATCTCACAGAGTTTTGATATGTTGTATTGCAATTCTTGGGTGTATTGTTGGTCTATCGCACAAAGAATGAAGAAGGATCTGTTACCAATCTCTATGTAGGATAGAGATCTGTATAGTAGGTGCCTCAATGCAATTTTAGAGGTGCCATAGAATTTGCTTCAAACTTGCTAAATATTTTTCCATCTCTCTCTCTCTCTCCTTTCCAATACTGCAATCCTTTTCTTGAAGGTGCACCGGAAGCTATTGTCAATCTGAGAAGAGTCCGTATCCTTTCAGATGGATGGGTTGCCTGGAATTATTGCTTTGTCTTGGTACTTCCATAGATCTCTTTGGGTAGTTGAGCTTTGCTGCACTGATCAGGGATGTTTGCTTGTTGATTTCATGCTCAGAATGCTCATGTGCATTGCTTCAAACTTGTGGGTCACATGCTTTGTCTTGGTACTTCCATACATCTTCTACAATAGTGAAGCTCCGGTGAACTGATGAGGGATGGTTTGCTTGTTTGTTTCATGCTCAGAATGCTCATGGTTTGTTTGCCTCAACCTTGTGGGTCACATGCTTTGTCTTTGTACTTCCATAGATCTTCTTTGACAGTGGAAGCTCTGGTGAAGGAGTGATGTGGGATGCTTGCTTGCTTGTTTCATGCCCAGAATGCTCATAGTTTGTTGCCTCAAGCTTGTGGAAGTTGCAAATGTTTTCATAGGTAGCTTCAGATCTTTGTCTGCACCATCCACTGCTGCTGCAGGGCAGGCTAGAAGAATCACAAAGCTTTGGTGTGCACCAGTGTTTCTCTCTCATCTTGCTTGAATTTTTTGTGATGCTGCAAGGAAGGAGTTCTTGCTTGCTGCAATTTGTCTCTCTAGTCCTGTGTTGTACATAAGTGCATTGCAAACAGTTAAATGAGAAATTCTCTCTGAGATTCTGTATGTAGTAAGTAGGTTGTTGGCATTGCTGTGAAAAAGATCTAGAGGAGAAGGAAGCAGTTTGTTTGAGATCCATATTGCAAGTTGCAACCTCCTTCTGCAAAGCTTTTTTCTTGCCACAAGGGGGAGCAGCAGAAGCAGCAACCGGAAGGGAGGGAGTCAGGGACTCAACTCGCTCATCACCATTCAGTCAACACCTGCCAACCATGACCTCATCAGTCAATCATGACCTCATCATTCTTTCCATCATTCTAGTATTTTTTTCCGGGATTTCAAATGGGAAGAAAATCTGGAGAAAATGGTGGGAAGAATGCAAATCATACGGAGAAAATCTGGAGAAAAAGATGCGAAGAATAGATGGGAATTAGGTAGTATTGTGAGGAAAATTCACGCAATAGGTATTGATTTGGTGGGCTCCCTCAGCTCCGTGGGCACGAGAGCCGAGGGCACAAGAGAGAGGGAGAGAGAGACACAGAGCGGGCAGGAGGAGAAAAGAGGTAAGTACCGCAGCAGCAGAAGCAGCAACAGCTGCAGTTGTCATATCTGTCTTCTCTTTGTTGTCAGTCTAACAGACAACCCAGTTGACAGATGCTGCTTCTCTCTCTCTCTCTCTCACTACAATCGCAATTTGCTGCCACCCAATAACAACAACAAGCTTCGGATCCCAAAGCAAAGCAAAACAAGTTACGCATCGATTCTTAGCCGGCCTGGAAGAGAGGGGAGCCGAGATCAATAGCTCAGCTCTTGATGAAGTTGCGCTCTAGCTAGCTAGTTTTTTTTTCCTTTCTCTCTTCTTCTACAGCTCGCATACTGATTACTTGTTAAGTGAAAATATTATAAGAGAATCCGAGGTTTGGTTTTGCGCTTCTGCTGCTGTGCTTTGTGTTTTTCAGCAGTTTTTTTGCTTCACATAAGTTGTTGGAAGCTGCGGTTGGTTGTTTCTTATCTGGGTTTTGTTTTTCAATGGGTTTTTGTTTCTGAAGTTTTTTTTTTTGTAGAGCTACTTGGTGAGAGGAAGGAATGAGAGTTTTGGGAAGAGAATCAACAACCCTTGCAGAATAAGCTGCGGGGAAAAGAAGAAAAAGAAGCAGAAGGAGAAGACGGACAAGAAGAGGAGGAGAAATGAGGGCCGGAGATGTTGGGTTTTCGGAAAGGTGCACATTTCTCTTGCTGTCGTCGTGCATTGGATTCTCGGTGTTCCGGTCCTCCTTCTGTTTAGAAGCTTGGAACAACGTTACTGCACATTAGGACAGCAACGAGAAGGAAGGAAGGAAGGAAGGAAGGTCGAGAAAACAAGAGAAGGTGGGGACGGGAGAGAAGGGGGGTCGGAGGTGAGAGATGGGGAATTACATGGCCTGTATGGGATCCAAGCAGAAGAAGAAGAACTCGAAGTTGAATATGAGCGGGATGCGGAGGAGAGGACCACTGGAGGACGAGTTAATCGAGCAACAAGCGTTAGCCATGGCCTTGCACCAGCAGCACAAGGCACAGCTCAGATTTGAACGCAGCTTGTCGCACCGTGACCCAGCCACAGCACCTCCACGCCGCAGTTACTCAGGCAAACCCAGTAGCGGCAAACTAGAGTACACACGCAGCGCAAGCACTCGCCCTCGACATTCCAACGATCTTCTCATCGACCCTCAGCAGCTTCTCAATGGCACTCGGGTATATACTTCTTCTTCCTCCTCCCCTCTTCCTCTTCTTCTTCTTCTGACTCTCCAGAGAAATGGTACGCCTCTTCTCCCACCCATCTGCACCAACAAGCTCCTCCTCCTCATGTACATGGCCTTGGAAGCATATGAGCAGAATGATTTCTTTCTTCTCCCACCCATCTGCACCATCAAGCTCCTCCTCCTCATGTGCGGGGCCTTGGAAGGACATGATCAGAATGATGATTTCTTTCTTCTCCCACCCATCTGCACCAACAAACTCCTTGTCATGTGCATGGGCCTTGAAGCAAGCACATGAGCAGAATGATAGTTTTTTTCTTCTCCCATCATCTGCACCAAGCTCTTCTTCCTCATGTACATTGGCCTTAGAAGCAAGCACATGGGCAGAATGTCAATGGTTTCTTTCTTTCTCTTACTATCACACCAAGCTACTCCTCATGTGTGGCAAGGAGGATGAGGCCTTCTTGGAGCACATGAGCAGCTCAAAAGAACCAAAATTGCAGAGCATCAATTGAAGAATCTCTTTTGCACATGCATGTTGCCAATTCCATTCCTGATTCTAACTTCCAAAAGCATTTCATTCACAAAAGCTGCCAGTTGATACCAACCATAGTAAGCAAGAATTTTTGTTTTGGTGAGCTTGACAAAACCAATATTACCCATTTGCAGCTTGACTTTCTCCATCTCCACAAGTCCTTTGCATGGTGCACGCACCTCTGGTGGTCTGGGTGCTGCAGGCTTAAGCTAGCTGCTTGGACTACTTTTTGCATTAAAAGTGGCACATATTGGATTGTGTCTGTCTGGTGCTAGAGTTGCAAGCGTTGCATCTCAACAACCATGGTCGATACTTGATTAAAGCTAAGGTGGACGGACAGATATGAGTACAGTTTGGATTTGATGAAAGTGCAAAGTAAAAAAAGGGTCAGGTGTGGTGTGACCATTTAGGTGAGCTGTTGGGAGGATGATTATGCTCTTTGCGAGTCAAGTGGAGCTGAAAATATATATGCATTTGTGTGTGTTGTGCTTTGCAGGAAGGTTTTTTGGCAGCAACTTTGGAATCAAAGCACTTTGTTCTGGTGCATGGAGGGGGACTTGGAGCATGGTGTTGGTACAAATCAATTGCATTGCTTGAGGAGTCAGGATTTGTAGCTACAGCTGTTGATCTCGCGGGCTCTGGAATCGAACCCACAGATCCTAATCAAATCACAAGCTTAGCCCAGTATGTGAAACCTCTTGTGGAGCTTCTGGAAAACTTGGCTGGCACCGAGAAGGTACTGCTTTGTTTTTTAGGATTTTTTCTTCCCCATTGCATATCTGTTGCATGAATGAATGTATCAATGTGTTTCCTGTATTGCAGTTGGGAAGCTTTACTTCTCAGAAATCCAAGGGTGTCAATCTCCCAAACTACACAGCTACTCCTCCTTTGGAATCAACCTATCATCCTAGCCTCTTTTGTTTATGAAGGTGATTTACAGTACTAGTTGGATCCACAACTGTAAGTTGCATCATTTTGAGTTGTGAGGGAGATTGGATTTGCTGATTGTTGTCATTAGGTCACCCTGGAACAAATCAGGGTTTTCTCCAGTCCTCAAATTCAGAGTTTTCACTGTCAAGAGCAATTGGACTTGTCATCAGAGAGAAAAAAGATGGTTAATCCTTCCATTCTCTACTAGCATCATTGCCAATGATCACTAAAGCACTAACAATAAGAGCTTCAATGACATTAGTGTTATGTAGGGTTTTGAGATTATATAAAGTGCCACCTCCCTCCCCCCTCAAAATGGAAAAAGGATACATCTAGATTGTCAACAAAGTGGAGCTTACTGGATCCTTGACCCTTTAGGGTTTCTGCCTTCTTTTTGAAGTGGTCACCTTCTAAGTGCATTACCAGGAGCAATGCCATTGGGCTTCACTCCTAACGCTTGACACCCAGGTACCCATAAGTTTTTCAGTGACCAGTTGATGTCTACTATATCTGGGTTGGATATAGTAGGTAACATCTAGCATGGCCCTAATTGTGAATTGGCCCACAACTATTTGCAAGGTGGCAATGTGTCCTGACTGTTTGGGCTATTGACTTGATGCTTTAATTGCACAGATTTAGCTGCAGTTCAGCAGCAAGAATTTTTTTGATGTGAAATTGGGTTTTCTTAGGGATCACACAATGAAAATCTGTGATCAGCCATTTTTTTAGGACTTGGTTGGTCAGGTCAAGGACTCCAGTTCAAACAAGCCTGGTGATGGGGGACTGCAGGTGATTTTGGTGGGCCACAATATAGGAGGAGGCTGCATATCTTATGTCATGGAGTGCTTTCCAAACCGGATTGCTAAGGCCATCTTTGTTGCAGCATCAATGGTTTGCACTGGTCAGCGAGCGTTCGATGTTTTTGCCAAGCAAGTAAGTTCATTCTTTTGTTTTCAAAGGACAACTAGCAGAACTGCAGCTCACATGACCTTCAAAAATTTGGTACTTAGCTTCTGAAAGAGAGTTTGAGCAAGAGGTTCTTAAGTAAGTGAGGGGTTTGACCTGATTTGGGATTGTGAGCTTTTGCTTTAGCAGGAGAAAGGTGAAGAAGATCTGATGCCAAAGGCACAGAAGTTTATATATGGAAATGGAAATGCAAGTCCACCAACAGCTGTTGAACTTGACAAGAGCTTGGTTAGAGATCTGTTCTTCAATGCCAGCCCAGCTAAGGTATTCCAAGTGCTTTCAATGACTGTTCTTCCTGCCAATTTGCTGAAGTCCTGGGTTTGATCTAGTTACCTCTAATTGTGACAGCAGAGTCAGAGGTCAGTGCATAGGTCCAGATTGTGTGTTGGCTAAAGTGGCAAAAGTATGAAAGAACCTTTTTTGGTTAGTGCATGTGGACTTGGTGGATATCTGAGACATATAATGGTGAAACTGATGACCACAGGATATAGCACTAGCAACAGTTTCAATGAGGCCTATCCCTTTTGCACCAGCTATGGAGAAAATCACCTTGACACCTGAAAACTATGGGCGTGTGAGGCGGTTCTTCATTGAGACAACTGATGACCAAGCCTTATCTCCTGCTGCACAGCAGAACATCATTACCCAGAACCCTCCACAGCAGGTTTTTAGCTTGAAGGGCAGTGATCATTCCCCTTTCTTCTCAAAGCCACAGTCCCTGCATAAAATTTTCCTTGAAATTGCTCAGCTTGAAGCTAAAGAATAAGTTTTTTTATCTTGCTCCAAAAAATTTACTCCGTAGTGCAATATGAGTACATGAGCTGCAAAAATAAGACCTTAGATTTGATGTCTATGCAGATAGTTTGAAGGACAAAAGTGAGACTTAGGGACTGAATTTGAGGTGTATTTCCTCATTGCTTTGGAAGAATTGGGAAAGTAAGAAGCAACCCATTCCTACTGGGTATGAAGATTGACATGACTATGCTTACAGCCAAATCAGTGCCACATGGCAGTATCTCTACAATGTTGGGTTACCTGATGATGAGAGGCTGGCCAAAACTTGTACATTTTTTGCGTGCCAATAACATTGAGCATGCCTGGAACTTTGAAGCTCCTGTTGCTTGGAGTCCTCAGATCTCAGAAGATGATTCAGGAACAAAGCAAATGGTACATGTCGCACTATTGATTAAATCAATAGAAAGTGGTTGAGGAGGGAAGGTAACAAAATAAAAGTTCCAACATGGACTGTTGTCTCCAAGCTGTTGAAGCTTCAAATTTATTGATCAACTATGGAGTACCAAAAAATGTCTTTCTTTATCTTCTACCATGTTAGTTATGCTGTACCTATTATAACCCAATTTCGGGGACAATTCAGAATTGGGAAGTGCCTTACCAATGATATAAGCCTTTGTTGCCATGTTAAGACTTCACCCAATTGGTTTTCAAGTAGTTTGAACCCCTTTAGGAATCTCAGAGGGCAGTTATTAAGTATTCACATGATCTTCAAGCATACATAAGCAACTTTGTTACTTTGTTGCTATGTTGAAGTGAATTTGAGAATAGTTGTAACAAATTTCAATACTATGGCAGTTATACCTTTTGCCCTACTATTTATTTGACAAGCTTCCTCATCTGTTTTATAAATTTCTTGAAATTTGACAGTCATGAGTTACTCAATTACTCATCTAACAAGAAAGGCAGATGAAGTTGGCAATAGAGATTTCAAGTGCGAGATTTTCTGTAGATTGTCTTGCTAGTCCGTTGGGACATCTACAAAGAGATGATGAGATCACCACACTAGATTGAGCAAATTCAAACCAAGTAGGTGCTGCCTAAGGTCGGAACCCAATCTTGAATAGCCATAAGAAAAAGAAAATGGGATTTCTGATATGAGATTAATGTATGCATCCTACTATGGCAATTATAACCACCAAGTTTGGAACTCTTTAAAAAGAAAAAAAAGGCCAAAGTATGGTTCTTTAAAGAAGAATGAAGCTGTGCAGTTTTTGGTGTCGTAACTTGAGAAACTTTGGAAATAGTTAGCAAACTTCACAGGGGATATGGACCAACAAACTGATATCCAGAAGCTTGACAAATAGAATGATTTAGCTACAAGTTGATTTGGAATATGAGAAATTTGATGTTGGGATTAGAATCCAAAGTGGTGTTCAGGGTCTCGTAACAGGGTCTCCTAATAATGACCCCATCTACTGTTTTGGACTTTGGACATGGGAATCCAGGGTGGGCAAGCTTTGCCTAACAAACTTTGAATTTGAAGTGCAGGATTGCTCCTTATGGGTTTAGGGTTCAAGGTTCAGGATTTGACCAAGACTTGCCCTTTCTAAAAAAATCATGAGGAAAAATCTCACATACTAATTTTCAATGTGGTTGAAGCGAAGGAAATGACTGATACCAAAGATACCACAAAGAAGAATCTCACATACAAAAGTACATGTATTGTAAATCATATGCTATGTACAAACATTGCATTCATCACAAATGTAGGTAACACAAGTACATTGAAAATAGTTGTTCCAAGTTTCACATATTGAGTATTGCCATGAATGTATCATTAATTGTCAAAACTTACATCCTAGCACTAGGTGTGGATGCTCCATGTTGTGTGATAACCTAGATAAAACACTGATATGTGTATTATTAGTTTTAAGTTACAAATTCAAGGCTTCAAAAAGTGAAACAGTAATTTTCATCAAGGTAAAATATGTTTATGGTCATATATACATTTAGTTTCTTTTATAAAGGCTTTGTGAAAGGAAATTTGGATGGAAGGATTGGATATCACCCTTCAATTTGAAAGACTAGTAAATTATTTGCCACGAGTTGGAATAATTAGACCCCACATTTGAAAGACAATAAGGCTTTCTCAACGACATTTGAATGGTTAGTTTAGTTGAGCAAAGAACAAAGAATGGAAGCTACCAAATGGGTGTCAAGAAGACATGGCCATTTTGTCGTATTCTTTTGATTTGGTCTTCCATTATAGATGTAGGAGCCATAGCACATTTTTCAAGCCCATCACACTTAAATTTCAAGCTCATGACTCTAAAGTTCTGTGTATTTGGAACCTGCCAAAAGATAAACTGAGCCCATCACATGACTGTTCCCTGTATTGTGTCGAAAACATAGCAATGGCTAGAGCAAAAAACCTGAGAATTGAGCAACAAGCTGAAGCTATGGCTTCACATTGTCTGACAAAACCCATGTGCTTGGTTCAAAGGTCTCTTAGTAGCAATGGCATGGGAGACCAAAGTCAGGCAGGACCCAAAACACAGACTAGTCAGAAAACAATATATATTCATCTACCCTTGCATCAAAAAAATTCCCTCTCTCAAGCTTAAAAATCTCAGATTCTGCTTAGTATATGTCAAGGACAGGGTATACAGTGTAAGGTACTTGCTAAGATGTACAGCACCTTTCATATTGTGTAAGGCCCCAGCTCAGGCTGTCATCAAAATCTGACAAAATTTTCAAGTAGAAGAAAGGTCTCTCACCCTTAAATCCCTCCAGAAAATTTCAGTTCCTGGCACTTGACAAACTGGCCTGGGGGACAGGCACCTCAAACCCTTCTTCTTCTTCTACACCTAAAACAAATGTAGAAATACTGGTGAAGATATATTAATCAACTTATACAACAATTTCACCAGATCCTATGTTTTTGTGCCTTCTTTGTGACTCCCAAAAGATCTAAAGGAAGAAGGCCTGACAATACTTCTTATAAGAAGTAGCTTTTTTTTTGGGCTTGTCAAAGTACAGTCAATTCATTGATGAACTAGATGAAATTTCATGATTGACTTTATTCGTTGATGAACTGGATGAAGATCACACATTGAACCAGTTTTTCATTAGTGTGCAAAACAAGTAAAGCATGTTGTTCATAAAGCAAAGTATACAAATATATATAATGTAAATCTTTTCAGAGGGGTGTCCCAGTGTTGTAAGTGGGACCCTGGTGGTGGTGGCCATGGGAGTCACAATGACTCTTTGTGTCATTGAGGGTTCTGATTACAACACCGATGCATAACTGAAAAGAATCACCCAACATAATTTTTGTTTGGTTGAAACCTTAACTCTGGCCCAAGGGAGTGCGGGTTTCTGGTTTCTATTACCCATAGTCCCCCCCTTTACCTCTCTCAACCTAAGCAGGGTTGCCCGGCTAAGTGAAGGGCAACCCTCAACCGTGCCCTTCATAGTGACGGTTTGCCTGAGACTTGCCCTTCCTTCAAAAGAAATATAGTTTGGTGGAGGGATATAGGTGACCCTATTGAAAATGAGTGTACAGAACATAATGTAACACATTCTTTATCATGTTTATGAAGGTGACACGTCAATAAGTGGACTCATCATTACAAACTATGATCATAGTGAGTTCATTTACATTATTTGCTATTATAATAATAGCCACACACATTAATTTTTTTTCCATTTGATGTAAAACATTAATTTTTAAATAATTAAAAAAAATTACCTATGTAAAGTACATAATAATCATATATTTAGTCCCTTTTTATAAAATTAATTAATTTTTGACTTGGGACACATTATAATTCATAATGGTGCAAAAATAACTGCCATGTTATGTGGTTTTATGGTCATTCTAACTTGTAAACACCCACCATTGAACTTGGAAAATTTAAATTTGGACTCAAAGACCTACATAGCCTACTTCAGTCGTTGGATGGGATATTTGCAATGTTTAGGCTTGACCAAATTTTGCTTGGGGTTTTTATTGTTGTTGGTTGGTTATATTTCTTATTTTAAATTCTTTTCGCACAACACATGGTTTCAACAACAAAAAAATTCAATTATGTAGACCCACATATTATCAATTTCCTTGTCAACTAATACCCCCAATTATGAATTAACTGGAATTTTTATTTTTATTTTTTTGGCATTACCTACTTGTTATATACATAAGAGCATCTATCTCCACTACAAATTTGTAAATTGCTTTGCAATACCAAAGTTGTTAGGGAGTTTTCATGTTGTAGCCGATTACAACCCATAGATTTGTGAAGGAGAAAAAAGACTCTCAACCTTTACTTTCACAAAAAGAAAGGAATGAGCAATCCAACCCTACTACATAGGCTAAATATCATTAGAGAGGAAATTTTGTGCACTTTAGAAGATAGAATCTACTTCAAAAATTGCCATCACAAGAGGGATCCTGGAATGAAAGTATTCCAAGGATGCAAAATCATAGTCCCATGTTAAAATCCTTGCAACCATTTGCTTGAAAAAAAGGAACATACAACAAAGCTTTTGCATGAGTTGCAGTTGGGCCACAAGCACCATTGCAATACTTTCGTAGAGGCCTTGTGTAACTCAAATGTCTATCATCTTGCATAATAAGAATCTTATCAAAGCTATAACCATAAGCACAAGACAAAAGCAAAAAACAAAAAAATCTCTCTTTTGCATTATTGTATTGAGCCTTTTGGTGACGATAGTACTTTGTGCATGGTTATTGAATTGCAGAGCTTCAAGTAGAGGGGTCAGTTTTTTCTTTATGATGCAAGTGTTGCAATGGAACATAACCTTGGTAATTTCATCCTTAGCAACTTGGTAACACTAAGTTGCCAATAAAGGAGCACTTGAAGTATTGCAGTGGAGATGCTCTAATGGTTGATTATCAAATACCCAACTTGCGAACCGCCTAGTATATCATCTATGTAGTTTCTAGGGTTTAGTCTTTGGAGGAAAACAACAACACTCTATGTCCAGCAACCAGTTGCAAGGAATGCATTCACTTGATTTCTATCTTTGTGAGTGACATGTGTCTAGTTTCTAATAAGTTATCGACTAAGTAGAAAGAAAGAATCTGCTAGTGCTTTTGGATTGTACAATGTCTTGTAAACACACTTGGGGGCCCTACTTTGCAAAGGTTTGGTGCCTATCTACATCTAATTCATTTGAAAACACAAGCCTGATCTTCACCAAAAATAAGTTGACTAGTAAAGTTGCAACCTTTCGTGGGACCTAATCCAATTCTACATGCTCTCAAATTGATACATTAGAAAAAGCATCATCACCTTGTGATTCTCATGCAACATTAGGACCCGGTGTCATCCACTCTTATCAATTAGTGGGTCCATAGGTCTCTTGACAGTTCCATAATGTTGTATCATGAAAAGACCTGCTCCAAATTTTTCAGTGTAATTAGAGGGCATGTTGTCATGTGTATTTTTTCCTTTGTGCTATTGGGGTTGGTGTTCCAAAAACAGGTAAGTTTTTTCCTTGGTGGAGGAGAAAACAAAATGACACATCTCTTTGCAGTAGCTTGGACAATAAGTAATATATTTTAACTTCATGCCAGTGGATAAAGAGTATGCAAGTCTCTGTTTTCCAGCAGAATTCTCTGTCAAAGTGTTAGCAATATGCAACTTTGTGCATTTGGAAAAGGAAAAACTCTGAGCATTATGCAAGCAGTTTGCACAGAGGATCCTGTCCAGTCAACCACAACAGCAAGGCTCACAACAAGCAAAGACTATTGCAACCACAGCGTTTATTGTACATCAGTATGGTAAGCTGATTTCTTCAGTGTATGTTTGCTGTTTCAACATTTCAACTTGATCTACCAAAGAACTTGAGAGTCACAAAACAAAATCTTCCAACCATACCCAAATAGGTGGCAACCAGAAATCTTGTCATCAAGTTATTGGTTGATGACATTGATAACAAGAGACCTACAAATACTAACCACTTTCTAGAATCAATGTCAACTCTCAAATGATGGCTGATACATTGTAGCTCTGACCATGATGTATCAATGCCCTCTCTTTCAATTGGATAAGCACCAATAATAGGTCACCACAAGACGCCTGTCAGTGTAACATTAGGGAAAGAGGTGAAATATCAGCTTAGATTTACATGATAAGCTTGTCACTCAAAGTCTTTAGTTCCTGCTTAATCTGCTGGAAATGATACAGAGTTTGCTTCTTCCAGTAAGTGTTCATCATACATCTATCTCCTGAGCAGAATCCTGCTAATATATCCAACAAAAGAACAGTGTTCTTGAATGGTGCTTCTCTCCTCCAAAAACTGTTCAAGCATACATGAATGCTGGTTTGGTGATGAAGCTCACCCCAATTGAGTGCATGGACTTTGGTCCAGAAAATTGCTGTTATTGTTCTGGTCAACCCACCACTCCTTCCATGCATGTATTCAACCTCCAAAATAAGAAGGTGCACAGATCAAGAATGTCCACCTCTGTTGTGATTCTTCTCCTCCAACCTAACTATCTCATCACTTGAGGACAGTTGTGGTGAACTTGCCTACTTGTGGTCTCACACATGCCTGCAGGCATGCCTGGTGGCAATCCTGGAGACAAGCAGAAAAACACAAGAAAACTGATCAGCCACTGAAGCACATACATCTGCTAACATTGTAAACACTGCTTATGGACAAGAAAAGATGTCCATGTACTTATGAAATCAGCACTTATTACTTGTGGACAAAGTGTCTCACATGCCAGCTACAAAGTTTTGAAACATCTGCATGAAGCAAAGGCTACTTGCAAGTTATGATTTGTACTAATTGAGAACTCTCCTATGACTTCCAGAAGCTAGTATCATGATAAACCTGATTTAGTAATCCATGCGGTACAGACTACCTAAGCCTGTGCTGCATCTTCGTAACATACAGCCATTGCTCTCATCAAACATATGAAATCACTCCTGCTCTTTATTGACTCTGCCCTTCAGGGTAGAGACATTGTGATGCACCCAGAAATGGGCCAAAGTTTGGCATCCCTGCATTCTAGGGTCATGTGGAGTTCACTATAGAAACATTTCCGGTATAACTGAAGGATCCACTTAGGCTTCACCATGCTAACCACCACATGTTTCCAATTTAGTATGTTGAATATTTATCATTCTTATGAATTCATTTAAAGTGCAAAGCCACTTGTTTTCTCTATTTCCAGTTAACCAATACATCTCCCATCATGCAAATTGATACATAATTTCTACACTATATAGTATGTATCTGAGTTGTAAGATAAAAACAATTTCCAAACCCAGACTTAGTAAACAGATAATCAACTTACCCTTGATGGAACCTGAGCTAATCTCTATCAGTAACCCAATCATAGAGATTGTGGAAAAAAGGGATATGATAACAGTATTCTGCTCCAGTCTATGCCTTTGAATGCGCAATTTTGACAATTTGCATATCAGAATTCAGACCATAAGCTTACATCTAGGGCAAGCACATGAATGACACGGACCTGATAAGCATTACTGGAATTTGCATTCTGGCTAGCCCTCTCACAGGCTGCTCCACATCCTGTTTCACAAGCGTCCTCAACTGAAAGGTAGCAGCAAGTCGTGTCACCTTGTGTGGCCATGCTCTGCTTGCGCAAGCCTTCTACCTGCAGTAGGCAAATGTATCAATACAGGAGTCAGTTATGTGAAGGAACCGCAGCATCTCTACTACACACATCAGAAATGCTAGACTTAAAACTCAAGGATACTTCAAATTTCGAGAACTTCTTCATTAGAGACTTGAATTGCAGACTACAATATTAATGACCTTGTGCAAAACATAGATCCATTCCGTGCCAAATACGTCTTGCCTTGTCCCGACTGTCATGGTTATGGCTCTTTCAAAATGCTTGTTCTCCCTCTTAAGGTAAAGTCAAGATGTATACAGCACAGAAACAACATACGTCCGGATACCGATTATGCATTGAAGACACAGGTATTTCCGATTCCAAAATATGAGCGTCGTGTGAATGAGCTTCTCTTACCTGAACGAATACGCGGATGGTGAAGCGGCCTACTTGCTCCAATGCGGTGATTCCCTTCACAGCTATTCTGCGGTAATCTATGAAATGGTCCGTCATCTCACTGGCCGAAACAGGAAGGAGTTTAATTTATGGCTACGAACAACAGGCACGGAAATAATACTTGTAAATAATTCGCTTGCAATCCTTTCCTACTATGCCTTGGACACCATGTTCTTGCTCTCTTCAACACACTCTGTTGTATTTCTCGTTCTTGAAACTACCAGAGGAGGATAATTTCCGACAACAGAACAGATTATTAGCAATCCTTGTCAAACACCACAGATCTCGAAGATTTACGCGAACCGATCTCTCCTGTTCTGATGTTCTCTCTGTCTGTCTGTCTCTCTATCCGTGTGTCTTTCTACGCTCTTCTCTTACACACGCACAACAGACCAGTCATAAAATGCTCTACCGAGTACAGGAAGCCAGAAAGAAGTTTACGCCGAGGAGCTCGTTCGAAAATCAGAAGTCTTCTACAGAAAGACAGTACGCGACGAGGACATTTAAAGGTCCGAGAAAGAGAGATCTACTTACGCGAGAAAAGCTCCTCCTTCACCGCCGCGGTCATCGTCATCTCATGGGCCCACCTCCTGTGCGACGGACGTGCGCGCACTCCAAACTTGTGAGCGCGCGGGAGCTGGGAAGACGACGGCACGGGACACCGCGTTGGACGTTGGACGTTCCTGGTCGTAATAGTCGTCTGCTTGTGGCCATTCTGCTCCTAATGGAATTTTCCACCACTTACTTGACATTTTGGCACAGGAAATTTCATCCATTGCTATCTTTTACGTAAGTCAAACGCTCCTTTCCTAAGATAATTAGGGAATAAGAAAAACAAAAAGGGAGAATTTACAGGACATCAAGTTACGAAGCTAGGAAAATTTCCTCCATATTGAGCCCAATTGTGAAAAATATTTAAAATTTTAAATAAAATGAGAAAATTTATTCAATATTCAATATCTCTCCCACCTTAGGTCTAAAGTTTATGAAATTGCCTCCAGGAAATCTCACTTGTCCAGGGGCTTTCTAATAGTATGAAGAGTTTGCCTTAATTAATTTTTTAATTTTTTTGATTTTGTTGAATTTTTTTTTGATGGAATTATTTAATACTCAATAACTCTTACATTGTAGGCTTAAACATTGTCAAACCACCTTGGTACACCTTTTACTCATCAAGGGCTTTGCAATGGTACCAAGAGTGTAACAAGAGGTGCTTGTGTTTCAGGAAATCTCAACTTGACAAACAACCAAAATGAACAACCTACCTTCCTTAATTACTGCTATGAGAAATTTCAAAGCATTGGTATGTTGAAGATTTTGCATAATCTTTTGTATGATTGTCCATAGACAACTGATTTTGCATCATCCCTCGACGATCATCGTCCTTTGTCAGAGACAATTTTTAAAACAACTACCTCACTCATTTTCTTTATCCACCGACATTGATACCAAAAGAAAAATTAATGTGTGCTTTTTGTGTCCATGATATTTATATTAATTCATCTTAAATTTAACATTGACATAATAATGATGAATTATTGAAAAAAATGAGAAAAAAAGAAGAAGAGTTGATCATGGCTGCACGTAGCAGCACGGAGCCCAAATAGATAGATAGGGCCCCCACTCCTTTCTTTTTATTTTTTCTTTGTTGTTGTGAAATTTTCTTGCAATAGAGTTTGGTAAGGCTACAGAAGATTTTCCAACATAATCATTGATCAACAATAATAACAAGGGTTTGTTTATGGTTTTTCATTGGGTGTTCCCCCATGCCATGCTTAAGTTTTGAAAACCCTCAAGCCCTCTTTGTAGTCAAGGGGCATGAATTTTTCCCAATGCATGTACTTGTTGATTTGATACTAGCAAGGGATTGTTTAGGGATTTTCATTTGGTGTTCTCATGCCATATTTTAGGTTTTGAAAACCCTAAATGTAGTGAAGGGACATGTTTTTTTTTCAGCATTGATCGAACAATAGCCTATAAAGGGATTGTTTATGGTTGAAAAACGTAGAAACCATCACTGGCTCGGTGCTTGACCATTGACATGTTTGCATAAACCTTAAGGGGAAATTAGAAAGCTTGTCTTTGGGACGGGTATGACTAATGAGCCTAAATTATAGGACATCTTTGCTTCTTGAGTCAAAAAATTTCTGTATCTAAATTGATGATAACACAACAATGTTTACCGAGTGGTTGCCAAATAGCTGAGGGCCGTATGATTGATTGACGTTTTTTTTTAACTAAACGATCACTTGTTTGATTTGAAGACAGAGACACAAACAAGATACTACAATAGATCAAAAAAGGTCTTCAAAATTGTACCTGCTGAAAATGTTCCACCCATCTTCTGCCACTTAAAAGCCCTAAACACAGAAGAATCTACACAACTTGGTCTTTCTCTGTGGAAGGACACAAAAAGAGCTTCAGAATCGGACTGTGCAGGTCATTATGCAACACTCATGGTGGTGGAAATGGAAATTGTAGGAACAACACTACACAACTTTATTGGTACGTGGTCTACAAGCTCTTCACATGGAAATTGTCCCTACCTTCGTGTAATAGCAACGTGATTCCTAAATTGTTCCATGCCACAAAGTCATATACCATTACCCCATTATGCTATAGGTTGCAGCCAGGATATTTGTCCAATATGTACTACAAGTTGCCTAAATTTTTTAAACTTTTTTTTTGAAAAAAATGCCAACTTTGTAGTACGAAAATGCCAAAAGGTTTTTAAGCATAAGGGACCAAATTTTTTTTTGGAATTTTTTATAAAGAAAATTGCAACTTGGTACTTAATACCAAAATATCAAACGATTTTCAACATAAGGTGCCCAATTTTTTATACCTTCCTCAACGCACGAGTAACTTCTTCATGCAAAAGGAGGATGTGTCCTCAATCCGCACCCACCAAACTTCCGTAACTTTACATGAGCTTTTCGAATCATTGGATAGAAAGAACCAAAGTCTTATTTCACCACTTATAGATAATTAGCCTTTTGTATTGAAACACAGAAACACTAAAGAAAATGGGGGTGTGACTTCATATACACTTGCCCTAAAATGTTGAAAATTGTGGGATGTCAACTAGAGCTTACTTTAGCCCGGCCAGAATGGACCAGCGCACCGTGCAAGATGGATGGATGGATGGATGGATGGTGTGTGGACAGAAAACACATTTTTCCATTGTATTCCTGTCCCATAGCTTAACCACAGTGGTTATCCATGTACTAACCATCCACATTTCATCTACCTACCTTGTAAGCATCAAGTGTCAGTCTTATCTACATACCTACAAACATAGTACCCAGTTACATTTCCTACTTACTCACCTAATGATACATCCCCACTTTTATATAAGATAGGATTGTCTAGGTGTTGTGAGGGAGAAGTAGGAGGGGTTTAGGGGATAGGTTACCATAGGTTAACAAGTTCAAACCTTGGTAACTTAGTTGTGGTCCATGAATAACTAAGTCATAAGTCATAACAGAGCTGCGTGTATTAACCACAACAGCTTGTAGGTACCACATTCAAGGGACACAGATGGAAGGATTCTACTTTGTGTATCTTGCATGCGTAATAATAATAATAATGCATGATGATATGTTTATGGATGCAAGGTACACATTCCAAAATATGTTTTGTAAATAAACTTTGATGCACAATATGGTGAAAACTTGATGGATGACATTATTATTATTCATGGATGAAAGTGATTTCACAAATGTCGTTATGGATTTGACATGGATGAATATGATCTTCTATGACAAAGTTTGATTATAATAAACAAAAGTAGCACATGGATAAATATGATCTTCTATGACAAAGTTTGTTTGATTATAGAAGGAAGAAAAGTAGCACATGGATGAAATTGATAATACAAATGCTCATACTACATAGATGAAATTGTGTTCATGGATGAAATGTTCAAGATGAATGGGAATTAGCACATGGATGTAAGTGAACAAACTTGAACAAAAGAAATGTACCATGTGAGTCAAAATGAGAATAATGACTGAAAGTGTGTACAAGAAACGTAACAACACATGGGTGAACTCATATGTATGTAGCTATTCTTGTGGATGAATTTATGGATAAATTTCATCCATCTGAATTTGGTCCCAAAATTGGACTCCCCACCCCCCCCCCCTTGTATGTATATAAACACTATAAAGTAGACTAAAAGGGAGTATGTTTGTGCTTTTATCCATCTGCTTTGGCCTAAGGTGAACTTGTAGGTATAGGGGGACCAATGGGAAGCACAGGTTTGAACTTTTAAATTTGGGAGTGGGGGGGGGGCCAAGGGAAACACCTTTGTGCTTCTATGGGGGAGTGCCCAATGTTTCCAAAAAAATTGGGATGGGCCAATCAAAGTGGTTGCGGTGTTTTATTCATATACTTTTAAAGGTTTATTCCAATGTTGGGCAGCTGCCCAATTTGGCAAGTTAGAACCATTGGTTTTGATTTTGGTTTGCAAACACTAAACCAAAATCAAGTCTCGTTTTTCAAACTAAGTTTAGAACAAAAACCAAGTTAAAAAAAAGAAAAAAGAATAGGAACTAAATTGGAGTTGATATCTCAATTTTTTAAGAATTCAAACTAGATCTAGGACATTTGAAAAAAACTAGAGCTAAGGGGTTAATGGGTAGTTTATTGTCAATTTTGGAGCAAGTTACCTAGAACTGGATTAGAACTAAAGCCAAAACTAAGATTTAAATTTTTTTTTTTTTTTAATGGAGTTAGAATTGGAGGTAGGATTTTGTTTATTTCAAAGAACCGACCCTGAACTAAGACCACTCTAACATTTTTTTAGAAATAGAAGTACAGGTTTTTCATAAAAGTCAAGAATTGCCCAATGTTGATTTTTGTGCTTCATCTTGTGCTTCCAGTTATGGTACTACAGGTCCCGCTTGTGAGGTGAAAGCACACTAAGGGAGGTGCTTTGGGCAAGAAAATGTACTTTGGGGG
>Ga0209208_10004135_pt1 | contig 20679 bp, 11 predicted proteins | sample S1TSphfallax_3_FD_187694 | JGI IMG/M metagenome (GOLD analysis project Ga0209208, IMG submission 187694) | Host-associated microbial communities from peat moss isolated from Minnesota, USA - S1T2_Fd - Sphagnum fallax MG (SPAdes) (version 2) | ecosystem: Host-associated > Plants > Peat moss >...
AAATTAGTAATTAGCTTAAGATGTTTATGTACTTGTAAGTTAATTCGTGTAGCCTATTTAAATTAATATTTTAACATAAATTTTAAATTTTAAATATATAATACCTATTGATTATATATATATATAATTATCATTATAATTATAATAGAAATTTCATTGATAATTGTGAACATTTATAATAAATTTTAATATTATCATATTAATTGATTTTGAATATTTTTTGTTTAATCAAATTTACATTTTCTGAAAAATATTCCAAACAAAATAAAATAAAAAAGTTTTACTTGCCAAAACAAATATTTAAATATATTTGACAAATAAAATTTTAAAACTTGAATATATATTTAAACCATGGTTTAGTTTAACTTAATTTAATTTAACATAATTAATTTAGCCTTACTTAATTTAACTATTATTAGTTTTAGCTTAATTTAATTTAGCCATAAATAGTTTAACCTAACTTAATTTAGCCATAATTGGTTTGGCCTAATTTAATTTAACCATATTTATTTCATGTTAATTTAATTTAGCTTAATTTAATTTATCCATAATAAATATATTCTGATTTATTTTAGCCATAAACAATTTAGCTTAATTTATTTTAGTCATAATTAGTTTGGCCTTATTTATTTTAGCCATAATTAATATATTTTAATTCATTTTAGCCATAAATAATTTAGCTTAACTTAATTTAACCATAATTATTTTGGCCTAACTTAATTTAGCCATAAATATTTAGCCTAATAAAATTAGGCATGGTTAATTTTAGAGTAATTTAATTTAGCCATGGTTAGTTTAATTTTTTTGTTTATTTAGCCTAGATTAGTTTAGTTACGATTATTTAACCTAAGTTAGTTTAAATTAGTCTAAATTAGCATGGGGTTGACCTTAGCACTAAAGGCACATAATATTATTATACATAGCCTATGTAGATATATTAAGTATAATAATTTAAGTATGTATAAGTTTAGGCCATTATTTTTATGACATGTGTCCATGTTGTACACATTTAGTTGCATGTTAGTTGCACACACAACCGTATGGTTGAAAAATTATACAATACCAAATTTATAGTTGCAAACATGACCAAGATCGTTGCAAATGACAATCAGTTGCATGCTAATTGCATAGTGACTAGTTGCAAAAGATAGAATTTCTAGTAGTGTTATAAAAAAAAAATTGGGTTACATTCTAGGTATAGAAAATATCAAAACCATGAGTTTAAGGTTTTTTAATTGATGAATTTTTGCCGAAAGTGAAATTAATTATTGAAAATTAGGAAGTAAAATTTTTTTGAGAAGTTTTGAATCACCAAAAGTGAAAAGAATAGTAAAATTTGTCAAATTACATACTTGGTTTTCAATGTGTAGCCAAAATATAGAAAAATGATTAAATATTTTAAACTTCATATTCTTATAACCATATTTGGCTAAATATTTTTTGAGATTATCTTCCTACACACACAATAGCCATTTTATTTACAATTTTTTTTCTAAAAATACAAATTGGTCACAACCATTTGGACTATTCACTTGATGTTGAAAGAAATGACCATGTCTTTTGCACATCCCCTTGTGTAACTTTTAATGAAACTAATGTGCATGTAATCCAAAAGTTCCAAAAACACATTTAGCTTAGGCACATGCTCAAGTGTGCACAAGCATATTAACTTATAGTGGGCCCTTCCACCCAAACGTTTTGTGTGCCTAGGGTAGGCATGAAAGGCCACCCACTACCTTGGTTTTAGGTCAAACAAAATTTTTACAAAACTTTTGCTATAGCAAACAGAAACAAGAGTAGGAAGTCTAGAGAGTCCAAAATCCATAGAGCTTTTTCTACATGCAAGTCTAACAAATGAACTTACATTTTCTCAAGCTTTTCTTAGATCTCATCATTGTTTTCTTTTTCAAAAAAAATTCAAGAGTGTTAAAGGATGTTTTAAAGGAATTAAATTGGTTTGTAAAAATTTAAAAAATTGTGAAAATTACATTATTTTGGGACTATTGTGGTGCATTTCATTATTTTAGGGGTTTTTTTTGTTTTCAAAATTTGTGTTCATGGATCTAGCCTCACTTGGGCAAGTATTTTTCATTTGGATGTTATGTTTTATTACATTTGGGAATCGTGTAATATCTAAATCTAAAGTGTGTAATATGCTTTCAAATTTAAAGGGGAGTATAATAGGATTCAATGTCTTTCCAATGTTCTTGGTTGGTGTGAATGGGAGGAGACATCCAACACATTTTTGGTGGGAAAAACCTAGACAATACACACATGAAACTTTGTGGAAACCAATGTGTGGCATTCCACACCTATAATAAGAGATAGGAAATTTTTATTACATTATATAATGAATTTTGAAGCTTTTAATAACTTAGTTTTGGAGTTGACACCTTTTTTGCAATCAAGTTGTCCAAACCTCATTAGGCCACAATTAAAGATTATAAAGATTGTGGCTATTCTGATTTATCAATTTGCTCATGCATTTAATGTTACACATATCATTGTTCAATTCAATGTGGGTGCATCAACAATTATAACTTATGTTGACATTGTTTGTGATGTGTTAATTGACAAAGACAAATTGTTTAGTAAGTACAAATCAATATTCATTTAGGTCAACGTTTGAAGAACATCATTACTCATTTTGAAAACCTTACAAGTACACCTAACATTTGTGGAACTATAGATGGAATTCACATTCCTTTGGTGGACCTTCTAAGCAAGAAAGCTACACTTGTTGTTGGTGATTTTTCAATAGGAAAAAATTCCATAGTATTGTGTTGCAAGCTATGTGTGATGTAGAAAAAATCTTTTGGAACATTTATGCTGGCCAACCTAAAGGAGTACATGATGGTGGGTAGGTCAAGAGGTGTAGCCTATATGCACAATTGAGGCATCAGGAAATTCTCCAAGAATTAGTTATTATTATTCAAAGTATGAGATGCACTCCATTCTTAATTGGTGATGTAGCTTATCCAATTTGTACCTACTTGCAAAAGAATTGGAAAACTCAAAATCTTGCAAATAAGGACAAGATAAGATATGATTCCAAATGAATTCAGGGAAGGTGGTCATAGAAAATGCATTTGATTTTTTGAAAAATAGATGGAAAATTTTGAAACACTTTAACTCTAGAGTTGATAAAGCATTACTAATTTACAATTTTTTGTTGTAAATTTCACAACTATTATGAAATGTGGGGTGCACCGGAACTTGGATTAACAAATGCAAAAATAAGAGGTGACAACCTAATGGGGTTTAATGTTAGTAGATTGCCTACTATTAAAAAAGGAGGGCAAGTAAAAATATAAGGTGAGAGATTAAAGAGAATTCTTTTTGAACAATGGGTGATTGATCATCCAATTATATAATGACAAAATAATAAAAGATGAGTTTTGAAATGGAATCCAAGTTTTTATTTTCACAAATGGAAATATAAATCAAAGTCAATTGTCATTATAGTTCCTTTTAATCAATTGCCACTACTACCACTACCATTTGTGGTTTTTAGCTTGAACCCATGTGCAAACCAAACAACTAATTACAATTGACCTTGTATTATCTTTTGTTTTGAATTCTTTTCACTTTGTGACATTTGAGATGTGATGAATTTTGTCATCTCCATTTTTTATGATTCAATCTCCTTCACCACATGCGTGAAATTATTAATGGCATCTACAATTGTAAATGAGCCTATAAACAATCGCCTCTTCTTTATCTCTAGCTTCTTATTGGGTTTCCTTTACACACTAGGTAATTTGCTTGCCCTAGTTCTAGGGCTATCAAAATTAACATATGGGGTAGTTCCAACATATGCATTGTCATCCTCAAACACATGAATTTGTTTCTTAGGGCTATTAAACATCCGAGGTGTTTGGGCATCCTTTTCATCATCACTAACATTCATAATTTCAGAATCAAAATTCATCACATGTACACCTTGATCTATGGCATTAAGCATACCATTCATTTTGACAGTACTAGAAAAAATGTTGTCAAAACATTCAAACCATGGTTAATCATATGGAGGTGCACCAATTACCTCAATCTTTTTCTTCTTTGTTTTGTAGATCTTCATTTTGTTCCATTTGTCTCGAGCTTGCTTCTAATTCCATCACACATCATTTGGAAAACTTGCATTCACAACATTTGTGTATGTTTTCTAGTTGTTCTCCTTAAATGGCTTGTGATTGTATTCCCAATATTTGTTTTCCACAAGGTGTAACAAACATAAAAAACTAGCATTTGTCCATGATTTCCCAACATGTTTTTTTCTACCTACCACATCTTTTTTTACAAAACCTTAATTCTAAGGCCCTTGTTTCTTCCACATGTGATGCAAGACTATTTTCTTCTTCCCCGTTAAAAGAAAAACCTAAAAAAATGTTAAGTAGGTGATCCCCCACACTCACAGGGGAAAAATGTGGAAGTGTAAAAAGATGGACAAATTGCTATAAAAACTTCTACAAGTAGGCAAACTCTTGCAAGTCCATTACAAGGAAAATTCATGATGTGAAATGTGTTAAACATTGAACTCTATGCTCTTTTGACTTTTTTGACAATCTTTAGTCTCTATAATGTATTATGCTTTTTGAACTTTGTGGGTTTATGTGGGCACTACTTTTACGCCATTTGTCACAACCGTAATAAGTTTCATCTTTTTTTTAATCATAAGGTAAGAAAACATTTTTTTTCTTACATTATTCATCACCCTCAAGGTTAGGCTAACGTAAAGCTATTGCGAAATGATCAGGAGGTTTGATTCTTCGTGGTTGTCGAGTTGACAAGCTGATGACAAACATATTAACCTATGATGGCCTACTATTAATTTTGTTTTTGTGTCATGTGCATGGGCTAACTGTGTATGCACTTATTAATGTGTTTATTGGCCTTGCCTACCAAGGCAAGGACAAACAAGCCTTCTATTCAAGCAATTGGACGTGAAGTGCCAACATTTTTTGCTTGTGTTCACTTGGTCCAATGGAATTTTTGCATCAAATGTAATTGCTTTTTGGTCCTCCATGGAAAACTTTAACTTTATAAGTTTTTCAAACAACTTGGTTTTCTCAACCTCTAGATGTAAAATCTTTTTGTTATATTGTTGTAACAATTTGTGCACAAGATCATGCACCTCAATCACTTTTGACATACTTGTGTCCAAAACATGATATGGACACACATTTGCAAGTTATTTATCAAATTGATCAATAGTTTCAATCACAACAAAACCACAGAACTTGCATTTGAATCTACTAGATGTGTCACCTACACCTTTCCCAGAAAACTCTAGAGATCCACTTTTCAACATCTTAACTTCTTCCCTTTGAACTTTTTTTCAAACTATTACAGTTGCAACCTTCACTTAATTCACAATTTTGCCTTTTTGTTTTTTTAGTGTTCCCTTTCACAAACTAATGCAATCCTAGTGCTTTTGGTTCTCCTAAAGCCAATCCAAGTGCTTTTGGTTATGTTGAAACTAATCCAATGCTTTTGGTTCTACTAAAACCAATCCAAGTGCTTTTGGTTATGTTGAAACCAATAAAAATGATTTTGGTTCTGTTGAAACCGGTTTAAGTGCTTTTGGTTATTCCCAAACCTATCCAAGTGCTTTTGGTTTTACTATAAACAATTTTAGTGCTTTTGGTTTTGTTGAAAATAATCCCAATGCTTTTGGTTATGTTGAAACCATTTGATTGATTTCCAGAAGTAATCTAATGGTTTAATAAGGTCCATCATAAGTAACATCATAAAGATACTAAGTAATGAGGTTCATTAAAAGCTTTTATTAGTAGAAATAAGATTGCAAAGGCCAAGACAAATGTGGTTAGATTATAATGTAAAATGGTTCCAAAATGTAAAGCAATGGATTCTACTTAATTTGGATGTATTGGATCTTTTGTATACATGGATGTCATTATGTTTCTCTTAAATCTTTGATATAAATATGTTTGAATTTAGTTGTATATGTTTAATTTTATTTAATCTTTTGTGCATGTGGTATGTTTGTGTAGCTGACATTTCCATATTAAAGCAAACAAAATAAATTTCCACGAGCTTTGGACATGTTTATAGAAGGCCCAACTTAAAAACATTAAGCAATAGCCCTCTTGGACTATTTTTAACCACTAAAAGTATTCCTTTGACACCACTTGAAAGTCCAAAAGTTGTGTATTTAATTTTTAATACAAAGGTTGAATCACCTCTTAAGACACATTTGGAGAATGTCGCTCCCAAGTTCCTTGATAGACCCACTTGAGGGTCTAACTATGTAGAAATGCGGAAGGAGTTGGAACTTGGGGCCACTCCCAACTTCCAGCACTAGAGGCGGTGAGAGGGGCATGCTAGAAGTTCCGGGATTAGACTAGGAAGAGGGACAAACTACTTAATTACTCAGTCCTGCATCCAAAACCAACCACAAGTTGGTTAAAATTCATTCTGCACCTTTTTGGTGTTGGGACTAGCCATGGGCAACCTTGGACTCACTTGACTCACCATGACTCGGACTCGGGGGAAGCCACCACATTCCCCCATATAATATTCTCTGCAGCTCCTCGCGGGGGCTACATCCGAATGACACTTTTTCCCGGGACTCCCAAGGAGGAGTCTCGAAACTGTCTTGGGTTGGACTCCTAGGACTTTGGGCATCCATAACTTCTTGCTCAGACCTCTGATTGGGATAAAGTCTAAAGCAATCTTGTAGCTCTCTTCGAGACCTTTCCAACGCCATGTAGCACTCCTCCTGCAGACGTCGGGATTGGGTCGATTCCCGACTTTTAGTGGTCAGGAGTCAAATTGCCAGTTTAACTCCTGGCCCTTCTTTTGCTCATAACTTAGGCTACAGATGTCGAAATGGCTCATGCGAGGACATTTTGGACATCTAAACTTCAAAAAATTTCCAACGATATAAAGAACACCCCAATGTGAGGTGTTTTGACCCCTGCAATCAAGCTCTGAATTCTCGAGAGTCCCGGAGGACTCCAAGTTCACACTTTTGGGAGTGTGAGTTTCATCCTCACACTTAGCCCAAAGTGGGGTTGCGACAGCCAAAGTCCAAGCTTTTAAAGAGGAACAATCTCCTTTAGATGTGCATAACTAAAATGTCAAGATTGAAATGGAAGCAACTAATTGTGCAAATGAGGATATCGGTGCACAAATTGTGGAGCCAACTTTGTAAACATTGCAAAACACAAGTTTGAGGTTTGTTGTTTTTATTCAATGTGAATGGACCCAAATTAAAAAATCAATTATAGCTAGTAAAATCAACAAGTTGTTTTCTTCATGCATGCATCATGTTTCACATTCTCATGATTTGTATATTGTGGTTGTATTTAATCTATGTTCACACGCACATTGTTTTAGATGGCATGGAAAAATCTCCTCCGAAACAAGTTGCAGTAAACTTTATTATTGCAAATGATGTGGTTATCATTCCACTTCTTACTCGATATTCATTCCAAAAGCATAAGGCCTCCATAGTGGATGACTTCCCAAATAAGAAAAAAATTCCATTGGGTGAAAACATGTTAAAGTATACCATAAAAATAATCCTCCCGAATAAAAGAACACAAATTTTTGACAAGTAGATTAGAAAGTAGGTGATGCCTCAGGAGATTGTCCTTTTTAATTACATGAGGGCATCAAATGTGATATGTTGAAGTTTTTCAAAGTTTCAAAAATTGTATCAACCTTTTTAAAAAACTGCTTTCAATATACTTTGCAAAATTTGCTAATTTATCCTATTATGAGAAAGTAGATTGAAAGTAGGTCAACAAAATTAATTTGGAAATTTCACTCATATGTTGCATTTTGAAAGAGTTTAAAACATGATTTAATGAATCAAGCACATGCCTTTATTATCATATCAAAAAACATGTTTTGGATGCCAAATCTGAGTTCATGGAAAACTTATTTTTGAGGGGCTTCACATTGTCATAATCAAAAAATTCAATTTTCAAAAAAATGTATTAAGGTGCATAATGGTTCAAACATTAATGACGCGTCATTTGAATTGTTTGATTTGGAAAATGTGCAATATTAGCCAGAGTAATAAACTTTCAATAAATAAATAAATAAATTAATGAAAGTAATAATATATGTTAAGAATGATCATATATGGTTTATTTAATACGATAAGTACACCCCAAAATTTATGGCATGACTAAAATGCCTAAAATGCAAAAGATTCCAAATCTACTTTTATTTGTTGGTAGGGATCGCCAATTGGTATACTTTACCATTTTTCACCCCACTAGTGATTAACCTATTGAATTTCATGACTAAAGGTGTGGTAACTCCCAACTTTGACTTTGACCTCCAAATATGGTACAAGCTCCTACAAGCCTCTTGATACAATATATGTTTTTTCAACTTCAATTCATATTACTTTATATCACCTTTGTTCATTTCCAATTTGGATATCAATTGTTTTAATGATTCACACAATACATTTTTTGCAAATACTAATCTTCTCTTCTAGGCATCCACATTAAAATGGTGTCTCTTCTTCAACTTGCTCATTGTTCATTGAAATATTCCTCCAATGCTTAACTCCTTGCTTATTTACATGTACATAATCATGAAACTCAAAAAATAACATTTACCTACAATAATCTATGTAAGCAAATGCACTAAAAACAACCAAATATATTCCCATTTGTTCATTATATCTTATTTCATCACTTCGTTTTCAAAGATTTTTCCACATATCAAGCAATAGACATTGTACATCATGTCTACCATTTCTGATTCCTTTCATTTGATGTGGCATTGTGTTTGCACATAAGTCAATCAAGGATTGAACATTCAATTCTACTTGATGTGTTGTAGTGTGTAGTTTATGTGTACCTTTGTTCCCATGGGGTCAAAACCTACAACCTCATTTACAAAAACCTTTGTGCAACATGTATGTTGATATGGAGAAGCCAACGATCTTGTACTAAGTCGTTTCACAAATCTTGATCTCCTAAATTATGATAAATTTTCAACGTTTCATATATTATTCTTATGTGCAACCTTCTTGGAATGTCCAAACCGTATGCTTTACGATCTTTAAAAGACAAGCCCCAAAACTCTTGTATCAAGAATAAGGTCTTTTCATGAAGAAAATGTTGACATGAATTCTTTGAACAACACCTTGAAACACTCACATTGTGAACAAACTCCTCAAATAAGAGTTTTTTTATCCTTCATATTGAGCCTTTTGATTTGCATCTTCTTCACTTCCTCTTTTGGAAAGTATATTGCTTCTTCTTAACACCAATTTCTCCCTCATCACCAACAATTGGTACGTGAGTTTCATCATATGATAGGAGAAATTATCTTAAAGTGTACCCATCCAAAATGGTTTAAGACATTGGCCATTTCCAAATAATCATAATTACTTAAACATTACTCGATCAATACAAAATGCCAAGACCCACATGATCCTCTCCAAGTTGATTATCAAAGATTGTTTCTTTTAAATCACATGTTCTAACACGTCTAGTTACAACGAACACCCTTGCATCATTTACAAGGTCACATTCAAAACCTCACCCCTCCCACCTATCCTTTCCTTGAAATGAATTCCCTCTCACATTTCCTTTCACATTTTATTTATAGCCCTTTGGGGACCTAGTTCAAGGAAGCTTCAAAGGAGGCTTTTATGTGTGCATCAAGCAAGGAAACTTCTTAAAAACCTTCCTAATTGAGAGTTGATTATGAGTTACTTGAAACTTAACTAAAACTTAATTCAAACTTAACTATGAATTAATTAGGACTCAACTTGGACCTAATTAATAATTAACTAAAAATTAAGTAAAACTTAACTAAGAGTTATGGATGAACATTATGGATGAATTCCATCTATTGGAAGATGGTGTCTAATGTTTGCATCCATCACAATTGACTTGATGGCCACCATGTTGAAATATAGTTCTAACATAAATAAGCAAACCACCTAATGGCCATTGAGTGGAAATATCATCAAAGAAAAAAACATTTGCCCACTTAGTGACCACTAGCTGGAAATATACAAGAAAATAATATATTAAATGGGTACAAATAGGATAACACGATCCACAACCACCTATTTTTTTCCTATTTTTGTGACTACTTTTTGAGAACTATTCTTGATTTTTTTAATTTAAAAATTTAAGAATTAATTTATTAAAGTTTATGTTTAAAATTTGGGGAAAAATGTCATTTTCAAAAAAACTTTAATCCATTTACAAGTCCTTTTACTACTTAAAAACAAATGTTACAATGCTTAATGAATGTTTTTGTTATTTTTTATTCATTTAATTAATTTCACATTAATTCACATGTTCCCATGATATATTAACAAAATAACTATATAAAAAAATCTTATAATTTCAACATAATCTTAAAGTATGACTTTAAAACATGAAAAAACCAAACAAACATTACATTTGCTATGGTATGTGTTATTGTGATTGCACCTAAATGATTATTACATCCTATGCTGATGAGTACATCATAATTTCATTAAATCACATGCATGTGGTACAAAAATAAAAATTAAATCAATTATAAAAAGAAGAAATCATTGATTTTTTATTGGTATACATGTTCAAGTTTTTGATATTTAGTTTAAATTAGACATCATTTTTGAGGCCTCATGTACCTGCACCTCTATTAGAACCTCCCCAATTGAAGAGTTTTCATTAAAGGTGTCCATGTTAAAAATTTCAACAATATTTTATGCATTGGATTATTCTAAAGGGACTTTACTAGATGGTGTAGTTATTATCCCCTTGTGTTTTGAATTTCCTCTTCATCTTGGTGACTATTTGACTCTCCTATTTTCTTCCTTGGTGTTCAAATAAAATACCTACTATTTCTTGGAGTTTCTTTGTGCACCATCTAATTCTTGCATGCTTTTGGTTGTGTAGAGCCAAATGGTTGGTCTAAACATCAACGAACATTTTCATGAATGTCGGTTGACATCTTCCACCTCCATATTTTGAAGCTCAACCCCCTTGAACTATTGATCTTCTTCGTTCTTTTGATCCTACATTTCATCATTTAAAAGGTCTGATCCAAGTCATTTATCTGGTGTTACAAATGGACCATATGAAAACATTTGTAGAAAAATTGATACAATATCTCACCTACTTGTCTTGTGTTTTCAAGACCAAAGTCAAATACCTTGCACTTTTTCTCCTAAAACATAAAAAAAAAAAACTTGTATGAATTAGATTTGAATATATTTGAATAAATGCACTTTAATGATATACTTACCAGGCATAGATGTATGAGAGCTCCTCTTCCATACACATTGAGGCATCCCATGCTGCATCCCAAATTGTTTTGAGAGCTTAAGGGCATATCTTGTAATTATAAAGCCTTTGTTCCTATGGAAAAGGCGTAGGTGTGCTTTAAACCAATGATGGAAATGATCTAGATCCAAACACATCTTTTTTATGTTTATACCTACTCATTGAAGAAGAGATAGGCTTAAAAGAACATGGGAGTCTTCATGAAGGGTTTCCTTCCTCAAGGGAACCTCTATGTCTACCACCATGTATTGTCCAAATTCTAATCAAAACTTTGATGAAAATTGGTACTTACTCACTATTGCAAAGAGGTGTGAAAATGCTTTTCTATCGCATACACAAATGATAGCTTGGAAGCAAACCTTACAATTAAAAAGACCAGTGAGGAGTATAGAACTGTGTGTATAGAACGTCTGTATAATACGTATGTATAATACAACGTATAATACACGGCCATGTGTACAACTATACAACTGCGCGTGTTGTAGGCTACAACTTGTAGCTGCTAACTGTAGGCTGCGCACTGCGCAGCCCGCATTGAATTGTCAATCCGCAGTCGGCACCATCCTGCACCATCGTCCATCATGGGTCCGAAGAAGGACGCAGTGTGGGACGAGTTTCATGAACCTTATGTCCCGAACGGGTCCAAAGTGGCGAAAGCAGTTTGCAGAAACTGCTTAGCGGTCGTGAGCTTTCACATTTGTTCATTGTATCAAACAAAATGTATTATACGTATTATACGTATTATACAACCCACATTTCAAAAATTCATAAAACACAGTTCAATAGTGAGGAGGCATTCCCAATCTAGTCATGTCCATAGTGAACATTCCTCAACAAAATTGTATGTTATGGACACAAATGCCATAATCGATGACATAATGTCCATTAGCAACTTAGTTGTGCTCAAATCCCCATCAACAATTGCCTTGAGGTCACCCAATGTGGTAAAAATGTCATACTTGTAGTGGGAATCAAGGAGGATTGCTTCCACTTTCATTGCTTCCAAGTTGATGTTCTCAATCCACTGTTACGACACAATTGTGAACGACTAGGGTGGAGGTTCTAGTGAAGGATTAAACCTTATTTTGGACTTATAAAAGTCTTTTGTGAGTTCATTATCCAAAAGCGAGAAGAAGATTTGGTCATACTTATGCAACATTTTTTTTTCCCATCAATCATTCATTGCATATGGCATGGGATTTGTAGATGTGGACCTTGGAAACCCATGAAATACCACATGATTTCATGATGGATTTGTCAATGTTTTTTGTAATCCCATCAGTTTTTAACCATGGTTTAAAGATCAACTTCCCCTTTGAATTTTGTTGACCTTTCCCACAACATGAACTCGTGGTTCAATAACCCTTGAACAAGCGTGGCCATATGGGATTCACACAATCCAACAAGGTAGTTAAATGTTGATTTCCCAATTGGTGCAACATTTATGGCATAAACATGAAAAAACCTATTCAAAATTTCTTTAACTTTCATTATGAAGCAATGGTGCACTCCATTGAATTTATAGTAAGCTACACATAAAATGTGAGGAAATTTCATATAAGAAAAATGGGTGAAAAGTATGTTCTAAACTAGTTGGGTTTTCAAAATTTCCAACATAATTTTATATGAAAACTTTGATAAATTATGACTATGATATAATTTTTTAAAAAACACATTGATACATATTAGTGCTTTATCCATTTGAAAGTACAAAAAATTCAACTACAATTGTACTTTCATCACACTTTCATATACTTGAAGCAAGAGTGTGACACCTACTTTCTTGTGCTTGTATTTTTAAAATTATACTTAAATGCATATTAAAACATGCAATTATTCAACATTATACGATGAAATCAAAGATCTTCCTCTTATTGATCATTAAAATAAAACTATTCATGAATTCAATGTATTGAGTCCTAATTTATGGATACTTTCCACCCAAAGAAAAAAATCCTTCATTGGCATACTTTACCATGCTTTCACCTTAAGGCACTCTTTTATTGACTTCACTTTGAACACAAAGTGAAAAATGTTTTAAAAATCTTGTAAGCATACACACAAGGATTTCAGGCATTGACCTAAATTCCATGCATGAAATATATTTGATCCCCATTTAAACAAATTCCAATTTTAAAAATTGGTGAAATTTACTTCACATTCTTCCATTTTTTACATATTTCATCAATATCCCCTCTTAGACAATTGTATTCAATCCATATTTGTTAAGCGTGGATGAGGCTTTCCCAATAAATTGGGGGTGTGTCCTTTATTGCTTTAAAACTATTGACCATAATTGATATCTTATATAATTTCACATTATCTTGAAACCACACAACAACTATTTGAAACTCAAAGTAATAATTCTCGATGTCCTTTGAAATATCTAGTAACTCAAGGATTTTTTACATAATAATTTAAACAATATGTATAGTTTTTAGATTTTACACTGAAACTTTTGGAAGAAAATTCATTGTGGCAAAATGTGGAATCCATGACTTGGACATTTCACGACTATGTTTTCACCTTAATCATATAGTCATAAAGACATGTTTTTTTATGACTATCAAACTTTTCTACCAAAAATATGACTACATTACTAAGTTACCAACTATAGTCATGAATTTTAGTATGTGTGTGACTATAATTAGCCACTATAGTCACCTTGATTATGAATTTGAAATATTATCTATGTATGTAATGAATATGTACATTATTAAATATTAAAATTTTAGTGCTTCAAACTTCTAAACACCTTTTTCCATTATAGGCAAACTAGGTTTATAATTAAAATATTTTGTTAACATTGATTGCTTTCAAAAAAAGACATATGTATGTAGGTTAGCTTAGATAATTAATTTGTGAACTAAATATGTAATGTAACATTACATTTAGGTTATAAAAAGATAGCTAAGTTATGTAAGTAAGTAGGTAATTTAAAATGTAACTGTCTTTTTATAACCTAATTATGTAAGTTTGTTTCTTACCTACATTTAAATACTTATCCAACTAACTACTTGTTTACCTTAATTTTATTCATTTATATATTACGTCTAATTACCTATGAAAATATATAATTAATTTCATGATTTCATTTAGTCTTTTCTTGATATTTAATTTAAAATATTAATGTACTATATGAACAAAATGTATTGATATTTCCAATATTCCTATTCAAATTTTTTTCATAGTTGACATTTCATATTCTAGAATCATCATACTTAAACATCGCAATGAAATCATTATTTCAAATGTTATTTAAAACATGTAATGATTAGATTTCAAATTATTTCTAATCCTTATTGTCTTTAATCCTAAATTACATAAAATTAAAATTCACATTAACAATTAATCATTTAATTATCTAAATAGTTTTGATTTACTTTTTATAAATTAAATAATATAGTTATTTTTCAAAACATCAGATAATATATATTATATCATATATGATTTTTTTTCTTTATCTTTTATCATATAAACTAATTTATAATTAATCAACATATTCTATTATTTTGAAACCAAATGAACAAAAAAAAAATCCAGAAAAAGAAATAAAAATGGGATATGCTTTTAAGTTTTTAAACTTTTATTTGTCATTAAAAAAATTGGAATATATATATATATATAATATGTCGTATTATCAACTAGCATATTATTGATAATTATGTAGCTTAAGCACTATTTAAATACTAAAATTTATTTAAGATATTTTTATTTAATTAAATATAATATATTTAGATATTCCTTATATATATATATATAGTTGAAATAAAATTTTGTAACATACTTTACTATAGTTTTGAATTATAGTAAATAAATAATAAATATATTATTTTACCATTTATAATAATATAATCTACCTAATGTCTTAATATTGAAAATTAGAGTTACACATTTTTATGTAAATTTATTTCAGTCTATTTATTATATCAACCAATAATATAATTTATTGTTAGTTTATGTACAGATATTATTAGTGTTAAATCCAAATTATATATATATATTCTTAAAAACAAGTCAGATTTTTTTCATTTATTCAATAAAATAATAAAATGTGTTTACAACAAAAAAATCAAAATCCAATAATTTTTAAACATAGAAATATATAATATATAATATATCATATGTATATAAGATATAAAATACATATCATATAAAATTATGTATACATATTATATATAAAGTTTTAAACTATAGTATTTTATTGTGGGCTACACTTCATAGAAATGTAAAACCTAATATTCATCCATGAAAATATAATTTTTTTGATGCAATATTTTTTCATATAAGATCATTGATATACAATATAAAAGTTATTTGTAATTTATAATTAAATTTTCATATATTCAAGTCAATTCATATTTTATAATTATATAATCAAATTCATATTTATAATTTAAGAATTAACATGTATGTATTTAATATAGCATATTTAAATGTATTGTATTTCGCAAATACACTATGTAACGTTGTATGGTTTTGAAAATAACATTATTATATGTTAATACATCATATTTTATGAACTATTCATATGAAATTTCATAATGAAAGTATATTATGTAATACAAAAAAAATCATATATCATAAGTTTTCTTTCATTTGAAAAAAACATGAGAAATATAATGATGGTTTTAAAGGAATCAAAAGGAATGTATTAAACAATGCAATTGATTTCAATTTTCATTCATGGATAAGTAATGCATACATCTATGTTTGGTAATGTTCATATAATGAATTTGTTTAAATAATGCAGGATATAAGAATTTTGAAGGCTAAAAAATCCATTATGAAAGGGCTATAAGCAAAATGATTATTTTTTAATTTTTTAATTTTTTCCCCATTTGGTTGATTTTTTCTATTCACTAGGCTTAGAATTTGTGGCCCCAAGTGTTAACAAAATTTGTAGGAAATTTTCATACAAGGAAACATTTTAAGTTGTATATAAAAATATATGTAATCTTTTTCTATATTTGGGTGTAAGTAATATAAAATGAACAACTTGATTACCTTGTTAAAATTGGAACAAATAGATTTACAATAACAACAAAACCCATTATAGAATTGTGAAACATTGAATATTTTCATTTCAGTCATTAAATATAATATATGTTTACTCTAATGTGCATTGATTTTCATATTTCAAATTATAAATGTAGATTTTTCAAAATACAAGTAGCTTTTGATGTCTACTCTTCACTATGGGTTTTTGGTTTCAAATAAGTGAAACTAGGTTATTACTAAAAAGAAATAGATCTTTTTTTGATGACTTGTTAAAACATATGTTGATATTCATTTCTTAATTTATGACATATTAGTTTCATTAATGTTTTAAACCAAATAATAGGTTTGAACAAATATTTTTTCAGATGGCTTCAAATGTATTTATTTATTTATTTTAAAAATTCATTTGCTTTAAATTTTTTTAGAATTAAATTTTTATGAACTTAATAGAGCAAACTAATGTTATTTAACACATACTTTCATCTAATTTGATGTTAATTTATGGTAGTTATATGAGCAACATAAGGTTAAAGCGGAAATGTCTATTTTTTCTAGATATTTTATCTTGTTTTGCCCCATTTTTGGTATTTTAACAAAATATATATGCATAATTACATACACATGTGAAAAACCACCACCACCACCATGAAAACTATCATAATTTGAAGTATCCAATATATCTCAGTAAAATTTATTCCATTTAGATTTTGTATTTGGAAGATAGCAAAAACAAAGTCCTTAAGTCCTGTGGTGAAAAAGTGGCACCTTGATTGTGAATATGCCCAAACTGTTATTACCATCAATCAAAAAGTGTTAACACTTAAAGACATTATGAATAACATGCCCATCAATGTTCTTTAGTCAAACTAATATAACTCATCATTATGTAATGTGACCTTCTTGTTGTGCTCTTCATTTACTGTGTTTGTCTTCAACTTTTTCAAATTTTCTCTTAATATTTTTTTCAGAATCTTTTCCTAGATTTATGATTGCGGGTATTGTTCTTTGTATATTTTGTACACCACCTTCCAAACAACAAAGGGAATAAGTCGGGTTATTTGTTTCTTGTTGCAATTATACGATGCAAAATGGTGATTTTAAGCATTACACATAATGCTCAAATGCAAAGGCTCCACAATCTATCAAGTTGGTTTATTTCTACGTGGTGCCTTATCCACATGTTGGTTTAAAGAGAATTCTCCACACTAAAAACATTGAATCATATGCATCAAACCCTAAACCCTAAACCTAACATGCAAAAACATTAAGGTGGTAATTCATTTAACATGAATTTCAGATGCCAATAACCATAATTTAGTTCAAATTCCACAGGTTGAACACCCCAAAAAAATGAACCATATACACATTTGTAGCCATTTACAAACCTTAAGATAGGGCTAACCATGTTAACCATGGCACATCAAATCCTTATTATGACCATTATATGCCAAAAACAACAATTGAATTTTAATTCTAGCTATTAAACACTTAATTTTTTATCAAAAAATGATTAAGTGCAATTTTATAACCACATGTAGACCTTAGGGTAGGGTTAAACATGTTGATTGTGGCACATCAAATCCATACTATAAAAATAGGTTATTTTGATTAAAGAATCCAATCAGAAAAACCCCTTTTGGACAATTGTCAAAAGACCATCTTGTTAATCTAGACAAGTTGATTTGAACATGTCTTGCATGATTAGGGCGGTCTTTTTTACTAATTTACTATTGGACAATTTAATTAATCATTTTGACTACTAGATAGTGGACCATTTGATTGGTCAAATTTTTACCCAATTTTTTTTGGATTATTACTAAAAAACATTTTTTGTAGGTAGATCTAGGTAGGTAGGTAGGGATTCAAGATGGTAGGTGGGAAGTAAGAGGTAGGTGGGTATATAACAATGTAAGATCATAGGTGGGAAATAATAAGTAGGTGGGTATGTAAGGATTTAAAATGGTAGGTGGGAAGTAGGAGGTAGGTGGGTACATAAAGATGTAGGATGGTAGGTGAGAAGTAGGAAGTAAATAGGTACCACTTGAAGAAATCTTGTAATATATAACTATTCAATTTGCAACTACATTCGACTACATGTAACTAGCTATCATTTGTAACTTTGTTTTATCATTTTTACAATTAATCACCATCTTTTAAAGTTTATGACTATTTTTTGAACTATGGTGTGATTATTAAATTACACATCCTTCAATATTGACTAGTTTTTTGGATTCCATCAAAGTTATTTATAAAATTATTAGAATTATTAAAATAATTAAATAATAATAAGTAGTTTTGTAAGTGGGTGGGTAGGTAATTAGTTAATTAATAGTTACTTAATTAGTTACTTATTCTTTACCTATTTAGCTGAATAATTTACAAAATTAAAAACAAGCACAAAACTTGTGGAAGAGTCATTTTTAGTTGTAATTAAATTTGTAACTAAGGTGCAATTAAAAGGTTTAACCCATATTTTTTGTATTTTAATGTCATCCTACAAAGTATATAAAGAAGGTGCCTTCTTTTTGGATAAATATTAAAAATCATGTGCCATTTGGGATGAGCTCAAAAAAGTTTAACCCTAAATTCAAAACATAAAATAAAATAAAAGTATTTGGGTATGTCCACAATAAATGAACCAAACCCAATCCCTTTGTCCTTTTCAAAAGGGTAAGGACTTGAAATTGGAAATTGAGATGGCATGCAACCATTGCACAAAATTTATGGTTTAATCACTTATTTGACTTGTACAATATACTATTATAATAAATTTTAGTTTTTTTGAATTTTACAACCTATCTTTATATTATCCAAAAGTTATTGGAAAGAAAATTGCAAACTCTAAATTTTACAGTTTATTTATATATCAATTCCAATGATGATCCAAAACCATGTAAAAACTAATAATTATTCAATCTAATGAATATGAAAATTTTCCAAAAACATTTGGATTAATTTTGATAATTCGTATGTGACTTACTTGTGACCTTAGGATTGGTTACAAGTGTTTAATTAATCCTTTTTCACCTTCAAATGTTGATATAATTGATTCATATTTTTATATGTCATTTTTGAATGCATATTACATCACATTATGTAGATTACATGAAAAACACTCAATCTTAAGTGAAGTTAAAAATTGACAATTGTGTTATTCAAAAGTGGTTACATTTGTAGTGGCTCATTATATTATAAACTTACGCATTTACATGGTTACTTTTTAACTCACCTATTTTTTTACCTTTTTCATTCTTTTACTTGCTTTCTTACTAAGGTAACTAGGTGGGCAAGTAAATAAGTAGCTTAGGTAGGTATTTATCCTAAGTAGGTAGGTAATTTTTTATGCACATAGTTTTACTTACCTACACACCTATATAAGTAATAATAATAATAATAATAATTTGCAAAATTCAATCAATATGTTATGTGGCATTTTTTTTTATTGTGCCACCTGTCACAATATAAATACATTTAAATTGACTAATCATACTGGATGGTTGAAATCAAAATTTCAATAAAATTTTAATTTTTATCAAAAATTATGCCACATGTGGCAAATTATCCTTCATTTAAATGCCAACATGTAAATAGTTGATATTGGACCATGTTGATTTTTGCTCATTATATATTATACTAAATCATATATTAAAAAATTATAAGTTTGTCCATGTGTCAAAATGTGATAAGAGAATGTGTTGAAATTTATCACCATCCATAATCGATGGCCTAGATTAATATTTCAATAATAATAAAAAATTGACCAAAATATTATTATGTTGACAAATGGCAATTAGTGATAGGGTTAGAAGTTGCAAATGTCTACAAAATGTGGGTGTAGTTCATGAGTCCTTGTTCACTAGACAAGTGAATTCATTATTTTCCAACTAGTCCTCGTTTATTAAGACTAATGAATTCATTCAAAATCTAGTGAAATCATTTGGTGTACATTCATTTTTTTGTAGTGACATTATACACTAATCAAAGGATGGAAGTGTATATGTTTGATTATATATTTCATGCATGGGAAATATGTTAACATCATGTTAAGCCATCATTTGCAATTAACACTACTAGAAATTTTGGGTTTTGCAATTGTCGCATGCAACTAAAATTCAGTTGCATGCGACACATGCAACTACAAATTTGTGTAGTTGCATAGGACATGTAGTTGCATGTGACATTACGTATGCAACATGTATATACGGTGTTAGTATACATGTTCATACATACATACCAATCCAATGTAGTTGCACCTTATGTGCAACTTTTCTTGCAACTACATACAACTAATCAAAATATGACACATGTTTAAAAATTAGACAACTAGCTTGTGGACACGTGTCATTATTTAATTTTTTTGTGTTTTCAAAATAAAAAATTCATTGGGATTAATCTT
>Ga0209208_10004137_pt1 | contig 20676 bp, 13 predicted proteins | sample S1TSphfallax_3_FD_187694 | JGI IMG/M metagenome (GOLD analysis project Ga0209208, IMG submission 187694) | Host-associated microbial communities from peat moss isolated from Minnesota, USA - S1T2_Fd - Sphagnum fallax MG (SPAdes) (version 2) | ecosystem: Host-associated > Plants > Peat moss >...
AACAGCTACCTGATTACAGCGAGGATGGCGTTGACCTGACGCTGATTCGCTGCACGCTTGCGATGACACCGGCGGAGCGTTTTGAGTTCCATGATTCCCAGATGGCCGACATCGAAGCCATCCGAAAGCTGAATGCAAGGTAAGCTGCTCCTCACCCTCAAGACAAATGCTGATCGACGAATCCGCCTCCATCCAAGTCCTCAACCTGAAAACCCTAATCCATGCTGCCCATCCTTCGCCGCACCCTTATCGAATCCGAAAAATAACTTTATTCCGGGTGTTAATCTCAAATTTTCCGGTATTGGGAACATTTGGCCGCCCAAATTCGTCTGGCATTGTCGGCGCAGGAGACCGTTTTCTTGAAGAAAAAGTGGAAGATACTAATTTTTATCGGCATTTTGCTGGTGCTGGGCGTGGGCGTGTTCGCCAGCGTCAAGATCAGCCAGCGTGGTGTCGTCACGGTCGAAACCGGGAAAGTCTCCCGAACCGATCTAACGGCCATTGTCACCGCGTCCGGCGAAGTCAAACCGCGCAACTACATTAATATAGGAGCCAATTCACTCGCGCCCATCACCGAAATTTACGTCAAGGAAGGCGATCACGTCAAAAAAGGCCAGGTGCTGGCGAAGCTCAAAAACATCCAGCCGGCCGCCGACCTGACGGCGCAGGAAGCCTCTTACAACGCGGCGCTGGCGGATTCTTCCGCCGCCGAGGCCGCTGCCCGCTCAGCGGACGACAACATCGCCGTCGCTGAAGCGCAGGTGGATCATGACAAACAGGATTTGGATCAAAAAAAGCTCGACCTGCAGCGCAGCCAAAGCCTGTATGATTCCAAGCTGATTGCCGCGCAGGATTTTGAAGCCAAGCGCGTGACCTATGAACTGGCGCAATCCACACTGCTGGAATCCGAAAAGAAAGTGCAGCAGGCAAAGTCGGCCAAGGCTCAGGCTTTGGCGCAGTTGAACTCGGCCCAAAAGAAAGTGGCGCAGGCGCAGGCCATGGTCACGCGGCAAAACGACGTGCTTCGTGAATACGACGCCATCGCACCGCTGGACGGCGTGGTCACCAACCTGCCAGTGCGCGTCGGAGAAACCGTGGTTCCCGGCGTTCAGAACACCGAAGGATCGGTGATTATGACCATCGCCGACATGTCGATTATCACCGCGGAAGTTCATGTCGACGAAAGCGATATCGTCAGTGTCAAAGTGGGGCAGCCGGCCGAAGTAACCATCGACGCGATTCCAAACCAGACCTTCAAAGGCAAAGTGATTGAGATTGGCGACACGGCGCTGGTGCGTTCCACTGGCGTCGCCGCGTCGCAAAGCACGACATCCAGCCAGGAAGCCAAGGATTTTAAAGTGGTCATCGCCCTGGATATTGATGAGAGCCTGGTGCGGCCGGGCCTTTCCTGCACCGCCAAAATCACGACGGCCGTGCGGCCGCATGCGCTCGCCATTCCCATTCAGGCGCTGACCATTCGCCAGAAAGGCCAGCTCACCGAACCGAAGAAAGGCCAGGCGCCGCCCAGCGATCCCGCCGCCATTCGCGCCTCCAAGGAAGAACTGCAAGGCGTCTTTATCATCAAAGATGGCAAAGCTGAATTCCGCGAGGTCAAAACCGGCATCAGCGGCGCAACCGATATCGAAGTTTTAAGCGGCCTGGATGACGGCCAGCAACTGGTCACCGGCAGCTACCAGGTGATCCGCACCATTCGCAACAACGCCAAAGTGAAAATTGACAACAAAGCGCCCATGGCCGGCGGGATGCCCAGCTAATGCCGGCGGTCACACCATCCCTGCTGAGTGACTTGAGCCCGGCCGAGCGCACGCAGCGCGGCGACAAGCTGAAAAACGAAGGCGTCGTCATCCGCACTTACGATTTGTGGAAGACGTACATCATGGGAGATCAGGAAATCAACGCCGTTTCCGGCGTCGATATTCAGATCATGCGCGGCGAATATGTCGCCATCATGGGGCCGTCCGGTTCCGGCAAGTCCACGCTGATGAATCTAATCGGCTGTCTGGACACGCCTACCAAGGGGCTGTATTATCTGAACGGCAAACTGGCCAGCGACATGGAAGACGACGAACTGGCGCGCATTCGCAACAAGGAAATTGGTTTTGTCTTCCAGACTTTCAACCTGCTGGCGCGCGCATCGGCATTGCACAACGTGGAACTGCCGCTGATCTATGCGGGATTGTCTTCGAACGAACGCTTAAAGCGCGCGCGCGAGGCGATGAAAGCTGTCGATCTGGAACAGCGCATGGACCACAAGCCGAATGAATTATCGGGCGGCCAGCGCCAGCGTGTGGCCATCGCGCGCGCGCTGGTGAACCAGCCGTCTATTCTGCTGGCCGACGAGCCGACCGGCGCGCTGGACACCAGCACCGGCAATGAAATTATGGCCTTGTTCGAGAGGCTGCATTCGCAAGGCAACACCATTGTGCTGGTGACGCACGAACCCGATATCGCGGCGCATGCCAACCGCGTCATTCATATTCGCGACGGCAAAGTGGAGCGCGATGAGCCGACACCGCGGGCGCAAAAAATCTGACCGCTTTTAGCATCGGTGTAGGCTAGATTAGAAGCTGCATCCCCTCATGAAATCCACATTCATTCCGCGCATTTTGATGGCCGAGGATAACACCATCAACCAGCGAGTGGGTCAGTTGATGCTGAAGAAGGCGGGCTTCGACATTGATCTGGTGGCGGATGGCAGCGAAGCCGTGGAGGCCCACCGCAACAAGCCTTACGACCTGATCCTGATGGATTGCCAGATGCCGATTATGGACGGGTTTGAAGCCAGCAGCTTGATCCGCAAAATGGAAGGTTCGGCCCAGCCGGTCATTGTGGCCGTCACCGCGAACGCGCTGGTGGGTGAGCGGGAACGATGCCTGCGCGCGGGCATGGACGATTATTTATCCAAACCCTTTCTGGCGGAGCAACTGGTGGCGGTGGTGGAAAAATGGACCCGCAAACGGACGGAAGCCGCGGCGGGCTGAGTCAGTTTTTAGCGCAGACGGGAATGGGAGGCGGGTGAGCAATTCCCTTATCGATGCCGCGGCCCGCCTTATTCGGCAGCGCGATGGGATCAAACCGGTTTGGGTTCACGGCCTTGATCTCTTTCAGGGGAATGGCGCAAACCGCGGGCGCGGCGATGCGCAGGGTGGGCAGCGCGTTCGGCTGAATATCCTTCGGTGTCAATTGCTTCACGAAATCGGCTGCCAGAAATGCGCACAGTATTGGCATCATCATGATGTCCTTTTGACTGGCTTGTCCGGCGGCGGTTAGCAAAACACGGGTATCATTAAAAAGCCGGGCAAATGGAAACCACTTTGGTTGCGCCGTATCCTGTTCCGCCGAATGAACAGGACAGGCTTGCCGCGCTGTATGCGCTGGACATCCTGGACAGCGACGCCGAACCAGCCTTCGACCGCATTGTGAACATGGCCGCGCGGCTGATGAATGCGCCCGTTGCGCTGGTGTCCCTGGTGGATCACGACCGGCAATGGTTCAAAGCGAAATGCGGCGTGGATGTATCTGAAACCGCGCGCGATTTTTCTTTCTGCACGCACGCCATGCTCGGCAGCGAAACCATGGTGGTTTGCGATGCCACCAAGGACCCTCGTTTTTGCAGAAACCCGCTGGTTACGGGCGAAATGTCCATCCGCTTTTATGCCGGCGCGCCGCTGCGCACATCAGAGGGGCTGGGTCTTGGCAGTCTGTGCGTCATCGATACCGCGGCGCGCCAGCGCCCTGCGCCGGCGCAGTTGGAAAATCTGGAGGATCTCGCCTATCTGGTTTCCCGTCAGATGGAGTTGCGCCTTACCGAAAAGGCCCGGCGCGTCAATGAAGCCCGCCTGAATGAGGCGCAGCGCATCGCGCACGTCGGCCACTGGGAATGGGATATTCAATCGCAATCCGGCATCTGTTCCGACGAAAGTTATCGCTTGTTTGGGCTGCCTCCGCAAAGCGGCATCGACCTGGAGCGTTTCCAGAGCTTGCTGCTGCCCGAAGACCGGGAACGCGTGCGGCAGGCCGTCTCCAACTGCCTGCGGACGGGCGAGCCCTATGCCATTACGCACCGGATTGTGCGTCCAAACGGGTCCGTTGTGCATGTGGAAGCGCGCGGACGGCTGGAGCGCGGCAAAATGGCGGGCACGATTCTGGACGTGACCGCGCGGGTGCAGGCCGATTTGCTGCTGCGCCAGTCCAAACACGAACTGGAAAAGCGCGCGGCCCAGCGGACGGAACTGCTGGAGCGGGAAATAGAAGGCCATAAACAAACCCAGGCGCTGGTTACCGGCCAGAATCAGGTGCTGCGAAAAATAGCCGAGGGCGCGCCCGCTGAACAGATATTCGAAATGCTCCTGCGCTTTGGAAAGGAGGAAGACGATTTAGCCTGCCGCAGAGCCATTTTCCTCAAAACAGAAGACGGGCACAAACTCCGCTGGGTGACTCGGCCGTCTCTTCCGGATGATGCGCGGGAGGCGTTTCGCGAGATTGAAATCGCGCCCGGAGGCGCATCTTCGGCTGAAGCCGCTTACTACGGCAGGCGCGTGATTCTGTCAACGCCCGAGGAAATGAACAGAGCGGATGTGGCGGTGCTGAAGCATCACCTGGGTGTGCGCAGTTTTGTTTCCACGCCCATTCTGGACAGCCACGACAATGTGCTGGGAACCGTTTCGTTCGGCTGCCCCGGCGAATATCCAACCAGCTATGAATTGCGCGTGCAGGACGCCTGTGCCAGCCTGGCGTCGGTGGTGCTGCTGCGCGACCGGGAACAACTGGAGCGCAAGCAGGCGGAGGGGGAGCGGCAGGAAGCGCTGAGCAAAGCGCAGGTGCTGGCGGACCTGGTGCCCCAGATGTTCTTCACGACCCGCGCCGACGGATACGTGGACTACTACAACGAGAAATGGACCAACTACACCGGCAAGACCCGAGAGGAGACGCAAGGCTGGAACTGGGAAACGGTGGTGCATCCGGATGATTTTGAAGCGGCCTCCACCAGTTGGGCGCGGGCCGTCAGAAGCGGCGAACCGTACCAGATTGAAGCGCGGCTCCGGCGCGCCAGCGACGGGATGTACCGCTGGTTTTTAGGGCGCGCGCTGCCCTTTCGAAACACTTCCGGCGAAGTTGTGAAATGGTTCGGAACCCTGACCGATATTCACGATCAGAAAACCGAGAACGAACGGCTGGAAGCGGTAGTGGAAGCCCGCACCGAACAATTAAGGCGCTTGTTAACGGAGAAGGAAACGCTGCTGAAGGAGGTGCATCACCGGGTGAAAAACAACCTGCAAATCATCTCCAGCCTCTTGCGCATGCATGGGGACAGGGTGCGCGACCCGGCCGCCGCCGCCGCTCTGGCCGACAGCCGGCGGCGCGTCATCTCCATGGCGCTGATTCACGAACAGCTATACGGCAATCAGCAGATGAACGCCATCAACTTCGGCGAATATGCGCTGACCCTGACGAATGAATTATTCTCTTCCTGTTCCTGGGACGGCCGCAAGATCAGCAGCCGCGTGGAAGCCGCTAACGTTTTGCTGCGCATTGATCAGGCCATACCCTGCGGACTGATTCTGAATGAACTGGTGACGAACGCTTTGAAATATGCCTACCCGTGCGGAACCGGCGCGGAAGGCGGCGGCGAAGTCCTGATTGAACTGAAAAAGGCGGGAAAGGAAGTAAGCCTGTCCGTGTCCGACGCAGGCGTTGGCCTGCCGCCCGGCTGGAAACTGGACAACAAACGTTCGCTGGGTCTGCCAATCGTTGACATGCTGGCGAAACAATTGGGCGGCCAGCTCACGCTGGAACAAGGCCCGGGTGCCCGTTTTACCGTGACGTTTCCGGATGATAACGGCTGATCTGCGCGGCGGGTGATCTACGCGGCCAGCGTGGTGAACCAGGCCGGGATAGTGAAGTGAAATTCCGCGCCTTCGCCCAATTTCGATTCAGCCCAAATCCGGCCGCCATGCTCTGTCACCAGCCTTTGGCACATCGCCAGCCCCAGTCCGGTGCCCGTATATTCGTTGCCGTGCGCGCACTGGAAGAGTTCAAAAATCTTCAGCGACTGGCTTTGGTCAAAGCCGATTCCGTTGTCCTTCACGGTGAATTGCCAGAAGTTACCTTCGCGTTCGGCCGAGATAAAAACACGCGGCGCGCGCTGGCCTGAAAACCTGATGGAGTTGGCCAGCAGATTCTGAAAAATCAGCAGCAGTGCCGTCGGATGAACCAGAACAGCCGGCAGATCTTCCGCTTCGATGCGCGCCTTCGACGAATCAATGATGGATTGCAAATTGACCTGCGCGAGCCGCAAAGGATCGCCTGCCTGAATGGGCTGCGCGCCTTTTCGTTCCAGCAGGGAAGCGCTGAAATAATCCAGCAGCGCCATGATCTGGCTGTCCAGACGCTGGCAGCCTTCGCGGACCGCCGCCAGATACGCACGGCCCTCTACAGTGGCCGAGATGGGCTCCGCCAGCGCCAGCATACTGGCGGAAGCGCCGATGGCATGAACCTGCTCTTTCAAGACCGAGGAAACAGCCTGGGTCAGAACCGCCAGCGTGCTGTTGGAACGCGACAAATCGTGCTGCGCCCGTTCCAATTGTTCGACGGCGGTCTGCAGGGACGCTTCACGTTCTTCCGACTGCCAGTGGATGCGGTGCCGGCGAAGGGCAAGGCACAGCGCCACCTTGATGTGGGCCGATGTCATCGGTTTGGTGATGTACCCGAACGGTTCCGTCTCCCGCGCGCGCGCCAGTGTGAGGTCATCCGTGTGCGCCGTCATATAAACAACCGGCAAACGATAGAGCTGCCTCAACTCACCCGCTAGATCGATCCCATCCATTTCGCCCTTGATGCGGATATCCATCAGCACGATATCCACTGCCTCCTTCTCGGCGAAAGCGAGGGCGGCCGCGGCTGAAGAAGCAATACCCGCCACGGAGTAACCCAGACCCTCCAGCATGTATGCCACATCATGCGCGATGATGGATTCGTCTTCGACGATCAAAACACGAACGTCAAGCGGCTGTTCATCGCATTCTGAAAAATCGGGCAGGTCAGAAACCAAGCGGGTCACTCCATGGCTACAAGCTTACCGTAAGTTTGCTAGTCCGAGATGACATAGTTTTACACTTCAAAGATGCGCTTTCTCACATTCGAACAGGGCGGACTGGCCCGCCCGGGCGTTCTGGCCGGAACAGACACCGTGGTCGATCTTTCTCTCATTGGCTGCCATTCTTTGCTGGAACTGATTGAAGGAGGTGACGAATGGGTAGCTAAGGCCGCCAAGCTGGTGACGGCCTCGCCGGCGGATGCGCGCCACAAACTGGCGGGCGTCAAACTGCTGGCGCCCATACCCAGGCCGCGCAAACTGATCTGCGTGGGCCTGAATTATCGCGAACACGCCCTGGAAACAAACACGCCGATTCCCGACACGCCCACCATCTTCAACAAATTCGCGACCGCCGTCATTGGACCTGGCGCCAGAATTGTGCTGCCCAAGGTGTCGAAGATGCCGGATTATGAGGCGGAACTGGCGTTTGTTATCGGCAAAGGCGGCCGCCAGATCAAAGCCGAAGACTGGCGCAAGCATATTTTTGGCTACACCATTGTGAATGACGTGACCGCGCGCGATTATCAGCGGGCCACTTCGCAATGGCTGATGGGCAAAACTTTTGACACATTCGCGCCCATGGGTCCCTGGATTGTGACGGCCGATGAGATCCCCGACCCGCATGCCCTGGACATTCAACTGGAAATTGGCGGCGAGATGATGCAGAATTCGAACACCCAGGAACTGATTTTCAAGATTCCCGAACTGGTGGAGTTTTTGTCGAGCGTGTTCACGCTGGAACCGGGCGATATTGTTTCAACCGGCACCCCTTCCGGCGTGGGCGTGGCGCGCACTCCGCAGCGCTTCTTGAAGCCCAATGAAACGGTGACGGTGCGGATTCCGGCAATCGGTGAGCTGACCAATGTCACGGTGGCGGAAGCTTAGGCTCGCCACCAGTTCGATTGCAGCGGCTGGCCGGCTATAACATCAGTCGGCTCGCCGGGCGCCGGTGACCATAATTTGCCGCTTGGGGCAATTTCCAAAATCCGTTCGATAGGCTGACGCCAGGCATGCAGGGCGAGGTCGAACAGGCCCCAATGAATGGGCATGAAGAGGCCGGTGGCGCTCAATTCCTGAAACGCCTGGACAGCGCCGTCGGGACCCATGTGGATGGATTTCCAATGTTCGTTGTAGGCGCCGATTTCGAGCATGGTGAGATCGAAAGGGCCATATTGGCTGCCGATTTCCGCAAAGCCGGGCCAGAGGCCGGAATCGGCGCCGTGATAGATCTTATGGCGGTTTCCTTTTAAAACAAAAGAGGCCCAGAGTGATTTGAAGCGGTCGCTGACGCCGCGCCCGGAGAAATGGCGCGCGGGCAAGGCCGTGATGGTGAGGCCGGCAGTGGATGCGCTCTCGGTCCAGTCGAGTTCGGTGATCTGATCCTTGGGAATGCCAAAGTTTTGCAGGTTCCTGCCTACGTTCAGGGGACAGATCCATTTCACCGGCTTGCGGCACAAATGCGTGACGGTCTTCTTGCCCAGATGATCGTAATGGTTATGCGAAATCAGCACGGCGTCGAGAGCGGGCAATTCGTCGAGCGATAGCGTGGGTGGGAAAAAACGCTTGGGGCCGGCCCAGGAAACGGGTGAGGCACGTTCATCCCAGACCGGATCAATCAGGATGCGCGCGCCGTCAATTTCAATCAGCAGCGAGGAATGGCCGAACCAGGTAATGCGCAGGCCGGTGGACGGCGGCTGCCAGTAGAGCGCGACGTCGGTTTTGAAAGGACCTAAGGGATGTTTCGGGAAGCGTTCCTCTTTGTTGCTGAGATACAGCGGCAGGATTTTTAGCATCATCCGAGGGCCGCCGATATGCGTTTCGATTGGGTTTTGAAAGGTGTCGCCGATTTTTTTGGCGCGGTGAATCATTGAGCGTTTTCCAGAGCCTCAATGATAGCGGGATGGCTGGGCTTGGATTCCGCCGCATTGATTCCCGATGTTGAGCGCGACTTTTCTTTCGATGAGCATTTGCATGGAAATGCGGACGGAGGTAGTTTATTTCTTATGCCGGTAGGGATAAGAAATAAACTACCTCCGTCCGCATTTTCTTTCCCGTGGCCGCCGGCGAATTGAATCCCAATCGACATACACATATATACTGTTCTTCGATGCCCATAAAAGACCTCGACCGACCCCTCGGCTTCAACACCCGAGCCCTGCACGCCGGCTATGATCCCGACCCCGCCACCCACGCCCGCGCAGTCCCCATTTACCAGACAACCTCATTTACTTTCGATAACGCCGAGCACGCAGCCGACCTGTTCGCGCTGAAGCAATTCGGCAACATCTACAGCCGCATCATGAACCCCACCACTGGCGTTCTGGAGGAGCGCGTGGCCTCTCTTGAAAACGGCGTCGCCGCGCTCGCGCTTTCCAGCGGCCAGGCCGCGCAGTTCTTAGCCGTCTCCACCATCGCCGCGCCAGGCGATCAGATTGTCGCCTCCAGCACGCTCTACGGCGGCACCTTCACCCAGTTCGATGTCACCATGCGCCGCCTCGGCTATGACTTCGTCTTCGTCGAGCCCGACAATCCCGAAAACTTCCGCAAAGCCATCACCCCGAAAACCCGCCTCCTCTACGGCGAGACCATCAGCAATCCGCGCAGCAACGTTCTCGATATCGAAGCGGTCGCCAATATCGCGCATGAAAACGGCGTGCCGCTGGTTATCGACAATACCTTCGGCACTCCGTACGTGGTTCGGCCCATCGATTACGGTGCCGACGTCGTGCTTCATTCGCTGACCAAATTCATGGGCGGCCACGGCACCTCCATCGGCGGCATCATTGTCGACAGCGGCAAGTTCCCCTGGAACAACGGCAAATTCCCCGATTTCACCGAACCCTCGCGCGCCTATCACGGCATGAAATTCTGGGACACGTTCGGCGCCATCAGCTTCATCATCAAGGCGCGCGTGGAGGGCCTGCGCGATATCGGCCCGTGCGTCAGCCCCTTCAACGCATTCCTGTTTCTGCAGGGCATTGAGACGCTGGGCATGCGCATGGACCGGCATTTGAGCAACGCGCTGACAGTGGCGCGGCACCTGGAAGGCCACGCCGGCGTGAGCTGGGTGAAGTACGCTTCACTGCCGTCCAGCTCTTATTTCCCACAGGCGCAAAAGTACACGCCCAAAGGCGCCGGAGCCGTTTTTTCCTTCGGCATCAAAGGCGGTTACGAGGCGGGAAAAGCTTTCATCAACAAGCTCAAAATCTTTTCGCATCTGGCCAACGTCGGCGATGCGCGCAGCCTGGTCATTCATCCGGCTTCGACAACGCACCAGCAACTGGGCGCGGACGAACAAGCCGCGGCCGGCGTCACCCCGGAACTGGTGCGCCTCTCCATTGGCCTCGAAGATGTGGAAGATCTGATCTGGGATCTGGATCAGGCGCTTGCAAATGGTGCGTAGAAAGTATATAGTCGCGCAATGTCAAAATACTTCGCGGAATTTGTAGGGACGTTCGTTCTTGTTTTTGGAGGCTGTGGCGCGGCAGTTCTGGCGGGCGGCAAGATTGGTTTCCTGGGCGTTTCGTTCGCCTTTGGATTGTCGCTGCTGGCCATGGCTTACACCATTGGACCGGTTTCCGGCTGCCACATTAACCCGGCGGTGACGCTCGGCCTGTTTATTACGAAAAAGATGGATCGCCGGAATCTGTTTGGCTACTGGGCTGCGCAGATTCTGGGGGCGGTGGTGGCGTCGGCCATTCTGCTGGTGATTGCCAGGGGCGGACCGAATGGGTACGATCCGGCCGCTTCCGGCTTTGCCGCCAACGGATTTGGCGCGCATTCTCCGGGCAGCTATGGAATTCTTGCTGCTGCCGTGACGGAGATTGTGCTTACGTTTTTTCTGGTCATTACGGTTCTTGGTTCGACGGACATTAAAGCGCCCGTGGGGTTTGCCGGACTTCCGATTGGCCTTGTGCTGGTCTTGATCCACCTGGTTGGCATTCCGGTGACGAATACTTCAGTGAATCCGGCCAGGAGCATTGGGCCGGCGCTGTTTGTAGGCGGATGGGCGCTGGAACAGTTATGGCTCTTTATTGTGGCTCCGCTGGCTGGAGCCGCGCTGGCAGCAGGCGTTTACAGTGCCTTAAAAACTCCGCTCTTGGCTGCGGGCGATGCAGAACGCGCGCTGCCCAGCCAGCAGGCCGAGCGGGAGAAGATCAAAGCCGCTTCGAATTAGGGACTGTGTTGGATGGGGATCAATGCAGCATTGATCCCCATCACCCGCCCGGCACATGCCTAGAAACTAAACCGGAGTGACAACTGCAAGTTGCGTGCCAGGCCGGTTTTGCTGGTCACCATGCCGAACTGGGACGAGGTCGGATTAAAGTTCGGCGCGCTCCAGTTCGGATGGTTGATGAAGTCGTAAGCTTCGCAGCGGAATTCAATGTTCTCTTTTCCTTCCGCTCTCAGCGCAAACTTCTTGTAAAGCGACAAATTCCAATCCTGGAAGCCCGGGCCGTAAATCAGGTCGCGAACTCCATTCTGGAGATTAAACGTGCCAGCGGCCGGAGCCGTAAAGAGCGGCGATCCGCTGGCCGACACGGTTGAAAAGTAAGTGGGCGAACTGGAATTGGTCACCGGCCCTGCAAAACCGCCGGTGATGCTCGGTGTTCCATTGACAACCCAGAACTGGCCTTCACTGCCGCATCCAAAGCTGCCCAGATCCGTCGAACTTACGCCCGCATAGTCGGTATTGGCGCCGACGCCGCACGGTGTGCCGGTCTGGAACTGCGTGGCTCCCGCGATTTCCCAGCCGCCCAGCAATTTACCCGTCAGATGGCTGTTGTCCTTGAAGAACGGCAGATCGTACAGGTAATTGATCATCACCACGTGGCGGCTGTCGTATTCGGACGGTCCCCACAGGTTGGCCGTGTCGTAAGTGTCCGGCACGATGTCGCGATAGTTGGAGCTGTTGTCCATGCTCTTCGACAGCGTGTACGAAACGCCAAACATATAGCCGTGAGAAAAGCGCCGGTTCCAGGAAACCTGAAGGCCGTTGTACATGGAATTGACAACGCTTTCTTCTTCCTGAATAGCGGCATAACCGGCATAGGGCCGCAGCAGATTGATGTTCGTGCCCGGATTCGCCTGCGTGGATCCAGCCGGCGCCTGGTTGATGTCATAAACATCCCAGCCGTGATAGCCGCGATGCGCCACGTAAGCGACGGAAAGAGTGGAATTCAGCGGCAGTTCGCGCTGGAAAGTCACGTTCCAGTTCCAGGCCACCGGCTGTTTCAGGTTCGGGTTCAGCGTGGTCACGGTGATGGCCGCCGCCGTGCCGTTGACAACGGACGCGCCCGGATTATCGACACTCACGTTATTCACCGTCACAAACGGCTGGAACGGAGAATTGCCGCCCGGGAAAATGTTGTCCAGCAGCGGCATGGCCGTGGAGAACTCGCCCGCTCCCGCGCGCAGCACCGTCTTATCGTCGAACTGATAAGCAATGCCAAGGCGCGGCTGCGGAATGTTGTCGGTATGAATGTAGGATTTGCCCAGGCTGGGGTCGAACAGGCTGTTGCACGACGCGCCGTCGCAAACCGGATTGCCGTCCGCCAGCACGCGTCCCGCGGCCGAACTCGGGAAGCTGCTAAAACCGGGAATCACAATGCCGTTGTACGGATTGCCGGTGCCCAGAATCACGTTGCCCGAAGCGTTCAAAGAGACCGCATTGGCCGGATTATAAAGCGCGCCGTCAAAGTAATCGGCATTGCCCCATTGCGGCGCAAAACCGAACACGGTGGTCATGCGGAAGCCGTAATCAATGTGCAGTTTCGGAGTCACTTTCCAGGAATCCTGGGCGAATTCTTCATACATGGGCCGCCGCCAGATGGTGAAAGCGCGCGGACCAATTTCGGTATAGCTGTCGGCTACGCCCAGCGCCAGGTTGGCGATGCTCACGCCCGACGTTGCGCCCGTGCCCGCGTCGGAAAACGTGAAGTTGCCGTTCTGGTTGTTGGCGCCGCCCGGCACCGTGTCCACGTTGATCTGGTCGCCGTCGTTTTCGCCCGCGTATTCAAAGAATATGCCGAACTTCAGAGTGTGGTTGCCGATTACCTTCGTCAAGCTGTCGGACGTGGTGAAAATGGGCCCCGACGAATGCGACGGATACGGGCCGCCCGCCAGGCTGTAGAAATTGTCGTTCAGGTTGATGGTCGGTATCTTGTTCGGTTCGTCTTTGCCGGAGAACAGATACGGATAAGTAATGGGGTCGGCCAGATTCTCGCGGTTGAACCCAATCTCGGAAGTGTCTACGGGAATATACACGTCGTCCAGGCTGTAAGTGGCGCGCAGCTCGTTCACCGTCGTCGGGTTGACGGTCCAGGTCCAGGCCACCGTGTTGGTCTGGTTCGGGCGGTTGAAATACTTCGCGGTTTCGCCCGAGCCCTGGTCAAAAGGATCAAACTCGTTATAAGCCAGACCGGAGCGTCGAATCTCAATGTGGTTGCTGTTGTTGGGAACGATATCCAGGTTCCAGATATCTTTCCGCTGGTTAATGGGCTGCGCCGCTTGCGCAATCCAGTTGTCCGTTCCCGACAGGAAGCCGGCGGTGGGTGCCGGATACGCGTTCAGAATGGCAATACCATTGGGGCTCAGCTTGCTGGCCGGAATGATGTTGCCGGGGATGGGCTGGCAAGTGGATGCGCCCACCTTGGGACAGGTGTTCGGATAATAGATCTGGTGCGAACCGCTATACCAGGGGTTGGAGGAAAGCAGTTCACTGAAATTCCCCTCGCGCATCAGCGTGGTGGGCACTGCTTCTTCCTGTGTCTGCGTGTTGCGCTCGCGAATCCAGTCCTGCGCGACAAAGAAAAACACCTTCTGGCGCAGCGCGTCCCATTTGCCCGGAATCGCCACCGGACCGCCTATGGCATATCCGAAATTGTTATAGCGGAACGGCGAGGCAAAGTCGGTGGTTTTGCTTAAATTGCGCGACCAGGTGTTGGCATTCAAATCCGAATTGCGAAAGTATTCATACGCGCTGCCGTGAAAATCGGTGGTGCCGCTCTTGGTCACCATGCGAATCTGGCCGCCCGCCGCCTGCCCATATTCAGCCTGATAATCGGCGGTCAGCACCTGAATTTCCTGCGTGGCATCCACGTCGCCGACGCCGATCACCGCGCCGTTGGCACGCGTGCGCATGGCGGGAGCGCCATCCACGGTAACCATGGTGTCCTGAGAACGCGTTCCGTTGATGTTGTAGGGATTGCCGCTCAGGCCCACGCCGTTAAAATCGCCCAGCGTGCTGCCGCTGCGCACGCCCGGCAGAAATTGCGCCGTGTAAATGGGACTGCGGCCGTTCAATTCCTGATCCTGAATCTGCTGTCCGCTCACTTCCGACTGGACAGCGCCGGATTCAGTCTGCAGCCTCTCGGCCGTGGCGGAAACCTCGACTGTTTCAGTCGCCTCGCCGATGGCCAGGTTGCCGTCGAGTTCAATGGTTGAGTTCGCTTCCAGCTTGTTCTGTCTGCTGACGAACTGCTTAAAGCCGGGTGCCGATGCCGTCAGTGTGTAATTGCCGGGAAGAATACTGGGCACTGTGTAATGACCTTGCTGGTCCGTTGTCACCGTGTGCGCTTCGCCGGTGGCGTCATTTTTGATGATGACTTTAGCGCCGGGAACAACCGCCCCGGTGGGGTCTTTAATGTATCCGGTGATGGTTCCCACGTCCGACTGCGCAAACAGGACGCAGGAGCAGCAGAGGACCACTGCAAATATGAAAATTAGGTTGCAAACGTGTGCAATCTTTGACATGAAAGATGTACTCCTCATAGAAAATAAGCGGAGGCCGCGATAGGCCGAAACGAGTATAAAAGCAAAAGGAGGACTTAGTCTTCACTGAAAATTTCGGTGGAAATAATACGGTGGGCAGTAAGTCAAACACTCCGCTTACTGATGAACTTACTAACATACGCATGTATTATCGGAGAGTTACGTGTGCTTGCCCGCGTGACAGCCCTGATGAATCCGATTTCAAAACGAAGGGCGAATCTTTGAAACTTCACCCGTTGTGTTCGCCGTCGAGCCCGTTTCAGGCCATCACCGTAGCCGTGACCGCCTCTCTTTTCTTCCTCTGCGCACTCGCGCGCGCCGATTCGGCCAATCAGCCGCCGCTGCTCACAGCCAGGGCAGTGCATACACTGAGCCCTCCCGCGGCGCGCCTTCATCCGCCGGTGCATCTGCGCGGCGTTGTCACCTATTACGACCCTTATCTGGCAGCCACTTTTCCCGTGATGTTTCTGGCCGATTCCACGGGCTGCATTTTTGTCGAACTGTCATCCGCGCCGCCGCTGCCAGTCAAGGCCGGAGATTTGGTGACCGTTGACGGCGTTGCCGGCACCGGCGGATTTGCGCCCATTGTGGAACACGCCCGCGCAACCTTGATTGGAAAAGGACAGATGCCCGCTCATCCTTTGCAGGAAACCCTCACCCACCTGCTGACCGGCGGCGAAGACGGCCAGTGGGTTCAGGTGGAAGGCATTGTCCACGCCATCCGCACCCACAGCGGAAATGTCTTCTTGGATCTGGCCATGCCGGACGGCATATTCACCGTGACCACTGTCAGGGAAGACGGCGCGGACTACCAGAGCCTCATCGATGCCAAAGTAAAGGTGAAGGGCAATGTGGCGCCGCTTTTCGATTCCCGCAGCCGCCTCACGGCCGTGCATGTTTTGTTTGCCGGCATGGACGAACTTCAGATTGAAGAGCAATCGCCGCGCAATCTGTTCGCTTCGCCGCCGGTTCCCATTCGCGACCTTTGGCGCTATTCGCCCTCCGTCACTTTCAGCCATCGCACGCACGTTCGCGGCTTAATCACGCTGCTCTGGCCCGGCCGGCTGATTTGCATTCAGGATGGCAGCGAAAGCCTCTGCGCGCAGACAGGACAAACCACTCCGCTGGCGGCTGGAACCGAAGTCGACGTGCTGGGCTTTCTCGCGGTGGGCCAGTTTACGCCGCCGCTCATCGATGCTGTATACAGAAAAGCGGCTGCATATGGGCAATCCGATGCCTCTGCCCCGGTCATCCATCTGACGCCTGTCGGCATAAACGCGGAACAGGCTCTGTCGGGCGACTTCGACGGCAAACTGGTCCAGATCGCCGGACAGTTAATCGGCAATGATCGTGTGGCATCGGATCCATCCATCGCTCTCTCGTCCGGTTCCGTTGTCTTTACCGCCGCCTTGCCTCCTGAGTTTGCCAAATCCGCGCAGTCTCTATGGCAGGAAGGAAGCCATTTGAAAGTGACCGGCATCTGTTCGCTGCAATTGGACGACAAAGCGACCATGGCGCGCGAAGGATATGCCCCTCCGCCCAGATCATTCCGCATACTGATGCGGTCGCCCGCCGATGTCCTTGTCGTCACTCCGCCATCGTGGTGGACGCCCCAGCACTTTGTGGAATTTCTGGAACTGATACTGGCACTGGTGCTGGCGCTTCTCGGCTGGTCCATGCTGCTCCGCCACAGAATCAAACAGCAATCAAAGGTAATTCAATCGCAGTTGTCGGAAACCGCCGTCTTAAAAGAGGCCGCCGAGGCCGCCAGCCGCGCCAAGACCCAGTTTGTGGCCAACATGAGTCATGAACTCAGAACCCCCATGAACGGCGTGGTCGGAATGACGGACCTGGCGCTGATGACCGACCTCACCGAAGAACAGCGGGAGTACCTGGAGATCGCCAGAACCTCCGCCGACGCCATGCTGGCGGTCATTAACGATGTCCTGGATTTCTCAAAGATAGAGGCTGGAAAAATGGGCGTCTGCCCTCTTCCGTTCAGCGTTCGCGGCGGACTCGCGGAAATCATCAAGCCCATGGTCTTTAAAGCGGCTGCCAAGGGCGTCGTGCTGACATGCGACATTGCCGCCGACGTGCCGGAAGAAATTGAGGTGGACTGGCACCGGCTCAGCCAGGTGATGCTGAACCTGCTGGAGAATGCCGTGAAGTTCACCGAAAAAGGCAGTATTCAGGTGCGCGTGGAACTGCTCAGCAGACAGCTAAATCAGGCCAGGCTGCACTTTTCCGTGCGCGACACCGGCATCGGAATTCCGCCGGCATTGCAGCAAACCATCTTTCAGGCATTCTCACAGGCCGACACCTCCACCACGCGCAAGTTCGGCGGAACCGGTCTGGGACTCACCATTTGCGCGGGGCTGGTGTCCATGATGGGCGGAGACATTTCGCTTGAGAGCGAGGCGGGCCAGGGAAGCTGTTTTCACTTCACGATTGAAGCGGCCATTTTAGAGCCTCTGCTGAAAAGCTATGGCGCGGAGGCTTAAAGCTACCATACCCAAGTGATCCCAAATATCCGCGCCGCGCTCCTGCCAATCCTCGCGTTGGTTCTTGCCCCCGTCTGCTTTTCGCAAACAACCACCTGGGATCAGGACCGCCTGGGCAATCACCGCGCGGTTGTGCGCGTGACCGCGAATGCAGGCGCCGTGCGCGCCCATATTCCCTGGCGTCGCCGCGACACTGATCCCGAGAAAAAAAGTCTCATCGTCGTCGACGGTCAAACGGGCAAAGAAATTCCCAACGTCTCTGCGCTCGAGATCAATCGCGAATTTGGCGACATCGCGTTCCAGCCGGTCAGCGGACCCGGCACTTACTACGTCTACTATCTGCCCTATGTAATGGGCGGCCGCGAGAATTATCCCAAAGTCACCTATCCGGAACCGCACAGCCAGGCGAGTGCTGAATGGCTGGCGCGCCTGAAACCGGCTGAACTTCCCGCAGCCGAATTCGTCGGCATGGAATCCATCGATGCGTTCAACAAATTCCTGCCAACCGAAGTAATCGCCACGCGCCAGGAAACCGCGGCCCTGCTGTCGAACCATCCGCAATCAGACTATTTCGTCTTCCCCGAAGTTCGCAGCCTGCCCATTCGCATGGCGCACGATCTGCCTGAATCCTGGGCGCGGCGCGGACCTGGCCAGCCCTTTAACGCCACTGCCGCCAAGGGCGAGTTCTACGCGTTCCAGCTTGGAGTCTGGGCCGCGCGCACGCGCTTGTCCAATGTCCGAGTCAGCTTCGGCGCACCTGGCTTCCGCTGCTTCAATCAGGGCGGAATCGACTGGCAAAGCCATCCGTTCACGCGCGTGGTCAATGTCGAGAAAGGCAACATCCAGCCGCTCTGGTGCGGCGTCGAAGCTTCGCGCGGCATCGCCACCACTCTCACCATCACTGCCGATGGAGAACCGCCCACCCAAATCCCTTTTCACCTGACTCTTACCAGCGAAACTCTGCGCCATTCCGGCGACGACGATCCCGCCCGTCTATCGCGTCTGCGCTGGCTTGATTCCACGCTCGCCGTGGACGACGGCATTGTCGCGCCCTACACGCCCGTGCATGTCAACGGGCACACGCTGGGTGTTCTGGGCCGTCAGGTCACGCTGGACGCGCAAGGGTTCCCCGCTTCCATCCGCAGTTACTTCGATATTGAAATGACGCACCTGGACAAGACGCCGTGCGAAGTGCTGGCCGCTCCGGTCTCGCTGCTCATCAAGGACAGCACCGGACAAACCATCCCTTGGACCGCCGCCGGAATTCACTTCACCAAACAAGCCGAAGGCATCGCCGCCTGGTCCGCGCAAGGCCATGCGGGGCCAATCGACAGCAAGATGCAAGCCAGCCTCGAATTCGATGGCGACATGGAATACTCCATCGCACTATCGGCGCGTGAAACTACCGCAGTCTCAGACGTAATCCTCGAAATTCCGCTGCGTCCGGAAGTCGCGCGCTATGTCATGGGACTCGGGCTGAAGGGCGGCGCGGTGCCCGCCACCTTCGACTGGAAATGGGATGTCAAGCGAAACCAGGACGGGGCATGGCTCGGCGACGTCAACGCCGGCCTGCAGTTCAGCCTGCATGACGATCATTACTCGCGTCCGCTGAACACCAACTTCTATCAATCGAAGCCGCTGGTGATGCCCGTATCCTGGTCAAACGACGGCAAAGGCGGCTGCCGCTTCCTGCGCCGGCAGGACCGTTATCTCATTCAATGTTTCAGCGGCCCGCGCACTTTCCAACCCGGCGAAACCGTTCATTACGACCTGCGCCTGCTGCTGACGCCCTTCCACACCATCGATACCGCAGCGCAGTGGAAGACCCGCTATTATCACGCCTACAAACCGCTGGATGAAATTGCCGCCACCGGCGCTAACACCATCAACGTCCACCACGCCACCGAAATCAACCCCTACATCAACTACCCGTTCCTGCGTCCCGCCGAAATGAAAGCGTATATCGACCAGGCGCACGCGCGCGGCATGAAAGTAAAAATCTATTACACGGTGCGCGAACTGACCGACCACGCGCCTGAGATTGTGCCGCTGCTCAGCCTGGGCGATGAAGTGATCGCGCGCGGCCCCGGCGGCGGCCCCTCCTGGCTTCAGGAGCATCTCAACGGCGATTACATTGAAGGCTGGTACGTCCCCGAACTGCGCGACGCCGCCCTCATCACCACCGGCATCTCGCGCTGGCACAACTTTTATGTCGAAGGCCTGCGCTGGCTGGTGGAAAACGTCGGCATCGATGGCCTTTATTTGGACGACGTCGCCTTTGACCACACCACCATGAAGCGCGTCCGCAAAGTCCTGCTGCGCGGCCATCCCGGCGCCATGATCGACCTTCATTCGGCCAACCAGTTCAATCCGCGCGACGGCTTCGCCAGCAGCGCCAATCTGTATCTGGAGCATTTCCCGTACATCGACCGCCTCTGGTTCGGCGAATACTTCGACTACAACTCCCCGCCCGATTACTGGCTGACCGAAATTTCCGGCATCCCCTTCGGACTCATGGGCGAAATGCTGCAAGACAAAGGCAACCCCTGGCGCGGCATGTTATTCGGCATGACCAACCGTCTGCCCTGGTCCGGCGACCCGCGCCCGCTCTGGAAATTCTGGGATGCGGCGGGCATTGAAAAGACGCGCATGGTGGGCTGGTGGGTGCCCGCGAACCCTGTAAAAACAGGCCGTGAAGACGTGCTGGCGACGGTTTATCAGGGCGATCGCCATGCCATCGTGTCCATTGCAAGCTGGGCCAAAGATCCCGTGGAAGTAAATCTCGAAATCAACTGGCAAGCCCTCGGCGTCGACCCGGCAAAAGCCACCATCCGCGCCGAGCCCATCGAAAACTTTCAGAGCGCCGCCACGTTTTCTCCCGGCCAGCCGATCACGGTACAGCCGGGCAAGGGCTGGCTGCTAATCGTGGATCAGCGCTGAACGGTATCCCCTTTGGGGAACCAGACTTGCAGAGTTCTTACAAACTTCTGAAATGCTCCATCCGTACAATTCTCCATGTTCACGTTTCTTGCCATGTCGGAAAATAGCGATGCCGAACGTTTGGTTCTTGCCGCCCGCAGAAGAGTTTCGATGGCCTCCTTGGGCCTTGCGGGCTTGATCGGGTTCGATTTGCTCCGCAGGCCGGCTTTCGTCACCACAACCTTCCTTGTCAAAAATCACCAGCGCCCGCTTATGCGTCCGAAGAAACGCCCTGAGAAATTCAGCACAGCGCAACCGTACGCCGGCATCGTGCCTGGGATGAACCACACACTGAAAGTCAATCTC
>Ga0209208_10004139_pt1 | contig 20672 bp, 19 predicted proteins | sample S1TSphfallax_3_FD_187694 | JGI IMG/M metagenome (GOLD analysis project Ga0209208, IMG submission 187694) | Host-associated microbial communities from peat moss isolated from Minnesota, USA - S1T2_Fd - Sphagnum fallax MG (SPAdes) (version 2) | ecosystem: Host-associated > Plants > Peat moss >...
TTGAAATCTGGGGATTCGGTCCTGATCAGAGAGAGAGAGAGAGAGAGAGAAGATGACGTGCGAGATGGGAAGAGGTTTGTCGATGGAGTCGACTAGGGATCAAGCAGCAATGAGATCGGGTCTATTCTGGGAGGACCCAACTACAGATCAGGGCGCCTGCGGAGGCGCCTTATTGTCACTTCAGAGCAACGCTCATCCTTCTTCTTCTCCATCTCTGCATGGCTTTTATGGTGAGTGTCTGTATATCTATCTATCTCCCCCTGATCTGCTAGTGATTGCACAGAGTGTTCTCCAGGAAAGTGCCTAGATTGTTGATCCGCCTATAGGTGGGCTTGGTTCTCAAGGAATGGCACAAGACGACATGCAACAGTACGCCGCGGCGGCGGCGAGTACCAACCACAATATTCTTCCCACCTGCATGAATGTCGATGGCTCCACCAGTGCTTTTGAACTCTCCAGCAGTACTTTCGCTGTAAAACCCAGCAGCAGGGGCCAGCAGCTCCTATGGTGCCCAGGAATTCAATCGGATGCGGCATCCGCCCGGGAATATTACTCCGTGCATGAGGAGTTGTGGAGTAAGAACAACAACCACCACAATGGGGGGTGGGCGCAGTCGATAGCAGCAAGTAGTTGCATTAAGCCTGAGATGGAGATGGGTGTGGAGGGAGGCGTCTTGGTGGTGCGCAGTCAAGCATGTCCTTGGTCACGACTCAATCTGGATAGTACCAATCGATTTGCAGCTACAGATCCTCTCAGATATCACAAGCTGCTGGCAGATGCATTCAGCTTCATGGATGATCATGTACAGCAGACGCCCAGCTCTGAGGAGGCCAGGTACGTTGTTACTTTCTGTACGTACTCTCAAGAGTATATATGTTTGTATGTTGCTGGAACTCGTCTGCGGCAGAAGTTACTGTGATTGACCATTCTTCTTCTTCTTCACTAGCTGCTTGCTTCCTAGCTTCCTGCTGCTGTGAGTTTGAAATTGCGTTCTTTGTTACATCGATCTATATATAAAATTTATGCAGTTCGTCACCAAGTCGAGCTTGGTGTGCCTTGCAAACAGAATTCAAGGAGGGACAACGACGATGTGGTGCAAGCATTGTGCATTGCTGGAGAAGAACTTGTTTTATATGAGGTTGAACCCAGCTGCTGCTGCTGAGGAAATTAGGCCGGCGGCTGATGATATTCAACGCTTCCAGGACGATACAAACAGCTTCAAGCAGGTGGTGGCTGGCTCCTTCTTTTCTGACAGAGATTTTTCCTACTCAAATCTCGACACTCGGAAAAGGAAGGAAGAACTGAACCAGGAATACAGTTATTGGGAAAGTTCTGACCGTGCACGAGTGTTATGGAAGATGAGAGAGCTCACCAATCGAGCCAATCGTGCAGAGCAAAGAGTTATGGAACTGGAACAGCTACTGCGAGAGCATGCAGTCATGACTCACGACGATGCAACCTCTGTCGATTCCGAGCTAATTGCAGCTCCCCAGCTGCTTCCTCAACGCGAGAGCTTTGAGGTGGGTAGGGGGGCCGGCCAGGTCTAGGGTTTCAATGTCTGTGTTCTTGTCTCTATGTTTTAGGGTTTCTCCAGGAGTGCTAAAATATTATATTGTGCATTGTTCTGAAATTATGAATGAATTTCTAGGCACGATCAGAGCAGCTGGTGTGCAAGCTACCAGGCTGCAACAAGCTCTTCAAGTCAAGCAAAACCCTGCGTCGTCACGTGGTGCAGAAGCATTCAGACAATGCCAGATTTCTTGCATGCAACCAGCCAACAGTAAATGGGGTTATCTGCCGCTTTGAGACTATCCACTCTGGAGTCCTCTCGTATCACAGGAAACACAGTCTGGCGCATCAGAGGCGAGAAGACTGGCACATCTGCTGCCCTTTCTGTCAAAGCAAATTTGCAAGGCAACATGAAATGGATAGACATCAGCGCATCTGTAAATCGCGCCCCCATCAACAAGAAGCTGCTCCAGCAGCAGCAGCTTCACTGCAACAGTCCACAGCTGTAGTCCACATGCCGGCAATGTTATCCATCTCAGATCAGCTTCCACTAGGTCCCAATCTCTCAGACCAGTTGCAGCAGCAGCACCAGAATTCTGTTGACACTGGCAGCCATCACCATTACCATCACCACCATCATCTCCAGCTCCTTGTGCCTGGCAACAACCACAACATTGTGGAATCTGAAGGTCTGAGCATGACATCCACACTCATGATCCCATCTGGCCATGTCCTGGATGTTGATTCTTCTCCATCACTTTTTTGAGCTTGCTAACAATGGACCCAAATTTATATCAATATCTGTCTGCTGCTGACAAACTGCCACAAGTAGCAGGTTGTTGTGATGATCATGTCTCTTTACATCTCTGGATAAAAACTTGGGGGCCTTCTAGAGGCTGTTCAGGATCTCAACTGGCCCAAAGCAAGAGGCCCAAATGCAGAAGTTGAGTCATTCTTTCCACCCCCAAGGACCAAGCTTGCCAACAAAGCTATAATGGTGGGTCCTGGGGATTTAACCAACTGGTCCTTCAAATTTGTGTTAGATTTTAACTAGTCATTACAATTGTGCGGGAACCTAGGGGCTTCCTGGAAGTCCTTTGGGGAAGATGCTGAACCTACTTCCCCCACACCCCCCACTATGGTGGTCAGAAAGTGCTCACCTTCAAAGAACTAGGCAGGCAGCCCAAGGGTGTGGAGAGACAGATGCACACTCAAGGCACCATTGCTCTCTTTTTGGCAGACTTTCTTGTCTTCCCCCAGGGACTCGGAAACCCCCAGTTTCCTCCACAAATATAGACTGACTGAACATAAGTGACACAAAGCAGATCATAGCAAGATGGGAGCGTAACAGGTCACAACCTGAACCCTGTCAAATTTGACACACATTTGGCTCATACTGAGCTTTGCAAGGTCTTCCTGTGCATTTGTAGGAGCAGAGCAGCCTGAAGAGCATACTACATATGTAGGTTATCATCTGGGGACAGGACTTTAGGGGGTTATGGTTTGGAAACCTGCTCTCCTCTTGACCTAGGAGAATCTGCAAATCTGTACAGTTTGTCACATTGGTGTCATTGTGCTTTTCATCTGATGTTATTTAGTTATTTCCTTCATTTGGGGCCAAGTTCCATGAAGGTTTGTGCAATCCAAGCTGAGAGAACAGGTGGAAATTTCTGTTTCCACAAATTTTTGGTACCTTGAGATCCATGTGTGAAGCAGTTGCAATGACTTGTGTGCATTTTTTCATGTGGATGAAGCACCAGTACTATGCTGGTGTCATATGCAATTTTCTCAATCATTAAACACAGTAGGTTGAGAGACAAACAGCAATCACTCAATGAAATTCTGCACATCTGGATCTTCTCACTCATGCAAGCATCATTGGATGCACAGATTTGGAGTTGCTGTCTGTCTATTTAACCACAATTTAAACACCACACAAAGGACCAAAAAACCACTTCTAGGCATCAGTCCAGTTTAAAGTGTCTCTACACAACCCCATAATATTCTGAAGGGCAGAAGTTGACCACCAAAGACATGAGGCACAATAATGGAGACAGTTGTATGGAGCTATATTCACCTGCTGGCTGTTAACTGAGGTCACTTGGTATCAGGAATTGGGTGTTTTGAGCAAGTGCAATAGAGTGGCAAAGGTGGTACGACATGGTCATAAACAACTTCATCAGGACTCGCTCCAGAAGTTCTCTAAAAACATTTGAAAACAGCCTGAGTTGAAAGGGTTTGGAGGCTCCTTTCAGTACAGTGAACAGAAATAGCCAGTGGACATAAATCGGTCATCACCTTTAATCACCAAAAGCTTGAATTACATACAGGCTGAGAAAATTGCCTACATCTCACAACATTGATATTGTGTTGCCTCAATATGCTAACCACCTGCGTAGTCAAAACAAATGGAGTCAAAGACCAGTCACGACTTCTAAAGGAACTTCTTCCTGTGGGAAAAGCAGCCATGTGGTCTATCTCTCTAATGGCAAAAAAAAAGGGATCATTCTGAACTTCCTCATTTGTTCGCCTCAATGAATTCACGGTACTCCCTTTTCATTTTGACACCTGCTATATCCCTGCATGCCAGATATACAGGGTTAATGACTCAAATAACAATGCCATTGGCAGCAAGTCTCTGCTCTCCTTGGTGTTGTGACAAACAACAGAATGTACACCAGCTCTAAACACAATCCACCAATGCTATTTAGAGTACAAGATGATCAATGACACCACAGTGAACTCTTGACACAGACCGTGATATCCAGGAACTTAATTAAAGATATAACCACACGAAAGCAAAAACATGCAATAAATTTGCATCCCTTGTCCTCATATATAGGCTAGCTCTGGAAGCACATACTTGATCCTCTCTCTGTTTTTAAAGAATTGAACACAGGGGGTGCCCATAATGCCACCAGCCTCTGCAATCTCAGGGTCTTCTTCAATGTCAATCTCCACAAAATGAATATCATTGGAGAATTCATCAATGACCTGTCACCACAAAAGGAACACAGTTGTTAAGGTTTCACTGGCAATTAACTGTTTAAACTGCTGGATCTTTGTACTCAGTGTGAAATCCAGAGTAGAACAATTGACATGAGCTCAAACCAGTAAAGACAAGCTTCTGTGACCTTCTGAAATGAGGCACCTGCCTTCCAAATTCCAGGCAGGATAAAGGGCCTGAGTGCTCTTTTCATGCTCTTGTCCACCAGCAGAGAGCACATGAATATGCATCAATCAGTACTAAGACAAAGGATAATGGACATACTTTATTCAGAATAGGCTTGAGAGTTCTGCAAGGCCCACATGTCGGTGAAGTATACAGGACTCCAAGCAAGCGAGGGCTTTCATGATACAATTTTCGTAAGGCATACTGGCACACATGGCAACAAAGAAAGGTTGTTGACAAAAGATCAGTGCACAGAACAGGCTGAGGTGGTTGTCAAATGAGAATTAGCTCCTGAAATGCATGAGGTCCACAATTCTGGAGTTTGCCCACACCAGATGTTTGCTGGGAAAATGTGTAGATATTGCATATAAGGAAGACCTACTGTAATAATTAATGAAGTAGTGATGCACACAATCAACAAAGAATGAAGAGTCATCACGCACAGATTGACTAAAGGTCACAACCAAAAAGAGAAGACCCAGTAAATGTGCATGAAGCAGATCAATCACCTGGCCTTTATGCTTTGTTAGTGTAATATCAAAGCCCATGTCAATATCCTCAGTAGTAAGCTCCTTCTTTTTAACCTCCTCCTTTGTTTGCTGCCACAGCATGACAACCAACTCATACATCAACAACCACCTGCTAAATAAAAATGGTCCAAGTTGGAGGATGCAAAGTGAACAAACTAAGGTGCTCAGGAAATGCTAGCAAGCAAAAAAATCCATAGCTTTGACAGAGACAAATGGATACAAGGATCACAAACTACAGAAGATAATCAGTGTCACCTTCTGCAGCATGCATCAGACAGCATGTGTTCTGATATTCTGACAGCAGTAAACAATGTACCTGGTGGAACTCTACAAGAAGATTGTTACTGGCCAAATAACGCTCCACGGACAGTGCTGCCATACAGCCTGATCCAGCAGCTGTAATTGCTTGCCTCCACTCATGGTCCTGAGACAAAATTATAAGCCCCTCAATGTCTCTTTGTTTGCAAATTTGCAGTCACGATGCACCAGCATACTAACAATTTCATCTCTAGACATCAAACTTAATTCAATCTCTGTGCTTTTTGCTCTCCATGCTGACTGAATTGTCATACTGTGCACAAATACCCATTGTTCCATCCACATAGTGGACAAGAAAATACATCTATGCCTCAGTACCCATTCTACTTTGTTGCATCAATTGATCAAACTTCAGGTGTGCCATAGCCTAGCAGCACAATCACCTGCAGCATGGCCAGCAGAAGCACTAATCTACACCTCTTTGATGAAGTCTTGCAGCATTTGTTACCTGAAGATCTCCAGCAGCATAAACTCCCTCCACAGATGTGTCAGTGCTCCCTGGCTTGACTAGTACGTAACCAGCTTCATCAAGTTCAACTTGACCATCCAGGAGCTGACTGTTAGGACGATGTCCAATTCCATAGAACAATCCTCGCACTTGCAATGTCTTCTCCTCCCCAATTTTGAGATCTCGAAGCTTAAGACCAGACATCTGTCCCTTATTATCAATTACGTCGATTGCTTCTGTATTGAAATGTACAGTGACATTTGGGTTGTTGAAGACTCTGAAAGTGTCACCAAGCACAATATAATTAGACACTACAGATATAGCAGGGCATTGGGTTTTCCAGGCTACACCAAACGTGTGACAGCAACTCTCCTCCATTCATCATCTCTCTTTCAAAAAGCATGGGTGGCATTATAGTAATATATTAAACAAAATCCCCAAACATGGAAATCCTAAAGTTCATCCAACCTCCACTGAAGCCTGCACCAAACAAACACATCCTGCTTTCCTCCATAGTTTTAGCTGTGCAACTATTGCATACAGCTAGTGTACGGTTCGACTGCATCTTCCACATGATCTTCAAGCATTACAATCATAGTTGCAACATTTTCTCTGCTGATATACTTAAGTGATCAATACACTGGAGGCAGAAGACTGGATGGAAATCAATATAGGTGCATTTCACTGGAGGCTGTATGTGGCCAAGGAGACTTCCTGTGGACACTGAGTCACACCTTGATGTAGTCAATACAATGGAGGCAGAAAGGCTCTCAAAACCGATTGAAATCCTTCCACATGCACCTCACTAGGGTTCCCCATAACTACTGTGGTCACTAGGTCACGGCTCAATGTGACTACACAATTTTGAGCCAATTGCTTCACAAGAAAAACTGCAATATTCTGATGACATGATTCTTCAGATATCATGATCCCAGAGTTCTACCTATCTTGCATGGCCTTGGAAGCTCGAAGTTTGTCTCTCCGCACCAAAAGGTGGACATGGCGTGCATATTTTGTTAGATAGAGGGTTTCCTCAGTAGCAGTATCACCCCCTCCCACCACTGCTAGCTCTTGGCCTTTGAAGATAGGGGATGCTCCATCACAAATGGCACATGCACTGATACCCCTACTCCAAAATTCATGCTCTCGTGGAAGGCCTAGCCTCTTTGCTGTGGCACCTGTGGCAATTATGATACTGTGGCACTTGACCTGAAAGTCAAATGCTCTTCTATTTCAACATTTGTCAAGTGCTTAACTTAGAATAAAGTGATAGTCACAGAGGGAAGGAATACAGACAAGTGACAATGCCTTAGACAAAAGTTCTGATATGGACACAACTGAAGAACACTGTACTACACACCACACATTGCTCTGTACTCAGAAAGGCTAAACCCCCCAGAAATATACATGGCCAGCCTAAGCACAAACCACACTCAGCATAATTGCCTGAAGACCTGGAGGAGTACCTCGCGCTCGCTACTTCTAACAGTGAATGGCCGACTTTTCACATCTATGAACTCCACATCTTCTGTTTTCAACTCAGCTCCCCATCGCTCTGCTTGCTTTCTCATTCTGTGGACAACACACAATAACATTTCAGAACATTAGAGTTGTTTCCCCAATGTAAAATTGATTCTGTGCCCATCCACAGCCCTTCCTAGGATCAATATGATGGAATTATACTCAAAATTTTGCAACTGAAATCACAAGTGTCCATGCGTTATTTATTTTCTGTGTCCATGTTGGCTTTCAAACCCTGCTCCAGCAGACTCCCCAGCCTAACAGCAAGCACTTCCCAGGTTACAAATTTGACGATACAAGTTGTTTAAACACATAAACTAAATGATCGACTCAATATGAAGGCATGAGCCGCACCTGTCCATTAGATCAGGTCCTGTGATTCCATCAGGGAAACCTGGGAAGTTTTCTACTTCAGTGGTTGTCATGAGCTGGCCACCAGGCACCCCTCCTACCTGGTAACCTTCAAACATAACTGGCTTTAAATTGGCCCTAGCTGCATAAATTGCAGCAGTGTAGCCAGCCGGGCCTGAGCCTATGATCACAAGATTCTCCACACCTCCTACTGGCACTGCACAAACCAATTGTGGTCCTGATGTTACATTTTGAACTTCTTGTTGTGAAAGAATATCACAGCATGCCATTGAAAACTTCAGAACCATTCAAGCTAACATTCACCAAGGAGGAAAGTCACAAACCCTAACTGCAATTGAAGGCCCCCAGCCAACCCTAAAAACCTGCTGCATGACACTCACCTGATTCTGCTTCCTGTGATAAGGCATCTCTACACAACTTTTAACCAAGAGCATGACCCCAGCTTTTTCATAGCCTGATCGATTCAGGGACAGCTTCTACAAATGGAAAAATCAATATGAGTTTATCATTGGCAACTCGGTGAATGGGCCTTGATTGTGCCAGGCACAACACAGGGATAGACAGCAGCACAAAGTGGCAGAACATTTTCTTCTAGATTTGAAATTTTGAGATCGACCTTGTCAGTTTCAACAGGGGGAAAAGGTAGTTGGTTGGATGAGCATTATTCTAAAACCTTCAGTCTGGTGCAAATGCAAAAGCATATCACAATCATCTGTTTCAAATTCACAATTTTGGCAGAGATAAAGTACGTGTTGTATCCTTAAACCTGAAAAATATTCAATACATAAATAGCTTAAACTGATGACCTACAAGTCTTTAGAGTAATATTTTTTTATGCCAAACTGGATTGCACAAATCCAACTCGCTCATAAGATATCGCAGGATGTGAATCTGTGAAACATCTGTTAACGCTGCTCTGCCGGCTAGAGATATATTTGGATTGAGGTCATTTCTCCAGATTTCATAAAACACAAAACACGACAGACACACATACCTGTAGCTGGGGCCCCCTCCTCAGTGGCCACGGCGGAAGCCTTATAAACGCGTCCACACCTCCGGCCTTGTTGTAGTCTTCTATTCCCCGGCTGCTGCTGTCCAAACGACTTTTCCCGGCGGCGCTTCAAACTCCCAAGCTCGTCGTCGTGGTGGTGCTTCCGCGAATTCACTAATAGACTCTGGATCCGCGGATAATAGAAAGTCGTCGAAGAAGGCAGGGGCGACGACGCATCCGAGGAGCAGGCGCAGGCGCATGAGGTGCTCCTCTCCACCAACGCTTGCGATGCAGGCCATGCCGCCAGATATGTCGCCGCTGCGACCGCACTTGCTACCATTTAGAGAGAGAAAAAAATCCCTCTCTCCGACAACTTCGCTCCCAAAAACCGACCAGCAAAATAGGGAAAACAAAACAAAACTCTAAGTGAGGTGCGGGAGACGATAGATAAACGAGAAACGCACGGAAGAGAGAGACGGAAAGAGAGAAGAGACGCACAGAGAGAGAGAGAGCCATATGCAGTACAAAGCTTCGCGTTCTCAAGTGCAGACGATGGTAACCGGCCATAAACGGTCATCTCCCATCTTTTTTCCATACAAACATTCGCGATCTCAAGCGAAAACCAAGGTAACCGGCTATACACGGTCGTTTCCCATCTTTCTCCAATATACAAAGATTTGCGTTCTCAAGTGAAGACGATGGTAACCGGCTATAAACAGTATTCTCCCGTTTCATTTTCACATACAGACTTTCGTGTTCTCGAGTGAAGACGATGGTAACTGGCTACAAACGGTCATCTCCGATCTTTTTCCAAGATACAAACATTCGCGTTTTTAAGTGAACACCAAGGTAACCGGCTATAAGCGGTCATTTCCCATCTTTTTCCCATATACAAACATTTGCATTCTCAAGTGAAGACGATGCTAACCGGATATACACGGTCATCTCCCATTTCTTTTCACATTGTACAAAACATCCACTTTCTCAAAGACCATGGTAACCGGCTATACAGGGGCGTTTTCGGTGTTGGGTTTAGGGTTCTTTCAGGCCGGATATATAGGTATATCACCAGCAGTTCCCATTCCATGAAAACAATTTCTCTGATACCCGCCTTCAGCTCCAAACTGGCAAACATTTTTTAAAGTCAATTAACCGGGAAAGAACCAGTTATCAAAGAATCAGCGACTCTTTCATGAAAACCAGCAATTCTTTGAGGTTTTTGAAATACCCAGAACTGACAGTTCTGTACTTCTAATTTCCAAATACCAAGGCCGGCCGGTTTTTTATTCTGATTTTGTAAATACCCTGAACCAGTCAATTCTTTGATTCTGAATTTTTTTCAAACACCCAGAACCGGCGGTTCTTTAAAAATCAAAGAACCGCTCAACACTGGTCATTCCCATCATTTTTCACATACAAACATTTGCATTCTCAACTGAAGACCATGGTAACTGGCTATATGCGGTCCCTTCCCATCCTCTTTCACAAAGATAATTGTTCACAATAAAAATTCCTACGGGTGATCAATTAATTACAAAGATAGAAATTAACCATCAATTTCATGATTTTGTAATTGCACAATTAGTTGAATCAATGTTTGTTTTGTTTCTCTATCCTTTCTCATGGTTTTATAAACCTAAAAAAAAGGTGTGGTAGACAATTTGGATTTTGTATGCCAAAAAATAGGCAAAACTTTGAGCTTCAACTTGGTTCAAAAGGAAGATAGAGTTTTTAAATAAATTAGATTTTTAAAAAGAAACTATTAACTTTTTAAAAAGGAATCTCATTTTCTTGTTCAAGTGTATCAACATTTTTATGAAAAAAAATTAAAATAATATGTTTATTATTATTTAACAAATGTAAATTAACATTGCGAAATATTAACTCTTTTTTACAAAGAAATGGGAAGTGTAGGTATTGGGCAACATTTTTTATTGGGTGAATGTTTGCACGGTGGCAAATTCCTATAAGCCCATGTGAATTGTGTGAAAGAAACATTTCAAAAATTCAAATATAACACCACAAATCAATCAGTCACAATGGTTTTATAGCCATCAACTTCAACATTGGCTCTCATTTGTTGCCAAGAATGATGATCCATCCTTACCATCAATTGACACCATCCCCCCCACCTCATTACATCTAATCTTTCATAAGACCACCTAATGCAAGCAACTTGCCACCACCTTTCAATTTGTAAGCTTTGAGAAAACTTTCACAATGTGCAAAGTTCAAAATCTTTTCTTGCTTTCCATTGTGTAACACAAAATCACAATTGTTATCTACAATGAATAAGAGAAAATCTAGAGAGGACTATTAGTATAATGAGTTTTGCAAATGAACTTAAGAATCAAGAATGCAACAAGACTAGATTCCAAAAGATCTAAAAATATTCATTTTGATTTTGTGCATCAGTGTCAAGCTGCATATTAGTTGACAATGAAGCATACTTATTTATCGAATGCAAATGCAACACAAATGGGAAAATCAATGCACATCTTTTAATAAACTAACTTCCAAGTTCCAATGCATCTTCAATATTGTTATTCAAAAGGCTAATTACATAAAAGACCCTATGATGATGTTGCATTGCAAGCTTCACAAATCATGGTGTTTTTCAACAAGCTCGGATTTGTACAATGGTAAAGACTCTTTTGTAATATTTACCTTCAAACTCTTATGTTTGGATATTTTCATTTCTTATCAAGATTTGAGATCAATTCTTGTTTGTTGTCAGTTATGACACCTTCCCAACCACCTCTAAGCTTCAAGTTTCGTTAGTTTTTTTTCAACCTTTTCTGAGAGTCAATTTAAAGATCCTTGTTGATGACGTTGGTGTCTTTTCTAGAAATGTTAAATTATGTTCGTCACCTTTGACATCCACCAATCCTAATACCTTTACAAACTTTGATTCTTTTGTGCACATTTGTGAAACAACAACCAAAGTCATTGCTTGTGTACATTTTATAAAACCCAATGAACATAAGAAAAAAAAACTAAGAAATATCAAGTGGGAGATCAATTGAATGTGTCAAGATTGGTGGGCTACAAGTTCATTTGGTTTAAACATGTGTGTGGACCTATGGCAAAATGAAAATGCTATGAGATTTGTTTTCAGATTTAGGGGGAAAAAAACTATTAATGCTTAAACTAGACTAGTTGATCAAACATTCAAGCCTTAGAATGATGGTATTGTTAGACCAAGAATTGTAATTGGGGAATACTTTATGTGTCCTAACTCTCTTGTGAAAAGTGAAAAGGTTTTATGGAACTACATGACATTTTAATGTTGTTGAACAACTATGAAACAATGGCAAGGTGGAGAAAAACATAAACCTTGAAAAACATCAAAACATTCAATGAATATCAATGTTATCACCATGCAAAAGAATTTTCTTTAAACACAAATTCTAGTGGTGAAGATTGTTAAAAACAACAACCATGTTGAGAATGCAAAATCTATCTATGAATTGTTATATGATGTGGAGATGTCATTAGGTTTTGCTTGCATCTTACCTTGTTTGGAAACAATGCAAAGGTTGTCTAAGCTTGCACAAGGGTGGGATATATGAAGATTCAAAATGCACATGAGGTAGTTTCATACTTGAAAGCAGAATGTAACAAGTATCATGCATGCACTTCATCTTAGTGCAAGGAGAGTTGTCAACAAGCATTTCTAGGAGGTGAAAAAATGTGACATTGATTGAACAGGGGCATATGGTTGGGCAAGAATGAAAGGAAGTCATAAGGTTCATTAGGTTCAGAGTGTCAACAATCATGATCCAACCCAAGTCCAATATAAGCATTTGTCCTATTTTTGCCCATGTTGTGTGGATGGGAACTTAGAACTTCAATGTGAGTAGATGAGCCATGTTCCATGGTAGACATTTGCTAGGTTGAAACCTCTATACATTTTTATTATTAGGAGCACAATGCATCATGATAATCATGAAATTGAATTTGGAATTGGAAGAGAGCAAATGGCAAATGACTTGGTTATGGGAAATAATGTTGTTATTTTATGTGAGAGCTCTACTAATGAGCATTTCTAGTTACTATTATGTGACAAATTGATACACACAATGAAGGAATCATTCATAAATGATTAGGGGCAGACATGGTATGAAAGCAATAATGTCATTGGAAGGCTATGGTATGAATGGCTTTGACCCAAGAGTCGAACTTACTACCTTAATGAAAATTCACCACCCATTTGGGTTTATTCACATTTGGTTATAACATTAAAATTTCCAATGCCACTAACTGTTCATGTGCTTAAAGGCAATTCTACAACATACGAATTGTCTGAAAAGGTTTTAGGGATCATTGAAGGTCTCGAAACTTTTAGGTTGTTTAATGATGATTAAGAGTTATTGTGTGGCAATTAAAACTAAGTGTTATAACAAATGTTGTCCAAAACTTGCCTCATAATTTTAGGGTTTAGGGTTTAATAAAGTTTGTGATTTTTTGGGTTCAATAAAGTTTTGATTCTCAAATTTATATCCTTGTTTTACCAAGTTAAAACAAATCCCACTAATGTTTTTATGCATTAGGTGTTCAACACTTTTATATATGTCAAGTTGTGTTTTAGACTCATTATTGTGTTGATGGAGCTTGCTCATGGTGTTTGAATGATGCCAAGGACTAGATCAAGTTTGGCTTACCCATGGCCTTTTATTGTGACTTTGTTCTCTTAAAGTGTCCTAGAGTATGGCTCTCTCATGGAGCAAATTTGCATTAGTTGGTTGCTACCATGGGTACCATCAAATGGGTCACAAACTATTTCATCAAAGCTCATGTCTCTAATAATGAATTTTACTTTCAAATCTACATCTATCTTTTCCCTAAATCTTAAATTATGAACTCAAGTTCCTCCATCACCAAAAGTTAATCTTGACTACAATGGAAAAAATGAGAAAAGGCACCTGGTTTGGAATCCATTCATTGACTAAAATTTTAAATTTTTATGTAGAGAAGCATAGAGATCACCTTGAGGTACCTCTAACCCCAAAAACTTGCAATAGTTCATGTAGGAATCTAAAAAATTAAATTGACTGACATTATTTTATGATGACCCCTCCTATATTTTGCATCTTGTTTTGACTATATTAAACATTGATTTCTTTTAATTGACATATATGGAATAGGTTCATAATCTAAATCAAGTAAGTGAAACCTTTAAGCAACAAGAAATTCAATGTATTGTGTTCCTAAAGGAAGACCAAACATGACATAGCATGGATAAATCTATAAATCATATTGCTATTTGGGATATGGTTCGGTTTTCTTTCTTTTTCTTTGTTTAGAAGGTTGGATTGAAAATTGATAAATGGGTGGTGCAAGTATCCCTCTAGGGGTTGGCCGGTGTGAAGATTTATTTTGAGATGAACTATTGGGTCAAGTAGCGCAGGAAGAGTGACAAACTCTCTTATGAAATAAATGGTAGCTTCAACTTTGTTCATTCAGGTATTACTTCAATGTTTAACCCTTTAGTTAAGGTGGTTAACGATTGTTGTACTTTATATTTGTTAAACGAGACACACACTCATCCAAAACCATTTTTTTGTGGCATTAGTAGAAGACTAAGACCAAAGTATTGAAGGATCATCAAAAGGATTTTAATCCAAAGCTTCAACAACCCAACTTTCATTTTTACCATTATTTTCTTACCTTAACAACTATGTTCCTCTTTGTTGTTTACTTTAAAACATCCTTTTGCCCTAGTCCCTTGCATTTGAACCCTTGGTATGAGTCATGTTATTTTTGCCCATGCATTGATGTACCAAGGAGCCTGTTTATGTGTTGATTCACACATTGATTAGGCAAATAAATTTAAAATTTGATTAACATGAAAAATACATAAAATTATAGGAGTTATTGACGTTTGAAGTTGAAAATCATGGTATGTAACACTAGCAACAAGGAAGGGAATGGACTTTGGTTTGGTTTTATGATGGACCTTAAAAACTTTTAGGGACTTACTTTTAATTTTTAAATGTAATAATGAAATCAAGATTGAAAGGTTTTGGTTCATATCTAATGAAGTTTATGAACTATGGACTTTTATTTGGTGAAAAGTAAACACATTTTTTTCAAAAGGCCATTACATTTTGAAGAAAATAAAAATAATGTTAATATTTAGCAAAAATGTATTAATCAATGAACTCTAGAAGGACACAAATTTCAATGGAAAAAAATTGCTTCAAATTAATGCATTGTTACTACCTGATTACAAAAACCATTTTGGGGCTAAAAAAATTACTAAGGAAAGGGATCCAAAATCGACTTTCAAATTTGCAAATTCTTGCCTTTTTTTAATCCACCCTACCATGCACTTACCCCAAGTAACTTTTAGTTTAATTTTAGTTCACTTTTAATTAACTCCAATTAATGTTTGATTCATTTCCATTTGATTCATAGTTCACTTCTAATTGATTTTTAGTTTAATTTTAGTTAAGTCTTAATTCACTTCTAGTTAAGTTCTAATTAAGTCCTAATTAACTCTTTATTAAGCTCAAATTAATTATTAATTAATTTTTAGTTAAATCTTAATTAACTTTATTTAACTTTCAGTTGATTCTTAGTTAAATCCTAGTTAAGTTTTAATCAAGTTACAATTAACTCATATTTGACTCTTAGTTAGGAAGGTTTCAAAAAAGCTTCTTACTTGATGCACACATAGAAGCCTCTTTGGAAGCTTCCTTGAGCTAGGTCCCCAAAGGGATATAAATAAAAGTAGGACCTTTTATTTCCTTTAATATATTCAACATTAGTCTTAGGCATGACCTCGCACCATAACCTTGTCATGTTCTTTTCATGTTCATATTTGTATATGTTAACATAATAAATATTTATTTCCACATTGGTTTTGCACATCTCATGTTCTTGTTGTTAGTTCTTATGTTTTAATTTCTAAATCACATTGTTTTGTCATGTTCCTTGTTTGAAAGTTAGATTTAAACCTCTCCCTTAACCTTTGTTCTTAGGTATCTTTGTGTCTTTAACAACAAGTTTTTCACATCACCTCGTAATCCAAATTAAAATTGAATTATGAGTGCTACTTCACCCCATAAAATAATGTTAGCCAATTGTTTAAACTTTGATGCATATATTGCAATTAAACATGATTTTTGACAAAAAAGATCATATCTTAATGCTAGATGTGTGTTTTTTGTTCGAGTCTCCAAAAGTGGCATTGAATTATTTAAGAAAGGTTTCAAATTCATTGAGCAAGGGTGATTGATGTTTCAACAAGAGTGCAAACCAAGCAAGGGCCATGTTTTACAACAAAGTGCCAATGAGTCCAACTTGGACTAAGCAAGTTGGATACCCATGAAGATGAAGTCGGATGACCAAACACGCTTGGTTGACAAAACCTTGAAACTTTGAATGTATGCCATCAAATTTATTAAGCAAGTTGATTTGTGATTTCTTTGGTTGGGATTTTGTTATAAAAACACATCCCATAAAGGTGGAAGCTTGATTAGTTTGTAAATGAACAATATTTTTTTAAGTATTTGATTCTTTTGTTCAAAATTCCTAAGGACAATAAGGATTTTTTCTATTGATATAAACATGATTTTAAAACAAAAAGAAAAAAAAAACAATAATAATGGGATTGATGGGAGTCTATTCAAATTGTCATAGGCATAAAAACAACCAAGATTACAAGATTTTCTATCCCAAATCAAAATAAAAGCAAGCCTAATTCCAAATTTAGATCATGAAATAAGAAAAATAAGGACAAGAACATGACCTATGCAAAACAAAAATCCAACAAAATTTTATTACAAAGAAAAAAACATAACAAGGTTATGACAAGAAATGTATCCAAGACTAGTGTTGAACAAACCAAAGATAATGGGGAATTCTACCTCTATTTAGTTCAAAAAAAATTCTTAAATTTTTTTTAACCTACATGTGGCCCATGTGCACCCATGTGTGGCCTATGTGCACAGATGTGAAATATGAGTCAATAAAAAATGAACTAAAAGTCAATTAAAAATGCATTGAAAATTAACTAAAAGTGAATTGAAAGTGAATTATGAATTAATTAAAAGTGAATCAAAAGTTAACTAGAAATGAATTAACTTGAAAAGTTAACTAGAAATGAACTAAAATTGAATTACGAATTAATTAGAAATGAATTAGGATTCAACTAAAAGTGAGTTAAAAGTTAATTGAAAGTTAATTAAAACTTGACTAGAAGTTATATCACAAACTTAACATCTCACAATTTAGTAATGGAAATTGTGTAAAATTCATTCATTCATAATTCATACATTTCATGTGCCATATCATGCATTGAAAACACATTTGACACACGAATTTATTGAAAGATACGAAATTCATGTGACATTCGTTCATTCATAGGTTCATATTTCATCCGTCAACTCATTTATATGTGTTTAACATGTTTTCAATGCATTATATTTGTGTTTAAAATGTACGAACCTATGAATGAACAAACTTCTCACAATTTTTATTATTAATTCATCGTATGTTAAATTTGTAATGTAGCTGAGAGTGAATTGGAACTAAATTAAAAGGTTGGATTTATTACAAGTCATGGGTGAACATTCAAATGAATAAATTTCATAGCATTGACATTTGTGACACCATTATTGGGTTTGAAATCATGTTTTGTTTATCTATGTAAAAGACAACAAATATATATATATCATAAAAACAAATTATAATAACAAATTTCTTTTTGTTCCAAGTTGCATTTCAATAGTAAGGGGAGGCATTGTTAGGTTTTGTAACTAATATGAAAAATTCATTTTAGGACTACAAGTTAATTTGTGAAGAGTTTGTGTTTCAAAAAGATGTAATGTTACAATTACAACCACAAAATTACAATTGTTCAATGGAAGAACACTTGGTAGAAGTATTCCTTCAACAAAAGCTTGTTATCAAGATGCAACAAAAGTGATTTGTTGGAAAAACTCAAAAGAGGGTGCCATAGTTGCAACTTCTACAAACTAAGATCAACAAGACAAGAACACTGGGATGAAAATATTTCTCCAATATCATTGCCTTTTGTACCTATAACATAAACAAGGTATCAAAAATTTGTACATGCAACCGATTTGATGCAAGCACATATGCTTGAACCAATGTTTAATTTGGAAACTTATTTCATATTACTTGAGGACCCACAAGTTGCCTAAACAACCAAATCCAAATCACCAAAACATTTAATCATTCATTTTGCATATGAAGCATTGTTGTATTTTGCCTTTAAAATGTCCATATATTTGTTTTGGTGTTTCATCATGCTCTAATGTATCGGTGCTTGATCCCAAATTTGATTGGTTGGTCAAACCAAATGTCATGCATGGGTGTGAGACAATAATAGCACAAGTATGTGTCGATGGAAAGGATGTCCCTACACAAATTTCTAAATTCATAGAAAATTTAGAAGTTCTAAAGGGCCCATGTTTTTATGCAAAACAAATCATGGTGATATTTCAACTTGAATTTGTTGTACCAAAAGGAGGGGAGTAGAGACATGAATTCATTGAGTGAAGTGAAAATTAACCCCAAAATTTCATTAATATTTGTTTCGACATTTGGACTAGTGGACAGTCATGCTAAATTTATTATTCTTACAACTTGTCAAAGTATAAATTATTTTTTGCAAACTAAAGACCAACTACAAGCTAACTATTAAAAAATTGCATATGATTTCATGGATGATTTTCATTCACAACCACAATATTTTAGTTTTTACATTCATGGGATTGCAAAACCAAAAATTGGTACTAGATGAATACATCTAGAAGAATATATGGTATTTCATAACAAATTTGTAGCATTTTTTTCTTTTTCATGGACATATGTGGATGTAATCCAAATTAGATAAATACATAATGTTAACCATACTTTTACCTCAACAATTGGTACATATCAATACCTTATAAATGTCATAAAATCATGAATTTAACCACATATTCAACTTTTATATGTATTACAATATCACAAATTTGACCACATATTTAACTTTTATAAATGTTAACTAACCATGAATTTAACCACATATTCAACCTTTATATGTATTGCAATATCACAAATTTGATTTTAAACTATTAATTAACCACGGATCTAATCATAAATTCAATTTTTAAAAATATTATAAATCCAAAAATTTAACCTTTTAAAGTGTTAAATTAAAGTCTACATCACAAATTTACCAGGCTTCATATGTTTATACAAAAGTCATACATTTTTTTTGTTATGGTTAATATGAATGATATATGTACATACTCGATATTTTAAATATTAAAAAAAAACATTTTTTTCTAAATGACATACATGAATGTTCATGTTTAATACATAAAAATCACATAGTTTTATTTAAAATTACATCATGATAATTGCACAAATTTCATTAAAATGAAAATTGTATGTACTTCACATCAAGACATCACAAGTATAAAAGATATATCATTTATTAAAATAATATGCATTTTTTTGTGTAATTTTTACATTTTGAACCCCATGAATTTTACACAAACATATTAAGTTGTTTTACAATTTTTGCATAGCTTCAATTGAAATTATGTGATATTGTAAGTTTGTGATGTGATAAATGTTAACTAATTAGTTACATCACAAATTTAGCATCTCACAACTTAGAAATGGAAATCATGTAACATTAGTTCATTCATAATTTGTATGTTTCACTCATTAATATCATGCATTGAAACACATTTGACACACAAATTTATTGGAAGATACGAAATTTGTGTGACACTTGTTCATTCATAAGTTCATATTTTATGCATCAACACATTTATTCGTGTGTAAAATGTAAAAACTAAGAATGAACAAACTTTGCATGATTTTTATTATTAATTTGTCACATGCTAAATTTGTGATGTATTAGTTAAAATATTAGTTTTTACTTAATTAAGTAACTACTTTAATTACTAACAAAAACCACCTAGCCCATATGATGTATCACAAGTTTATAATATCATGAAATTTCAATAAAATTCATACAAAAATTGTAAAACAATGTTTGTGCAACAATCATGGGCTTCAAAGTATAAAAATGGCAAAAAAAAATTTATATGATTTTTATATGAATGATATATATTTTTACTTGTGATGTTTTAATGTGAAATACGTACAATTTTCATTTAAAGTAAATCCATGTAATTATAGTGATGAAATTTTGGATAAAACTATGCAATTTGTGTATGAACTTATGAAACTTGCATCACAAATTTAACATACATTGAATTAATAATCAAAATCATGCTATGAAATTCGTTCATTCATAAGTTCATACATTTACATGTGAATATCATGTGTTGAAAACATGTTTGACACAAAAATAAATGTGTTGATAGATGAAGTATGAACCTATGAATGAATGAATATCACATGACTTTTGCATCTTCCTATAAATTCATGTTTCAAATGTGTTTTCAATGCATGATATTAATGTTTAAATTGTACAAATTATGAATGAATGAATTTCGCATGATTTCCATCACTAAATCATGAAATGTTAGGTTTGTGATGTGGTAAGTTTGTGATAAAGAGGCCATGTGTTGAAAAGGTTGCAAACTTGGGTTAAATGTAGGGAAGTGCACTTGATTATATCAAAAGATGGACTCAATCACATAGTCTCAAATAATTATGAGAGGAAAAAAAATAAAGTAATAAATAAAAGCAATTGAACTAACCATTATGATCCACTAGGGAATTGGAATCCAATAGAAAACTGCATATTGACCATTTACTATCCATCCTTCATGGTGCACTAATAGGTGTTGGTTCACTCTAGGCTTAATTTCC
>Ga0209208_10004140_pt1 | contig 20665 bp, 14 predicted proteins | sample S1TSphfallax_3_FD_187694 | JGI IMG/M metagenome (GOLD analysis project Ga0209208, IMG submission 187694) | Host-associated microbial communities from peat moss isolated from Minnesota, USA - S1T2_Fd - Sphagnum fallax MG (SPAdes) (version 2) | ecosystem: Host-associated > Plants > Peat moss >...
AATTAACATGTTATGTTTTCTTCTTTTTTGGCGAAGAGGGGGGGGAGGGGGGGTGTCTCCCATTTCGAATCCTAGAACTCATAGACGGTTGTGGGTGTTAGTCCGATCATATAGTAATTTTTGAGGATATTGTTGTGTCGATCACTGGTACTATAGTCCAGTAGGGAGGACGAATGTGAGCTTTTAGGGCTTAGATGGGTTTTCTTCGTTTGAGTATTCATGAAAAGTGAGGTGCAAGAGAGGAGTAGAAGGCAGAAGAAAAAGAGAAGAACAGAAGCCAAAGAGTTGGATGCAGTTGGAGTTTTCGGATGAAGGAAGGGATTTGAAGAAGGGAGAAGAAGGGTATGTAGGGTGGAGAGAAAGAGAGAGAGAGAGAGGGTTCGATATGAGGTCAATAAAGCTGCCAGAGCCTCCTGGTAGTGTGACGGGGATGCCTGAGATCTTCGACAGGGGAATCTCATGTGTTGTGCGGAGAGCTGTCATCATCGGGAATGGAGCAGCGGGCGCTGAGAATCAATGTATTGGCGTTGTTCGGGCACTCGGACTTTCGGGCAATTGCACTATCCATGTACGTAAATCTTTGGAAAAAATCACTCTGCCTTTGATCTCTTGTGTTTTCTGGGTCTCTGGTTCTCATGTATGTCGTCCCACGGGAATTAGGGTTAGGGTTACATTAATGGGTGTGAAGGTGGTGATCGAGTTGTCGGACTTGCTGTGGAATAGAATCAGAGCAGAGTACTTACTTATAACGAAAAGCTGGATCTTTCGAAAATGCTTGGAGTTATGCAATTTGTGTTGTTATTCAGAAACAAAAGGCTTAGAGATGGTCTTATCGGAGCTTCAGAGCTGAACTTTCGAATCAGGGACTTAGCATCAGTGAAAGACACCGCAATTCTTGAGTTTCCCTTCCGAACTTATGTTCAACGTCTTGTGAACTTAAATCTGGTTGAAGATGGTGGTGTCAAGAAATACTAGAACTTGAGGTTTTGCCCTATCTTTATGTCAATTATTGGAAGTGCAAGATCCTTCTTATGAGCTTTTGCTTTCCTCTTTCACCGCCTATTGAATTTCTGCAAGCATGCTGGTTCTGTTTGCTCGAGAATTGTAGCTCCAATAATAGTCAACAGTCAACCCTTTTGTGTGTGAATTTCACCTCACTCACTTCTAATAGAATTCTGCCTTTGATAGGATTAATTGTGTTCATGTTTGCAAGGCTGACAATCTGCTATTGACATTATCTAGACCCCTAGGCAGTGCACTTTTTATTCAGGACATTACATTCCAGTTTGTATCACAATCTGGAATTCGTCAGCTTGGGTTTAAATGTGTCGCTTTCTCTGACTGCCCTCTCTGGTATTACCCACAGCATGTAAGACGGCCCAAAGGAGGTTTGAATTATTGGTTGAGGTGGCTCCCAGTTCCAGTGCACAAAAAGGTTGACTATTTGCTCCAACATGTTCAAGCCAACTGGTTACGGGTCCCTCTCTCCCGTCTTCTTAAAGGAAATGATGTGGAGCCCAGACCATCCTCAGCAGAGCGCCAGTCCCCTCTTATGTCTAGTGGAGCTTATGGACTCCGGGCTCTGGCTTTGGATGATAGGACTGTCCCAGAAGCTGATGCTGGGAGGATTGCAGCCCTTGCCCGGGAAGATGTAGACAGGTTGAATTTCTTTTTGTCTTTCTTGATTTTCCTGGTTTTGGGTATTGTTTTATTGATGGATGATTTGTCAACATGTTTTGTGTTGATAGGTGTTTCTCTCTTTACAAGCTTTCTGGAGACTATTTTTTGACCTGTTTTATCTTGCTGTTAGTGAGTACTTGGTGCTGTGATAGCACTGCTTTTCAGAAGTGGAAATGAAGGCTGATCATTTGTTTTCTTTGTATATGCAGAGAGGGGCCGTTGCTTGTGGTTGCATCAGGCCGTGATACAGTTTCAGTTGCTGCAGCTGTAAAGAAATTGGCACCTGAAGCCACATTTGTAATCCAGGTAAGGGGAAGACTTTATTTTGAACTTCTCCCTCCACTTCCTGGTTTTTCATTCTTGTTGCAGCCTGGGTAATTAAACTGGAGAAAGTTCTGCTCATGGAGGTACATTGTCATGCAGAGGATTATAGAGCTGGGTTCTTGGAGGTTTTAGGTTATCATGTCACACACAGGAAATTCATGTACTGAACCATTTGTGCCAATGCTCAACTACTGTTATTTTGTATGCTCAGATTTTGTGAGTCAGATTTGGACATTAGTCTTTCTAAGTATTGTAGAGGCTTTTGTTTATCTGGCTAATTTGGGCATAAATTCACAGATTCAACACCCTCGACAGTGCATAGACCACTTTGATCTGATTGTGACTCCACTCCATGACTACTATGCTCTGAGCCCCATGGGCCGCCAAGAAGTTCCCAGGCTTCTACTCCCATGGCTGTCACCTCGACAACCTCCTGACAAACATGTGGTACTTAATATCTCACAAGTATGCCCAGTATGTTGCATGAAAGCTTTTTGTACTCACTTTTGAGACTCTCAGGTCAGCTCATCTAGATCCACTTTTTGTGCTTCTGATCATTTACTTATCCCAGATTTGACTTCTACATGCTATTGCTTTCACTTTTGGAGTTTAACTTTCTGGCATGCTTTGTAAGGTTGTTATGAATTTCTTTCCTTGTTGTCTCTTTTGTATTACATAGGTGTTAACTATTGGAGCTCTTCATCATGCTGATGCTTCAACACTGCGTGCAGCAGCATCTGCTTGGCAATCTGAGCTTGCACCTTTGGCAAAACCTCTACTTATAGTCAACGTGGGTGGCCCTACAAGTAAAGTTTTTCTCACAGTCTATTTGCAAATGATGTAAATGTTGTGATCCTCTGAGGAATATTGCTTGCAATAGTTTGTGCTTCTAGCTATGTTCTAGGAAGCCATTCCTTGTAACATGTGCTTGAGCTTAGCATTTACTGCTTGAGTGCATAAGTTAGTCTGACTCACTTGACTTTTGATTGGCAGAGCACTGTCAATTTGGGGAAGATCTGGCAGTGGAGCTGGTGTCAGCTCTGAAGCAAGTACTCAACACCTGTGGAAGTGCTCGCATCAGTTTCTCAGGCAGGACTCCAGCTCAGGTAGGTTTTGGTACATCATCTAACCTTTCATAGGTATTTTTTTGCTTGCAGGTTTCTTTTTCTAGTTAAGCTGGCCATTTCACCTATCAATGTATTGTTATGAACAATGAGGAAATTAACCATTAATTGAATACTTGTGGTGGTGATGAGCTGGCATGTGGTGTTGTCTATGTCATGAATGCAACTTGAGAATAATGGCACTAATATGTCCCTTAGGTGTATCACATTTGCAAGTGTGAGATTAGTGGTCTCCTGTAAGTTTGAATGAATGGTTAGTGAGTTAAGCAAGGATTAAAAGTATACTTATGTGTGTGACTAGCAGGTCTAACTTTATTAGGAAAATCTTGTTAAGTTTGAAGGAACTGCAATTCTTTGTATAAATCTCTTCTTGGTCTTCCAATTGAAACTAGTATATTGTTGAACCCATGTCTATTATGTGGGACATGGAATTTAAGCAACCACACCAAATACCAAAAGTACTGTTGACAGGTCTTGTATTATCACTCTTCTGCATACATAAGCAAAATCACACTATGCTGTATATATCTTGATTGAGTCACCATGTTATCCACTATGGGAGGGGTCTAGGATGCGTTCCTACACATGGACAGTGTTATCAAACTTGTCCTGATCAAAATTGCAGATTTCAAATTTGGTGACAAGAGAGTTAGGCAACCACCCAAAAGTTTACATCTGGGACGGCCGAGGTAATGCTAAATGTTTCTTATCCCTTGACTGTGTTATTCTCTGCAGGTTTTTCAGCCTAAGTGGGGTTTTCAACCAAATACCTTTTTAGTTCTTTTATTTTGTTTTCTCATATGTCTCTTGAATGCTGGTCAATGTCATGACCTTGTGTTGTTGCTTCTGGAATTGCAACAAAAACTCAGGACACAGATGTTTGTATAATCATTTGCCTGAAATTTCAGCAGATTATTGTATACTTATCCACACCCACTGTCAGGAACTAATTAAGTCAGTTGAGTTGTGGCAACTGTAACTTCTATTCATGATGAAGGTGGTCTGACACTTTGTGATTGACACCCATAAGGTTATGATCATGTGTTCTTGTGGGGATTTCCCTTCAATCTCATGGATATATTTTGTCTCATATGCCTGGTGAACAGAAAGTGAAAGAATGGAACCTACATTTAGAATTCTGTGACAGATGGAATTTCAGGTCTCATGTCTTGTATGGTTGATTGTGATTAATAATGACCAGTGATCCTAAGGTTGGGTCTACCTAGTACTAAGTTCAATGTAGCCAGGTTGGAACAGTGGGTGAAGTCCTTTAAATTCCATTTCTATGCATTGGTATGTTATCTGTGCAGGTCGCAATCCGCACTTGGGGCATCTTGCATGGGGTGATGCATTTGTGGTCACTGCTGATTCTGTCAGTATGCTAAGTGAAGCATGCAGCACAGGGTAAGCATACATGCATGGATGTGTTGTCCTGGTCTGGTAATTTGCAGCCAGGGCTCTTGTCAACTTATGACATATTTGTTTCTTCTGATGTTCTGCTGGTGACATATGTCCCGGGGTATTACTACCAAGTTGTTATGTCTGCAACAGAGCATGATTTGGTTACAGTGAATCAGAAAATAGTGTCAAGGCATTCACTTCATTCTGTTGCTTTTGTTTTCCAGAAAGCCTGTGTATGTCATTGGAGGAGAGCGATGCAGATGGAAGTTTGTAGCATTTCAAAAGAGCCTCCGTCAACGAGGACTAACTCGAGATCTCACAGGAGCTGAAGATGTATGCAGCCCTTCCTCTACTCCTTGTGTTCAAGTGAAGTCTTACTCAGTGGTTATCTTGCTTTTTCTTCCATGATGTCTGGAGTAGCAGTGTAATGCTGTGTAATAATGCAGGGTGTAGCACATATGTTTGGGATCTACAACTGTCTTCTGCCTTAGTGTATACCTTTGGGGATCTCTACACAAATCTTCAACCCAATGACAATCCCATAGGAGGAATTCTTTAAAATGATGATGAGCCAAGAATATGTTGAAATGGTGCATTTTGCAGATGAGGGAGAGCTGGAGCTATCCACCGCTAAATGACATGTTTGATGTCATCAAGCGAATTCGTGGATCTCTAGCTGAACGTGGTTGGAGCTTACAATAGACATAATCATGTTTCACATAATAGAGCTCTAGAAATCATTGTGAAGTACTCACATCATGAGTATGCTTATTTCTTGGTTTCTTTGTCTCACAGAATCAGGAACTAAGTTAGCATATCCAGTTTTCTTTCTTCAATTGCATTATATTGATGGCAAGCCACCTTAGCAGACTTTGAGAAACACCCATCTCAGAAGTTTGAGCTCCTTTCATTGTAGGCATTTCACTGTAGGCTGAATTCCCATGGAGGTTGGTAGTGAGTGATCCTGAGGTTCAAAGAATTGGTATTTTTTTGTAGCCGAGGAATTTTCTTTTAAAGTTGCTGTAACTGTGCAATTAAAATATAGTACAGCTCAGTGGGCCTAGTTCTCTTGGTTCTCAGCAGGTTTCAAATCATACTAAAGGAGGACTAATTATCTTTGCTACTACTGAAAAGGGTCTAGTTAAAAGGAGCTCCCTTCAATTTTCAGTTCTCTCTATCAGGCATTGGATCTGGAAGATGTATGCAGTATACAGATGTGGTCCTCACTCCACTTCCATGTTATTTGAGATGTCAATGCCCTGGGCTGGGTCATTTGTCATTCTGGTTACTACTACACATTGTTGCATGCACTTGCACTAAGAGTTCTTAGTACAGAGTACAGATTACACACATGCTTCCTTTCATAGTGTTGTGTCCAAAATCTGTTTCACGATTACCTGGTTCATAACCTGGAAAACAAAATGGATGAAGCAACTGCAAATAACAGAAGAAAACTGGGAATTATTATGTCACATGTTCTAACAATAGACCAGAGAGAGGCATCAACATATCAACACAGATGACAAGTAAATTAGCCTTTGTGCACTGAGTAACCATTAGTAACTGCTTGCACCAACGTACATCCTGCTGTTGTCACCTGTGGGAGTACACTGTGCCTTCAGGTGCTCGTTTGCTCATTGAGAATGACTACAGATAAACTAAGTGAATCTGCAGAAACCATCTATGAAAGGTGACCCTTTCCGAGGAAACAACATTTGGTCTGGAGCCCTATGATCTTATGATCTAGCCCTTACTGCAATTCTTACTATTTTGAAAAAGCTATGAAACTATGAAGACCAAGTCTGTTGCCTGCAGGACAGGCCTTACATTTCAAGGGCAGGGTTGCTGTTTGCAATGATAGGCTGTTGTCAACCCTGCTCCATCAAAGTGAAGGATTTGACTGAAACCTGCCCTTACAAAGAAACCCAGAGAGGAATTTTCCATACAAAATTTCAAGACTATGAATTGACATTTGTGATGTATCCTACTCTATGTAGAAACATGTCAGTTATCTTTATTTATGAAGGTTTTGCATAACTTGGGGACATTGAAAAATATGGTTTCAACCTTGTCATCTTGAATCTTGGCACAAATGTACCACTGATAGCACAAGTGTGACTGCACCATGCTTGCGTGTTTACACCAATTAATTAATCATAAGTCAATTTATTTTGAGTTACAAACTATGTATACTTCTCAAATAATTAATGCCTTCAACATGATTCCAATTTTCATCAATCAAGAACATGTTTATAGACATAAACAATGATAAATTAGTTAGACAAAAGGCCAAGGGTGATTATAGGACATACCACAACCAACAAAACTTATAGAAGTCATAAGTTTCACAAATTTAAACCCTTTTTCTAGCCTTTCTATTTTAGGAAGGGTAAATCCTGATCTAACGATGGTATATCAGGACCATGAACTGACAATACAAGGTTTCCAAACTTAGGGAACACCTCTCAATGTTTTTGATAAGGTTCTGTTGACTAAAGTCCTGCTCACATGATGCATACTTGTAGGAATGCAAAGTATACTGTGCCATAACTACATGAGATGATAATGCCCTCCTTTAACTTTGTGCCTATACCTTTGAAGCCTCCACCATTTTAAAATCATTACAATTTGTGAAAAATGCATCATTAAGTTGGTGAAGTTTGAAAGTTGACAAGCACTTGAAAGTTCAGAGTCTTGACTCCAGATCTCTTTGGGTCCAAGACAACAAGTATAAGAGTCTCAGGAGGTGATCCTATTCACACTAAGCCAACAGAACATGTATACATGTATATACTTCAACCAGAAAACATTCAAGAACTGAGGTCTGCCTATTTTTCCTGAAGGGGTACATTCATTTAGGCAACAATCCAGCTATATAATCACAATGTGGGTTGTTAGAAAACAAAATGAGTTTCTAATAAGATTTGCTGTTGCCACATTGGGACATACAAAACTGATGAGAACCACACCAAGAAAAAAAGTTCAGTTCCCCTTGATTCTTAGTCTGAGGAGATTAACAAATATGCCAACTCATAAGTGGAATCTCTTTCCCTCTTGCAGCCAGGGGTTTGATAATTCATCAAATAATGTACTGCTAGACTTCAGCATCTAAGGCTTGTTGAGCAAGGCGAAGTTTTCTGTTCAACTTATGTGATTGACAAATGCGGAATGTCATATTGCAAGTGAAGAATTGTACTGAACCCATTCTGATGACTTTCCCTTGGGGAGGAATCAGGAAAGAGGATTCAAATCAGTTTATAACTTCAGCTTTTCTGATTGTGGTGCATGATTTGGGAATGAGGATGTTTCCTCCGAGGTGGTGGTGGTGGTCCTAGGGGGAAGAGAAATTGTATGACTTGGGCAGCAGACTATGCATCATTCTACTCTTCCTCGACCATTGTCAAGTTGGACATTATGTCTCAAAACATGTTCCAATTCAATGCTACATAATGCACTGCACACTCTTAAAACAGAAAATGAGACCAGCAGCCTAAGCCAGCACCATGAAAAGTTGTAGTTCTCTTCATGGCCAAGCTGGTAAGCTTTTGGAACTGTACTGCAAACTGAGTATAATTGCAGGATTCCATCTGATGAAGAAAACTTTGAAAAATGTTCCTGACCTTCTGATTTTCTCAAGCTTGTTGTGAAAGAAGATCTGTCTGCAACAGAAACACTTGTTATTGATGCAAAGTTTCACGTAATTTCAGGCACTGGTTCATGCTCTCCAGTGTCATGCATACAGCAGTCCTTTCTATTTGACTAACTTCCTGTATCAAACCTGCTCATACAGAGGGCTACATACTAGAGATGCTGTAATACCATCAGTTCCAATCAGCAAAAAAACTGTGATATACACAACTTGGATGGGCACTATCGTGCGGGGAGGATCTGTGTTATGTATGAAGAGGAAAGGACTCTCCATTTATGACACAAAAATTCTTTTACAGTACATAAAACCAACACTGGGGGTGCACAACAGGACATGACTGGGTTTCCATGCACCCCATGGCCGAATGACCTTTGGGATCTTCCAATTGCAAACTTTTGTTCTGCCTTTTGATTTTGTCTCTGAGACAATACTCCTTGATTATGTCTCTATTCGCTAGAACTGTGTATCAATGGCAGAGGATTTGCTAAATTAATTCCACACAAAATTAAGAAAGAAGTAAATTTGACTGAGAAATCAATATCGGAGTTTTGGATTTCTTATGTGTTGTTTCAACTACTGTCATCACACACATGTACTAGTTTGTTGTACTGCTTTCTTGGGCACTCATAGCTTTGAAGTTATAAAGGATTCACTAGAACCTAGAACAAAGAAAGACTTGAAACATGAATGTACAACTTCCTCTGGTGGAGGATATTGTTAAAAGGCAATTTTGATATCAATTCTAATCGAAGCAAAAAAAAATTGAATAAAAGAAGTCACATGTATGACAAAATCTCAAGTGAGAGAATGCTCACAAATATGCCACAATGAAAACAAAAGATTTTTGCATCAAGCCAGGCACCCAATTCAGTATACAGTCTAGCTCCAAGTTTGAACAGGGAAAAGTGCACAAACATGCCTTCTTAGAAATGGAAGGGGCAGTGTTAGATTGAGACAGCAGCCATGTCCAATGGAAGAAGGCTGGAGGGCCAGGGTACACCCAGAATCCTTTGTGCTTCTGACTCTGATGCAAACTCTCTTAGCTTGTCAAACACGATCACTGAAATAAAGATGGGGAGAAAAGAACATACATTCATAAGTTTTGAGAAATTCATATTTACAATTCAAGTCAACCTGTATAGAATTTAGACATTAGCTGACAATAAGTTCATCAATAGTTCAGATCTGACAATATACATATAACATGAACAGGAAAAAGAGGAAACTCAACCCAAAAACACCAAAAAACTGAGATTCCAATAATTGTAAAAGTCGCCCGCATATTCAGTGACCATCAACAGCAACATTTCTTGTAGTGACCAGCTACTATTGCATCCCAATTGACTGCATCACTTCCCAGCAGTGAGTGTAGTTCAATGTCATACATTGACATATCAAGTTCCTGTCCCAAGACTCATGGGAAGACTCAAATGTGATGCTGCCTGGCTTTTCAAATATATCTATGAGACTAAAATCACCAAGAAATGAAGAAGGGGAACCCAAAAAGGACAAAAACCAGAAAATAACCAAACGAAAATAAAGGGAGAGGAGAGAAACAACACACACAACTTTCGGAGTTTTGAGTAAACAATTGGACTAGTTGGAAAAGCTCTGCACTCAGGATAAGGAGGCTCTTGAAATAAGATTCAAAAGGTGGAAACACTGATGGAAATCTTGCTTTGCTAAGCAAACAAACCTAGAAACAGGTTCATTATAATAGAAATTTAGAAGAATAATCTTTACAAGTTCAAAAAGACCCTCCACACAACTTTGGAAGTGGTGGGGTCTGACAGTGGCATAAATGAGGGAGGACAAAAAGTAAGCAGCAAATTCAAAGTCTTCACAACATGAGTACAATGAGAGATGAATTGCTGTGATTTTGCTATGTTTTTGGGCAAGTTTTTTGCCAACACACAAAGCTATGACAGTGGACATAGTTAAGGAGAGACAGCATGATAGTTTCTGCCCTGTAAAGCAAGCTGCTCTATGTTGTTGAGTTTAAACCTATGGCTACAAGGTTTTCGGAGGGCATTTGAGCTTGGTACTTATGAAAGCAGGTCCAAGCTAACAGTGTGGTGATTGTAAATACCTGGCTTGGGCAAAGATCACAAAGAAGGAAGCACTAAGTATACAAGAGGCCTTGACAATTGCCCATGTCTATCTCCTTTTCTTTGTGCAAGAAATTCTGACAACTTGAACTTAGAAGAGTTTCTTGCCAGAGCAGGGAATTTGAAGACTTTTATCCAGTGTGTGTCAGCACTTTCCACTCCTGCCAACAGCACAGTATTTCAGGACATATTAGGGCAGTGTAATATGAAGATTGTCTTGAAGGCTCTCCCATCAGGAGAGGGATATACAAAAAAAGAACTAGGAACAGCTGCAAACTTGCAACTTGTGAAATTAACATACTTTGGCACCAGAAATTGCACTTCACAGTTGGAGAGCACAATGAAGACTATTTGACCTTAAGCGAGATTCACTGTTTGCATCTAGTGCTGCTGCAATCAGCAAGCTGTGCAAGTTTCCCTCCCAAACCTACCAAATAGAACAGGGAATCCTTGAGTGCCACCTACATGCACATGAGTATATGGTCGCTTCAGGTTATTTTGGGTAAAAATGCATGATCTGGTCCCAACATTCTAATTTCCAAACAGTACATTGACTGTGTAAATGGGTAAGATATCTATTAGATTGCAGAGAAACTCCACCAAAATACTCTGAAGGAAACCATTGTGTTGGTTCTGGCCAAACCAAGACAAATACAACAAGAATGAGTGGAGTGATAACCATCAGTGTCAGTCCAAAGTATCAAACCATCACATTCATCATGAATGTCATTGACTAGCTGCCATTTCTCCCTGCTGACTTCATCAGCTCCTGACAGTGGGTGTACACAAGTACATTAATCATCTGCTCAAAACTGAAGGCAAAAAATTGTAGAATGTCTGCCTGAGTTTCTGTTGCATTTTCAGAAGCACAGGAAGACTCAGTTATGATGTTGGCTGGCACTTAAAAGGCATAGCTAATAAGATCATATCCTCATTCAGGTTCCAACAAGCTTGTGTGGGTACACTTCATTTCATTTTACCTTGCCCTGGTACAGCATCTAAGCATAAGGCACAGAGAGGACTACATAGAGGGTATAAAATGAGTAAGATGTACAAATTAAACTAGATGCAATTCTGTGGACCTGTCTTCCACAAGACATGTTTTGCACCCATGACATGGCAAAGAAAACTCCCCAATGGCAATTTGGAGGTAACTGCATAGCTGAAGAGATGGGCCTGTACCTTATGAGAACTACCGAGATTTCAGATTCTCCTAATGGGTGGACTTCTTCAAAATGTTATAGATCTTCGTTTGTGAAGTCTTGGATCTCAGTTGCCGTGCCTCACTTCTTGTAGAAACTGTCTTAGCAGAAGATTTCTTGTCACCCTGAGGAAGATGAACAAAAATATCTCAGGGTCCAGAGAAATTCCTGACAACAAATCCCTTTCCTACCTCACATTCAGCAGGTAAGAACCTTTCTAAGAAACTGTGTACAAATATGTTGTATATGGTGAAGTGAGTACCTTGGAAGAATGTCTTGTGGAAGGAAGCTTCAAACTTTGCTCTGGTTGATTAAGCTCTGCTGTATGCTGCATTCTGGTCATAAGAGTATTCACTCTCACTGCCTTACTGTTCTTTGAGGTTTTTGCTTTCAGAGAAGATGAATGGACACTTGAAGTGAGAATCCTCACATCTTCATCAATAATATTTCTGGTGGAGATTCTGCCACTGCTTGAGCTGGACTTCAGAAGTAAATCTCCCATAGATGTTGCAGTATTTTGATTAACAGCTACATCCTCTTTTGTTTTGGCTTCTTGGATAGACTGTCGGGTGATTCTTGATGCTGAACGCTCAGGTGTAAGGCTGTTATCTACCTCCACACAATTTATAGGCTTCTCTGTACTGGCCTCAATATATTTCTTGCCCTTCCTGCTGACAAGGCTGAACTCCACAGCCTTACTTCTTGTAAACATCTCTTTACTCACTTTGCTCTTTTTGTTCTTGCCCTTTGTGTTAGCTAGGCTGAGTTCCACAGCCACACTTGTAGGCATCTCTTCACTCACCTTGCTCCCATTCTTGTGTTTCAGATTGGCAGGGCTGAGTTCCACAGCCAAACTTCTTGTAGGTGTCTCTTCAATCACCTTGTTCTCCTTCTTGCCCTTCATTTTGGCAGGTCTGAGCTCCACACCAAAACTACTTGTAGATGTCTTGTCACTCACCTTGCTCTCTTTCTTGTTTTCCTTCATGTTGGCAGGGCTAGCCACTTCACCCCTCATGTCAATAGGGCTGAGTCCCTCAGCCTTACTTTTGGAAGGAATCCCTTCACTCAACTTCCTCTCCTTGCTCCTTGTTGTGGCAGGGCTGAGTTTCACATCCATACTTCTTGTGGGTCTCTCTGTATTCACCTTACTATCCTCCCTCTTCCGCTTCCTATTGGTAGGGCTGAGATCTACCACAGTACTTCTTGTAGACTTCTCTAAACTGATTGGACTCTCCTCCATGCGCGTCCTGTTGGCAGCATTCAGTTCTGTTGTCATACTTCTTGTACCCCTAACCTGATTTTCCTCATGCTTCCTGAAAGCAGGGCTGAGTTCTTTTGCCATGCTTCTTGTAGCTCTTGCCTCACTCTTTTCCTTGTGCGGTCTGTTGGCAGTGGTGACCTCTATGGCAATATGTGCAGGTTCCTCTGCACTCACTTTCTCATTGCCCTTCCTCTTCACAGGGCTGAGTTCTGCAACCAGAGTTTTTGAAGCCTTTTCCACAGTCACCTTACTCTTTGCCTGACTCTTTTCCTTGTGCTGTCTGTTAGGAGTAGTGACCTTTATGGCAATATGTGCAGGTTCCTCCGCACTCACTTTCTCCTTGCCCTTCCTCTTCACAGGGATGAGTTCTGCAACCAGATTCTTTTCCAAGGTCACATTACTCTCTGCCTTGCGTTTCCTGTTGGCAGTGCTGAGTTCTGCAGTCATACTTTCTGTTGGCTTCTTGGCACTCACCTTACTCTTCATCTTGTGCTCTGTGTTGACAGGACTGTGCTCTGTAGCCATGCGTTTTGTAGGCTTCTGTGCACTCACGTTACCCTCCACCTTGGAGTTTGTATTGGCAGGGTCAAGTTCCATAGCCATTTTTTTTGCAGGCTTCTCTGCAGTTGCCTTGCTGTCTGCCCTGCGTTTCCTGTTGGCAGGGCTGAGTTCTACAGCCAAACTTCTCATAGGCTTCTCTCCACTGGAATTACTCTTCTCCTCCTTGTGCTTCCGGCTGGTAGGGCTGAGTTCTACAGCCACACTTCTCATAGGCTTCTGTCCACTGGCTTTACTCTTCTCCTCCTTGCGCTTGTTGGCAGGGCTGAGTTCTACAGCTACACTTCTCATAGGTTTCTCTCCACTGGCTTTACTCTTCTCCTCCTTGCCCTCCCTGTTGGCACAGCTGAGTTCCATAGCCATGCTTACCAAAGGCTTCTCTGCACTGACCTTTTGTTTTTCCTTCCTGTCCTTCCTATTGGAATGGGTCAGTTCCATAGCCATGTTAATAGGCTTCTTGCCACTAAACTTCCTCTTCTCCTTCTTGCCCTTTGGGTTGGCAGGGATGAGTTCTGTAGCCATGCTTGTTGCAGTATTATCTGCACTGACCTTACTCTTCTCCTTCTTGCCCTTTGTGTTGGCTTTGCAGAATTCCACAGCCATGCTTATTGTATTCTTCTGTGCACCCAGCTGACTCTCCTTGTGCTTCCTGCTGGTAGCAGGACTGACTTCTAATGTCATTGGTCTTGCAGGCTTCTTTGCATGCACCATGCTCTCCTCCTTATGCCTCCTGTTGGCAGGGCTGAGATCTATTGTCATGCTTCTCCTAGGCTTCTCTGGATTTACCATAATCTCATCCTTGTGCTTCCTATGGGCAGGGTTGTGTTCTACTGCCATGCTTCTCTTAGCCTTCCCTGCACTCATCTTACTTTCCTCGTGTTTCCTATTGGCAGGCCTGTGTTCTACTGCCACAATTCTCCTAGGCTTCTCTGCACTCACCTTACTCACCTTGCGGTTCCTGTTGGAAGGGCTTAGTTTAATTGTTGTAGGTTTCTCTACACTTACCTTCCTCTCTCTCCTTTTGCCCTTCCTGTTTGCAGGGTTGAGTTTGATAACCACACTTCTTGTAGGCCTATCAGCAGTCAGCTTCCTCTCTTCCTTGCCCTTTCTGTTAGCACGACCTACTCTCTGCAGCTTTGAGGAACGACCATCCTGCCACAATGAACCATCCCAAACACATATCTGTTATCCATAATGTATACTCACAGTCAACAGTGTTCACAAATTTTGCATAAGTCTATATTTGCCTCTCAATGACACCAAAAGAGATACTAGCCAGAATGCTATCTATGATATCACCTACATTACCTGATCTCTTAGCTTTGTATTCCAAGCATCCTCCACAGCTTTTGCCTGCAGCAGGTGAATTCCTGTTGTTATTACATCTCCTGCCTGTGAAGTAGCTTTGGCTGCTCGCACCATTGCATCTCTTGCAGCAGCTATGGCTCTCTTCTTCATCTCACCAGCAGAAGTAGCAGCTGCTGTCATCATCATATGACTTTCCATCTGCTACATTGAATATCATGAGCTCTTATCCAGTGTCATGGGTCCAAAGTAGCCTTTCAACAAGCCGGCCCTCCTCTAGAAGTAGAGATACTGCTCCCTAATCTCAACAATCTTCCTAGCATTTTGAAGCATGATGAATATCTCAGAAAACTGGAGGAGAAGGGATTTGCCAAATACATACCTGAGCATTTCTACCCTCATCCCTGCCATTGCTGTTGCAAAATGTCAAATGCAGAGGCACAGCTTCAGTGCCAGCTGAGCCTTCCTCAATCCTCAGACCAAGGTGGTTGAAAGCTTCATTGGAGGCCTGTGTGATGGCCTTGGCAGCCTCAACAGCAGCCTTGGTAATGGAGGCAGCTGCCGCAATTGTTGCAGCTACAGATGCTATCTGAGCATCCCATACAGCTCCCAATTCAGAGGGGTACTGAGACTGAATGCGTGCCCAAACGCTCTGACTTTGTTCCAAGACTGAAGTTGCTGCAACCATTGCATCTTGAGCACTATTCTGCACCTGCTGGAGTTGCTTGTCTGTTTCCATTTGCATCTGTAATTGCAGAGACTGAGGAGCAGTAGCAAATTCATAGAGTGAAGGACCAGGAGCACATCTTACTGTGCCATGCCCTGAATCCTCGGGCTGAAGATGATCTGCCAATGGTATGACTGGCAAGCTTGTCTGATGCTCAGAAGTGACGTCCTGTGTTGCTGAGGCCATTAAGTCCTGTGGTTCCTGTGTGCAAGCTGTCTTTTTCTTCATAAAGTTGGCTTCCACAAAATCAGGATTTTGAGTTGCTGGCATCATACCCTCTAGTCTCAGATCTGTGTTTGCTGGTGCGTACATAGGGGATGCACAAGAAGCAACATGAGGCATAACACTGGCCACAGCATCTGGAGATTCAAGAGTAATTGGCTGGCTGACAGGTGAAGTGGTGCAAGGAGCTGGATCAAAATATTGCAAACCAGATGTAGGAACTATCTCTGGCATGATCTTCGGTCTCTCAACCATAATAGCAGAGGTCTCAGCAGGATATGAGTTTTGTTGTGTTTCCTTGGATCTACCACTTTCCAAACCCACTTCACTTTCAGGCTGTGCACACTTTCTCAGACTTTCTTTGTTGACCAGAGTGTCTGATGTGGGCAGAAAACCCAGTTCCCCAGATTCACCCTGCAATTTTGCTGCAGGAACAGTGTCAGTTGATGAAAGAGGCCCATCTGAGTGGTCAACAACCTCTGTCACTCTCCCAGCTGACATAAGATTCTGATGAGATACTTCAACAATTGACGTATTGCTTGCAGAGTTCTCATAGTTTAGTGTTTCAGGAGGAATTGTACAGTCTGTACAAATTGCGTTGGAGGACAGTATTGCATTTGCTGTCATACTTGATGAAGGCTGATTGGCATCTGTATTTTCCTTAGGGACTCCATCTGATAGACAACAAGATGGTCACAGTCATCAATCTCACTGCGTTTGCAAAGCCCTCATACGTGGTGCATTCCAAGTCTAGAACAACAAACGATCAAGGATGAATAAGTAAGAATGCAATTTTGTTCTTATTATCTGTTGGGAGCATTATATAGATATTATTTGTTGTGGCCCTGAATTCTGGCTGAGATTCAGATGACAATCCACATGGGCAGCTGTAGAATAACAGCAATTATGCTCAGAGGAAGATTGGAACCAGTCAACACAGTGAGAAACCATATAATTTGGTTCAATTAAGATTGTCAAACACCAAACTTATTAGCAAATGACAATAGAAAAGATTGCCTTTCTGTTTCATGATGATGCCTAGGTGTTACATGCATGCACTAGAGACAGGCCGCATTGATACAATGGGCAAATAATAGGGAACAGGTATGGGACAAGGAAGTACAAGGTTAGAACCAAACAGACCTCTTGGGGATTTCAAAAATTTAGTCATCACCGGTGATTGCTCTTGGCCTGGTTGCTCATGGCTGTCATGACATCCACCATAGACATATGTCAAAGATCAGGTGAGGACTGTACTTGCTCAACATTGGTGTCTGATGGGTAGTTGTTGCAATATCAAATGCAATTCAAATGGACAAAAACATGCAGGAAACCTTTGAAAGAAGGAGAGAGAGCCATAAATCACTATCTACAGAAACAAGGGTTCTGTAGCCATCAAAGGACCCACTTGGACTCACAGCAATAATCTAGAGACAAGACTTGGTGATGACATCTGCGTCTGCTGCAAACAATCTGTGGGGGCCATAGAGGATGGAAATGCAGCCTCTGAACTGAATTCAGCAGGTAAAACTGGGGTTTTCACCACTGGAAGCCCACTTAAGAGATTTGGAGCAACAGCAGCTTCTTCTGCAATTGACAGTGCAAAATCCTGCACTGGTTTCACTTCCAACATGGCCGATTTAGTTTCATCTTCATCCGTGAAACTGTCATGTCCATTCTCTCTTCCCACCATCCCTAACATACCAGTCTTGATTGCAGTCACATCGTCATCTGTTGCAAATCCACCTCCAAGTTTTTCTTGAGAAATCACACACTGTGGATCCAACATGGTGGGAGACTGTACATCAATCTCCAGATCTTCGAGAAGTCCCTCTAGTTGGAGTCCTGCATTGTCACCACTGTCCATGAAGGGATCATTGCCATTACTTTCTTTAATCTCATCTCCACCTTGTGGCATGTCTTTGCTTCTCTCTGCTGCCACAAGCTCATCAATTTGAGGCTTTGGAGGAGCTGTGTAGGTCTGCATATTGAAAACTGGTAAAGCGCGTGCCTCCTAATCTAGGTATAGAGCTGGATGCACTTTGAATGCTACGTCAGAATAGTTGAAATCTGTTGCTTCATTATTGCTGATTGGTGTAATAACATCTGGCACCAGTACTAGACGCTTTTCCTTCTCGGACACTGCACCAGGCCAATCAGAAAACTCAACCAGACCAATAAGTACAAACCTGAATACATCATTTGCCATTCCCTGCAGCTCATGTGAAGCTGAACTAAGGGCATACAACAATCCTCTATAGTGCTGCTTCCACTTGTATACTGATCCCAGGTATAAAGCTAACAATGGTTTTTAACACGAACACTATTACCTGCTTGGTCAACATCAAGAAGTGAACACTGAATTTGAGGATCTTGTGTGAGAGGTGGCTCTGAAACCCTCTCTTCATTCCCCATCTGCACACAAGCTGCTTTGTGGTTTGGGAACTTCCTGCCTTGCTGTGTTGTCATATGTTCCTCAGTTGATATTACTACTGCATGTTTTGTCTTGCTATTAACTACAGTTCCACCATCACCTTCTTGCAGCTCAGAAAGAATCTCCTCACCTTCAGTTATTACCACAGGTGGCTCCAAAGCTGTCTCATTTGGCGAAGGTTGTCTCATTTGGCGAAGGTTGCAATGCCTCCAGCATCTCTTTCACAGACCTGCCAGCAGAGATGGTCCCATCAGTAAATTCATTTGCATGAACCACCAAGTCTTTGCTCGAGCCTTCATTTACAGGCTCAGTAGAGCCTGTTACAGAGGAAGAACTATCTGTAGACTCTTGTCCGCAACTCTGATCTGATTTGTCTGCTCCTCCACTACCAGGGCCTTTTCTTGAGTTAACAGACCACTTTGTTAAAGCTCTACAGCATCTCCACTCAAGCACAGTCTGGACATTCTGTGATGGAACGTATACACAGATCCCTGTTTGAAAGCCCTTTCACTGTAAAGTGAAGTGCTTGACAACAGATGTGACCAGCAAGTTTTTGTCTCTTCTCTCCTTATCCCTCTGTCTATCTTGTCCTCAGAATTGTGCATGGTACTGCACTTCTTCACACCAAACAAAGTTTTCCTGACTCTTCCTCTCCTAGAGGGTCTATATGGTTCTTCTCTTACAGTCACATACAATGCCCACAGATAATTGTTCACTTTCAATTGAATTGAGGGACACACAGGAAGATGTTGCATGAAACTTGCACGAGCACCCAATGAGCCAAGACAGAATTGCAAGTGATCTCAAACAAGTATGCAAAGACACAAGAAACAATGAAAATTATCATATGTTTCAGGACAGGTTGATCTCCTTAGCCAATGGATCCTTTGCTAGTGCTTTCTCTAATCATTTTGGTTTGCCAAGCTTCAGATTTCACCAACCTTCAATTTAGGAATCAAAGACAGTTGTTAACCTGGATGCACTCTTGCTCATTCCATGAGTTTCCTCATCATCATCATCTTCATCCTTCTCCTCCCCATGATCACACTGCAAGAGCTGCACAAAAGCAAGCGATGTACAGATCAACTTCCAACTGGTTTTTAGAGGTTTCCACTTCTAATATTGGCTGTCTAACAGTCTATGGTCCTCTGCACATTAGCCAGTTCTCTTTGTTGGATGACCATCACAGCCAAGAGGCATAGTTTTTTGCCTTGTTGATCTGTGTCCAATCTCAGCTGCATAATGACACACCTTTTCACTGAACATACATGCTGAATAAAGAAGCATCATCTCTCTTCCTCCATATTCTCTTAGAGCATCAAATCCATGGCCACAAGGTTGCCACAAGGAAATTCTACCAAGTATAATCTGTGAGATGATGTCTCATCAGTGAGACATTGCCTGTTTCTTTAGTTTACTATGATGTTCTTCTTCTTCTTGGATAAACAGAACTCAATTTCTTGAACCCACTCAATTGCATGCGATTTAGATCTACAAAGATCTCCACATGTCACACAGAAAATCCGAGATGCAATATTCTTTCTTGTTCCTCATCTGAGAGCTGATAGAGATTTCTTGTCCCCTGAATACTGCTCATCACCATATGGGATCATCATGCACTTTCATTTGTCAAAACTATTCTAGAGAAATAGTCTCTTGCACTCAATGACAGAACACAATTGTGTGCAACACTACTTGAAAGGAACACTACTTTCTCTTGGCATTTAATCCTTTATGTTGCTTCAGATTTGTTTCCCAAGGAAACCGCATCCATTGCAGCACATGTCCATACATATAAACAAACAGACTGCATTCGGATAAAACCACAGTCTTAAAACAAAAAACATTGAAGTGCAACCTGTCTCATTTTCTTCAATATGCAACAGTTAAGATGGATGCGAGATTTAGATGCGAGTTTTTAAGTTGAGAGGAAAGAAACATTTTCAACTTGTTCTTTGTTGCCAAAGCAAAATTGGACTGTACAGGTACTCACACAATGGATCCTACCAAACAAAAGCAATGCAAAAGAGGAGACCTCCATTTCCCCGCACAAAGAATACCAAAATGACATATAATTCAAGTGCTTCCAGTGCTCAAAACTACCACCTTGAAAAGTCATCCGACACCACCGTTGAACTCATTTCTCCCATAATATATACATCAGAGGAAACACACAGCAAAGCAAAACATTGGAATACTCACCTATATTTATTATGTGCTGTTGTAAGCACTTGACGAAGGAGATGAGGAAAGCAAAGTCCATTTCTCTCGAAACCAAAGAAGTACTAAAAGACCTACGACGGGAAAGAAAGAGAAACCGACGGACTTTGTTTCTGTTTTAAAAGCGGTTTCCAAAACAAGACTGTCACAGCAAGATAGAAGCTTTTTGATGTCACTAGAATGTGAGGGAAGATGCCAGATAGGGCTCACATGATCTTGTGAAAGGAAGCTCCTTCCTTTCCTCAAACGAAAATAGCAACAACCAAAAGCTTCGTCTTTGACAAGCTCTTCCTCCTCACCTTTCTTTCTTTCTTTCTTTCTTTCGTTCTCCTCGTTTTCTTCTCCCTTGCGGCACTCCCCTCGTCCCAACCAGGATGAAATTGCCATCGTTTGTTGGACGGGACACAGAAATGGATGAATTTCACTGCACCATTATCCATCGGAGCAGCT
>Ga0209208_10004141_pt1 | contig 20664 bp, 23 predicted proteins | sample S1TSphfallax_3_FD_187694 | JGI IMG/M metagenome (GOLD analysis project Ga0209208, IMG submission 187694) | Host-associated microbial communities from peat moss isolated from Minnesota, USA - S1T2_Fd - Sphagnum fallax MG (SPAdes) (version 2) | ecosystem: Host-associated > Plants > Peat moss >...
AGTTCATAATAGAAAATGATGTGGGTATTATATGTTTAAAATGTGTGGATTATTTAAACAGTCTTCAGGTGATGTGAGTCCTATTAACTTAAATCTAAATATTGTATAATGTTCATTTTGATCTTTGGTTTGATTCTTACATCTCAAGTACTAACAAAATTATGACAAAGAAGACATATATGATTAACCAGATACACATCAAAAAAATGTGAGTAAAAGATACTATTATATTGATAAAAGATGTACAAAAATGGGTGCATGGAAAATTACTAGAGAACCCAATGAAAAAAAAACATTGGATCTCCATAACATATCAAAGGATCGAAGTTCAAAATTGGGTAGTCCAAAAAATAAAAGGGCTACAAAACCTTATTAATTATATAAAATGAAACCCTAACCCATATCAGTATCTACAATCCCGTGTTTAGTTTGATATGCAGCTGTTGCATTTGTAGCCTTTGCTGCATGATGAGCAGTGTAAAAATGGTAGTGTTGCATCTCAACCTGAACTGCATTTACAATAAACTGGGCCTTTGTTTGGTCCTGAACCCTATAAACACCCAAAAATCACCAAATTAAACCGTAACACACCTTGGATGAAATACAATAAAAAAATAATAAACATTGCTTATTATTGTTTCTTACCTTCCATGAATCATTCTAGATTCGTGAAAATCCAAAACATCCGCCAACTGTTTTGTCCGACTTGTTTTATTAGACTCTCGATCCCAATATTTGACATCCCATGCCGTTTTTAATTGTTGTGCATATACACAACGGGTGGATCGGATCATCCCTTCTAAATCTTCATCCTTCTCTATCCGGGATGTTACATCTCGAGGCACACTGCCCACGCCCCAGGCATTAAGCCCAACACCTTCAACAATTGCTCTGAAGCTAATCTGACCAAAGGTGGTTTTGGGAGTGGTGGACACTGTTTTGCAAGAGTTACTAAGTGATTCCACTCGCGTTCTACTTTGGCACGAGCATGACTAGCAACTTTTTGATCATTTCGCCTTTGCACAGCCATCACATTTCCCAAAATGTGAGCGTTCGTCTTGGCATGGTCTTAATGTCGAGGACCTCCTGCAGCAGTTGAAGGCTTCCCAGGTTTGGACTTTTCTGCCACCAAGCCGTGCACCTCTTTCAAATGTTTGGTCAATAGCCATTTCGCACAATATGCGACAGTGCAATTGCCAACTTTGCACTTCCATTTGGACCCAACCTTTGTCCATTCCATATCCTTCCGAGCCAAATTAGGTGGACAAAGAAATGCAAGTGGTTGAGAAACTTGCTCAGTTTCCAGTTCCGGACCTAAACCCAAAAAATGAAAGTTCAAAAAATAGAATGCAGGTATTGCAAAACATCAAATCACAAAATCACATACTACTCCTATAAACATGAACTGTTCTAAGGTATTGCAATAAAAAAATTTTGACAAAAAAATTCTCGCACCTTCCAACAAATGATGGAAGGTGCAAATATAATTAAATTCAAAAAACTTGTACAATTTTATTAATTTGTAATTAATCTAATGTCCTATCTTCTAATGTCCACAAATTCTAAAACAATCTATACCAATGTTATCCTTGTGTTTCAATTGTGATAGAGCACAATTTTGCTCACCAATTTCCTGATCTGATGCAACAACACTTCGGTCACCAGTTGCTTCATCTGATGCAACAACACTTCGGTCATCAGTTGCTTCATTTGATGTAGCAACATTATGCTGAGCAGTTGCTACATCTGATGCAGCAACATTTTGCTGAGCACCTCCCACATCTGATGCAGCAACATTTTGCTCAACAATTCCCGCATCTGATGCAGCAACATCTTGTTAAGCAATTCTCGCATCTGGTGTAGCAATTACTATATCTGATGCAGCAACATTTTGCTGACCAATTGTCGCATCTGATGCAACAATATTTTCCTCAACAATTGCCACATCTAATGCAGCAACATGTGACTCAACCGCTTCATCTTCTCTAGCAACATATGGCAGAAGAATCACCTCCTCTAACACAACAACACTTGGCAGAACAATTCCCTCATCTGTTGCAACATCTTGTTTATTAACTTCCAACTCTCCACCAACGCTTTTCTTTAGTCTTCTTCCCCTACCCATTACAACCTCCAACCCTAAACAAAAAACCACCAATTATTGTTAAAATGAAGACAGTAAAAAAAAAAAAAAAGGGGACGGCAACAAGAAGGTTGATGTCGCCTTCTTCTTTTTTCCCTTCCGCCGCCCAAAAAAAAAAAAAAGGGGACGACAGCATTGCTACTGTCACCTTCTTTGCGAAAGAAGAAGAAGGAGAAGAAGAAGAAGACTAAGAAGAAGAGGAAGAAGAAGAAGGAGAAGTTGCAACACTACGCTGTTCATCAGACGCAGACATAGCTTCATCAGATGCAGGACAAGCTTGACCCTGTTATCTGCATCACTACTTTCATCTCCATGTCGTGAAGCCCCCTTTGTACTGGTGTGCCAATAATCATCCCAACTTCACTCATATCTGGGGATGGAGGTGGCCCAGGCCCCAGTCCAGCTGACCCCCCTTCGTAGACCTGTGGTTGGGAGCCACCACCCATGGCACCCTGCAAGAACCAAAAATTGGTCAGCAGTTTGTGTCAACAGGAACATGACATAGAAATGGAAATTCTCTCCTTACAGTAAAATCACCTTGCCATGTTCTTTGTGAAAGAGATAAGCAAGAAACAGAAATAGGAACCCAACCAAAAAATTGCACCTTAGACATAGGAAAACACCACAAGCTCAGTAATGAGTTTATCAAAACAGTGTCCTCAAATCTGGCATGTTTCTTTCATCACTTGGAAAGGGAAATGATCATTCACAACTGCAATTGTTGAAATTGGCAAGGAAACTTACATTGGTCAGTTCAAAAAGCTCTGACTCTGGGATGATTTGCATGTGCTCACCAACAGAGTCCTGGCCCATAGATACCTAGCCTCTATGTTGTCAAAGGACAAAGATGACAAATCTTGTGTGCTTGAGAAAATGTCTTCATAATTATCAAATGAAAGATCAACATCCGCCATGTTGAAACCCTCACATGGATCCCCCTCCTCTTCTCCTTCACAAAGTCCAAGATCCTGCATGTTTTGTCCCCATAGCTGCTGGCCCACCAGAAGCACAAGAACATCAGATATATGAAATGGCTCATCAGAAACTCTGTAGAAAGCTTCCTTCATTTCAAAGCTCCACTTCCAAGGTATCACCCAACATTACATTGCCTGATTCTCCAACCTTAAAATGTGTCCAAACTCAGAAATTGAATCTGGTGTTGAAAGGCAAAGCTTTTCAGCTTGTATGTTGCTATCCAGAAAATAACAAAGACTAAAGCAAGCAAGCCTGATGCCATTTGGCCTTAAATGTACAAAGAAAGCACACAATCATTTCTATTGAAGATGCAATGCTGTCACATCTTGAAGACCTTTGAAGAAGAATGCACCTGACAAGAGCTGGAACGCCAGAAAGCATCTCCTCCTTGAATAAGACCATCATTGCAAGCTTCAGTTCTCAGCTGTGATGTTTCAGATGTGACTAATATCTGGGTGTCTAGAGACTGTGAACTCTGCAAATCTGCTGCCTGTTGTTGTTCATTTGAGTGGAGCTGATTTGGAGATGCCTTGGGCTGTTGTTGTTGTTGCAACTGTTTCTGATGCATAGATGCTTTAGGAGGTTCTAATAATGGACACGACTGAAGAGAGCTTGGATGTTCCTTTGAGCGCAACACTGCAGGTGGTTGCATCTGCTGCACCTGCGGGTCTAGAACTTGCAGTTTATGAAGCTGCTGCACAATCGTATCTCTGGATTGTTGTTTGCAGCTTTCATGTCCTCCCTTCCCATTCATCACTGGACCTGCTGGCAAGGGATTCTGAGACCAACCCAAACATTTGCCCATCAAATGGAGGCCTCTCGATAGACTGAAATGAAAAGAAACTTCAAACCAAATTACAAAGGCAACAAAAACCCTAATCTCTGTCTCTGTCTCTGTCTACACCTTCTTTCACAGTAGATATCAGATGGCACCATTATCTGAAGCTTATGGGGAAAGAAAGCTTAGTCAAGGGAGATTCAGATTTGCCAAGAATTTGAAGAACAAGAAGAACTAGGACTCTAGGGTTTAGTCTCTCTTGGATCATGTGTGAAACCCCAAGAGCCAGAAATGGGAGCGGCCATGCATTCAGGTTCCCATTGAGTAGAACCCTGTTTGAAAAAGGAAGGACCATGAAGTTGAAAGTTTGGTAGACTTGTTTGTACCTTGGCGAGGAGTGGAGGTCCAGCACCAGACATGGCTGCAAACGCCCCGGCGTAGTGCTACTTAAGTTTACAATGAGCGAGGACCGCCAAGCAGTGCTGCGAGGGCCCAAGGGCTTAGCAGGGACTAAGTTGGGCCTGGATGAAGACCTCACGCCCACACAACAAGAGTGCAAGTCAGAGCTATGGCCATTGTTCAAGGAGGCCAAGGCAACAAGCAAACGCGCATTCTAGCGCGCAGCCAAGCTTTTCGTTGACGACATTCAAATTTGCCCGCCTTTTTCTATCTAAGGGCATGAGGCCCAAAAAGACCTATGCGTGGTATTATGGAACATGCACGGGGTGGAAATACCAGACTTGTTTTAGGGTGCTGACCTCGTCTTATTAACTAAAACTTGGCACTTCCCAAGCCAACATTTGCCACATGTTGAAGGGTTTGACTCACTTGTGGTAGCACGCACTATGCAGCTGGGAAATACAAAAACGACAAAACACAGCGGGGGGGTTGTTGCTTACATTCGTAGTCACCTTAGGCCAAACCTGTCAAAGTGGAAGGAAGGAAGCCACAATTCTTATCTATGGCTACAGGTCAACACGGGTGTTGCCCCTGACTTGTTTGTCTATGTGGTGTACGTTGCCCCTATTGGCTCCAAACACGAGAATGAATCCTTGTTCCAAAACCTGGTAGCAGATATCGTTGAAGTTCAAACTCTGGGGGGGCATAGTACTATTGGGAGGGGATTTTAATGCGCGTACTACATCATTACCAAATACCTTTGACACTAGTTACCTTTGGGAATTGTTATAAGCGCTTGAGCTCGCTGAGATTGAGCAACCAAGCGTTGTGGCTACACGACAAAACTGTGATGCTAATGTTGGCGGCTAGGGCCGCAAGCTCCTGGACGTATGCTGTGACACTGGGTTGTTCATCCTCAATGGCCAGACACCTGGCGACCAATCAGGGGAGTTCACTTGTTTGGCAAATGGGGGGCGCATCACTATAGATTATATTGTTGGCTCACCTGCAGTTTGGCAAGCTGCTACACACCTCGAGGTGATAATCGATGACACCCACTACCGTGTGATGGGGGGCAACTCTAACCACAGGCCATTGTGCTTACAATTGAACATCGATTGCAGCTTTGTTGAACCGCAACATACGGTGGTAACAAAAAAATTCTTCTTGCTTAGGTTCAACTATGATAAATCAAAAGTTGAAGAATACCAATTTGCCCTAACAACGAATATTAGAAACCTGTGGGTTTTTGACTTGATTGGGCATTTGGGGGTAGACAAATTAGTTGACCTACTGCAGCAATGCGTAGGTGCTGCAGCAAAGTCTACTTTTAGCAACAAGTCTTCGGGAGGGAGCTGTAGAAAGAAACACTACCATAAACCCTAGTTTGACATTGATTGCCGTATAGCAAAACGTGAACTGAGGCTCTAGATGAAAGCCAACCTCGACTCACACGCTGTTAAACATCAAAAAAATAAACTCAAAAATTTATTAAAAAGGAAAAAACTTTTTCTGGGAAATTGCAAGAGCTGAACATATGTGTGCGCTTGCTAAGGTGGATGCGCCTTTGTTCTAGAAAAAGTACCAGCCAAGGGCGCCCATTATGGACAAGATCAGTGCAGCTATGCTTTTGGAGGGCTTTCGCGCGTTAGTTGGCCAGTTTCCGCCACCCATATAGTTACGGACTGATCATTCAGCTCAGGTGATCGAATATCCACCTAGCCACACCCTAAACGTAGATATCACACTTGCTAAGCTGCTTCAGGCATTGAAAAAGTTACAAAACAATAAGGCTGCCGGTTTGGATGGTATGAAAGTTGAGTTCATTTTGGATGCGGGAAAATTGTTACACATGCCACTATTGACAACGTTCAATTGCTTTCTGGCAGAGGGCTTTCTATAAGCCCTTTCCACTGGGGTGGTCCACGCACTCTTTAAAGGGGGCGATGCCTCTAAATTTGACAACTACATGGGGATAATGGTTGGGCCTATCCTAGCAAAGTTGTTCGCTATGATCCTTGACAAAAGGTTGAACGAATGGGTTGAACAACATGGGCTATGTGCCAAGCTGGGTTTTGCAAAGATTACCGCACTACTGACCAACTCTTCATATTGCGTACTTTGATAGAATAGAACAAGGCAAAAAAGACACCACTCTATTGCTACTTTGTGGACTTAAAAAAGGCATTCGATACTGTGCTGCGTGAAGTGTTGTGGCAGGTGTTGGCTAGCCTTGGGGTGAAGGGACGCTTCTTGCGATGCCTACAAGCGATGTATGCCAAGGATACCATACGCATTAACCACCTAAGCGAGGGTGTCACCTCCAGCTTCAGGTGCCAGCAAGGTGTGAAACAAGGTTGTCCTCTCAGCCCCCTACTATTTGGGCTATATTTGGATGCTTTAGAGGGGTGTTTAGATAGCAGAGAATGCGATGCATTGACCTTGGCAAATGTGCATGTATGGTTGTTACTTTTTGTAGATGACCTTGCTTTAACATCGGAGTCAGAGGTGCAACTGCAACAACAGTTAGACGCACTCTAGCAGTTCTGTGTTGAACATGGACTTATGTGAACATGAAAAAAACAAAAGTCATGGTGTTCAATTCTGTTGACCCATGCCAAAAGTTTGTGTTTGAAGGTGATATTATTGAGCGTGTGCAGACCTTCAATAACTTGGGGATCTTACTCGAGACCATCCTGAACTTGGATAGTGTAGTGGAACATCTAGTAGCTGCCAGTAAGCACTCGCTATTCGCACTGAACTGCCATTGTGCAAAACTATGTATTATGGATGTTAAGTTACGTTGTGACCTCTTCAACACGTTGGTGCGTTCCACTGCAAGTTACGCATGTGAAATTTGGGTGGACTCCAAGAAAATACAGGCTATTGAAGTAGTGTACCGAGGGTTCTTCAAGTCCCTACTCGGGGTGCGAAAAACAATTAACACGTCCACCGTGCTAGCAAAATTTGGCAAATTCCCCTTTGAACACTTTGCATGGGGACAAGCATTGCTGTACTATAATTGTGTGAACACGGTCGCTAAAGACCGCATCTTAGGAAAGGCATGGGAAGCCCAGCTCGCTATGCTTGTTGTGGGAAAGAAATGTTGGGCTGGATCCGTGAAAAAATGGCTACTTTAGAATCAGCCCCAAGAGGTGGCAGGTTTTGTGCCTTCGATTCAATCACCGTTGGAAACAACATTTCAGCTTGCAACAACCCGTGCGTTCCAAGCGAGGACTATTGAACTACCGTTGGGAACAGTTCCTGGGTCAACACACATACATTTGACCTATTTAGCAAGGCTAGTGCATCCAGTTGGTGGTAAATCTACGACGAGAGGCCGGATCAACCAAGAGGTTGTGATCCCACCCCCTCCAGGTTTTCCCCACACAATGTTGAATGTAAAAAGGGTGAAGGATAATATGCGACTAGCTTTCATTGAAAATATTTTTACTAATCGCAAGATTGGGACCAGCCTGCAAATAAGATATTTGCATTTCAAGGGTATGTCGTACGAAAGCGAAAGATACTTGTGTGACATCAACTGTGTCCAATTGCGGAAAGCTTTGGCCCGGTTTCGATGTGGCAACACGCAGCTTGAGGTAATGCTAGGTGCATGGAAGGGCGTGCCACATGCAAAGAGACTTTGTCGAGGCTGTGACTTGGGGAAGGTAGAGGATGAAGAGCACTTGCTCCTTATCTATCCAAATACACAGAAAGTTAGGGAACGCTTTTGTTCGACCCTACCCCTCATCCACACAAGCACTCTTGTTGAACTCATGCAGACTATGAACACGGTCACCCTGGCTAAATTTGTGGCATGCTCAGTACCAGAGGACAATCTATCCTCCATGATCTACCTTTCGTTTAATGGACTCTTTGGTCCCAAACGGACGTAAAATTGTAAATAGTAAACAGATACAGGTTTGAAGTTTGGAAAAAGAAAACAAACCTCATTTTTTTTTTCAAGTATGGTTTTTTTTCTTTTTCTTTTGCTGTCTATTTTGTATTTCCCTTTTTTGTTTCATGTTTAAATATATTTATTTTATATGTTTTCATTTATTTTTTATTTTTAAGTGTTTTAAAAAAGTTTCTAATTGTTAAAGTGTTCTTCTGTTTTTATTTTATTTTCTAGCTTTTTCCCTTAAAAAAAAAATTTGTTCTATTTTTTTCTTTTTTGTTAGAACTTTGTTTCATTTTATTTATTTGTTAATAACTTGTTTTTTTCTTTTTTAATTTGAAATTTCTTGTGTTGTTTTAAAAAAAATTCTATGAAGGCCATAGGATATGTTTTAATTGCTGAGGTGGCTAGCCAGGTGGTGCAAATCCAAGCCTCTATTTAGAGCTGGCTGTGTGAAAAAGGAGGCCTGAAGTGGTAGGCCTAAAAAAAGCTTTCCATATCTCCTTGAGAACAGGCTTTCCCCTTAGAACTGTAAATTTTTTGCATTCACCTTTTCAATGTTTGCCCTCCAAAAACACAACACACAACACAAAACTATATCTAAATTCCAAACTGAAGCTTGTGACATTTCTTCAACCCATTATTGTCATCATGCATGGTAAGGCCTCTCCTAACCGCATTTTTGGAGAGGAGAAGAATCAACACTAATATGGCTCTCATCTATTTGCTTACAATGTGGAAAATGATATGTTGATATGTTTGCAACTACATATATATGCATTTATGCTTTCTATTGGAAGAAGAAGATCCCAAATCTTCAATATCACATTTGTTGCTACATACATTTGCAATTTGGAGCAAGGATGATCGAAGAAGGTCCAACCTTTCTTTTTTTGGGTGGGATTGAACTTTTTTTGTCTGGGGATTGTCATTTGACACCATTTGATGCAGCCGAGAGGTGATTGGGTGATGTGCAACTGTAGTAGTACAGCAGAAGAAGGCTGCAAACTTACCATAAGTTTGGCAAGAACTCATATCCAAATTGCAGTGGATGCCAGAAGATGATCACCCAATTTGGCATTTTTTCAGGTTTTTATGATGTCGCTGAAAAAAACCATTGTAGAGTAAAGCATCCAAACTATGATGTTTATTTTTTGTTTCAAGAATTATTTTCCACAACATGAAATCCATTGTCCGGATTACAGCAGTTAATTTGAGTCTCAAATCGTGGGTTCTTGTATGTTTTGGTTTATTACAAGTCTTTGGGTCCCAGGTTACGTTAATTACAAATCTAGAAGAAATATCTTGAATCCTTAGAGTGCACTAATTTCAGTTACAGAATGGAAGTTATCATGAAGTCATGAAATCTTGTCACAGAGATGAATTTGAGAGAGAGAGGGATGCCAGAGCCAGTTCCAAAGAGCAGTTTTTTTTGGGGCAAAGATCTGCTTGTGTTCTCTCTTTCAGATCCCATCTCTATCTCAAAAAACACACTAATCGATTCAATGCATGAAAGTATGACATGTCTACTATGGTTTTGTTTTTGGTGATGATTTTTGGTACTAGATCTACAAAGTCTTGAAAAATTTGCCCAAGAAATTTCAGATCTTGGAACCCGCCACCCAACTGGTCACATTTTGTTACAAGGTTTTGTGTAATAATGGGTCCAAATGTAACTTGTGCAGCAGGTTTCGGGTGACACGAATGGCTGGCTGTTTCCTCAAGTTTGGATTCCTCTTGTTCTTGATCATGCTCAAGAACGACAACTTCTCTTATGTTTGAAGGAGAACCTGATCTCTTGAATGTAATTGAAGACCGTTAAACTGAAGTCTTGTGCCAGGGGGAGTCGTCCTTTCTTTTCACATGCTGGAGAGCAAAGGAGAAGGTTCAAAAGAAATGAAAATCAATTGTATTCCAGGATCCAACAGAGAGTTACTAACACATCATCTTCAACAACATTGATCTCTAGCCTAACAAAATTCAAATCCTTTTTTGCACACCCAAAACCTATTGTATCACAATCAATTTGCCTTGGGTGGTGGTGCCATCTATTCCAAGTGCAGTTTTCTGTTTTGGGTACTTATCAGCAAAGCAAAAAATTTCACAAGGGGACAAAAAAAAGGGAGCAGTTGGAGTTTGGAAGAAAAGAAGAATAAGCAATGGGGGCAGGATGGAGCAAATTATCACCTGCTGAAATTGATGTGTTTGATGAACATGAACCTAGTGGCAAACAAGCACTGCCGGGTATGATTGATTGATTGACCATCTCTCGCCTTTTACCACATGAACCTTTAGACTTGGACACCTACTAGGTTTGTTTCTTCAGCATATTACCACCAGTCGGTTGGGCTGGTGGTCATGGCCTTATGACCTAGCTTTTATGGAACTGAAATCACCACGTTGTTTGATAGTTGGAATTTTTTTGGTGTAGGGAGGGGGCAATGAAGAGTTTTGCTGATTCCTTTGATGAAATGGTTGCACACTTTTTCTATATGGGTTTGAACATGGCAGGAAGAAGAGTATTATCACATTGACATTAGAAATCTGAAGTGAAAAAAGCTTTTGAATAATTTCAGGGTGAATTGAAAATCTAGCTTTTGGATAATTTTCAGGAGATGGAGGATTCTTCAGTGGATATGCAGAGGTGAGTGTGTCACCTGGTCAAACAATTCAAACAAGTCAGGCCACAACTGAGGCATCGAGCAGCATTCCCATGTTTCAAGGAGCTGATCAATATGGCATTGCGGTTGGAGGTGAAATTGAGGTAAATGGGTGTGATCACTCTACCTCAGGGCAAAACAAAATAAAAAGATGCAAATTTCATTCAGATTTGTCGATCAGATTCCCACTGAAAATTCAAACTATCTCTGCACTTTTCATATCCAGAGATAGATGTATGCACGGGCTCATAATGTATTTATTTTCTTTTGTGAAGTCCTTCAAGAAAGTAGCACAACTCCAGCTCAAAATCTCAATAGGGTTGTATTGTCAATGTTTTTGCAGTTGTCAGAACTTGAAGTTCGAGAACTTGAGGAGCATGATGGGTTCGAGGATCATCATCCCGTCAGCAGCAAGCCTCATAGTCCAACTATGTCCCCAGCTTCACCAATCCAAGCCTTCCTTAAACCACCAGAGATAGCACAACTGAATAGCAGAAGACATTCAGAAAATTTGGTGTCCTTCTCAAAATTGCCTCAATCCTCACCACCACCCATACAAAGAGCCTTTGTTGATCTGGAAGAAACTGAAGAGGAGGAGGAGGAGGAGGAGGAGGAGGAAGAGGAGGAGGAAGAGGAGGCTCATAAGGAAGTGCAAGAATTTCCTGAGTGCCCATCATCTTCTCAACTGTCTCTGCTACCACTTACTGGATTATTTGAGCTTGAAAAGGCCCAAGAGCAGCAGAACCCATCCTCCTCAATGTCCCAATTCTCAGATCCGTTTGAACCTGGTGATCATGATCCTGAAGAGCCCCCTGCACACCCGGCACCAACACTCAAATCTTCAGACAATGAAGAAATGAAGATTGAAGCTGCAGAATCAGCCTTAAATGGGAACTTGAGCCAGCCATTGCCATCTGCCCAAAAGCTACTGTTCTTTGATCTTGACCGCAAGCGCAAAGCTCCAGCAGGCTTGGTGACCCTTGCTGGTGATTACATTGCAGCAGCAGCATCCCGAAATAAACTGAATCCTCCTCATCAAACATGTTCACTCGAAAGACATAATCCCTGGTCTCTTTTCTTTCCTTTGCAAACAAAAAAACTCACTTTATCTCTGAGATGAACAACTTGGCTGCAAAACTCTTGTTGTACACTTCAAGGCACATGGGTGACTGACTACCTATCTGAGGGAAATTGCAATTGAAAGCTCAGAATATTATTGACACCCAACACACCTTATCTTGCAGAAAATTTGGATAACAATTTCTCAAAAATGCACCCAAGAGTTGATTGACATATATCTTTCCAGTTCTATTTAGATGCTAATCCTAAAAGTGGGATGAAAATTATGTGATGAGGTAGTAAGCTGATGACGTCCCCTGGTCTTTTCGGAACTAAATCCAGTGAAGAAAATGTGAGGATGGAGCTCCAGGGAATGGGTACTGTGCCAATGGTGGTGAGTAATACATACATTGAGAAAGCTATTGGAAACCACCATAATATTCCACATGAGGCAGCGGCACTTATCTCCACCTACAGTTCCTCATTACCAACATACCAGGCAAGTGAAAATCCTCACTTGTCTATATATCTTTTCTCGAGCTGCCCTTTAATCCCGTAACATTAAAAATTCAAATGTGGTAACCAGATTTCAGAACCAGATTTTCATAGCATGAATGATGAGCCATATATCATGGGGAATGGGCTTGTGTTATAGATAAAATATGACGATGGCAAGGAGGTCCAGCTGCCATTGGATTGGAATGGATTAGAACCATGTCTGGTTGACATAACAAAGCAGGAAGACATTGTGACTGCTGAGAAGAGAAATGGAGCAGCCAGCAAGAAGAAAAAGGGACCCAAGACAGGACTACGATTCAAGAATGTCGGTGACCTTGTCTACAATACAAGAATTAAGTCTAGAGGAAGGAGACGAAGGAAGACATGATGAGGCTGAATTCAAAATCACCACAAATATTAAGCATTGGTGTCGATCTTACAAATTTTTGCTACTAACACTATTATGTGGACACAAGACATTTATCTAAATAATTCTCTCTGGTTGGGTTCCCAGGGATGGTAATCTGACTGACTCACAAAAACGCTAAATAGACAGAAAGTTCAACAAATTTATGTTGCAAATTGTACTCTCCACAGGGCGGACCCAGGGTTTTGCATAAACAGCAAAGTGTGTGTGTTGTGACCAATTGGAGTTGTAGGCATACAAATTGACTGAATATAACGAGAGTGAAATGATTTGCATGTTGGGCTGAGAATGATTTTATTATCTGCTTCAGAAGCTAATTATGCTAATTTTCATTGAGACATTCTCAACCTGCAATATTCAGGTATGAATGTCTCTGGTAATCCTGATTTGCTGGCAGAAGATTCACATCCCTGAACAAGACATCACTTGCTCTGATAATACTTTCAAAGATTTGAATCATGCAATTGATACATATCCATACACAGTTGAGTCAAGTGATTGATGATCATATCAATGATCATGTCATCATATTGATGCAACATTTCTTCTTCATTTTGTTGTTTCATCAATTCTTTGAGATAAGATCATGTTCTCAAAATTTACCTTTGGTCCTGTTCTCAGAATTGACCTGAGATCATGTTGGGCAAATGCATGGTAGGGTGGATCACTTTTGGTGTCACTCTGACAGTTTATTTTGTAGTGGGTGTGATTGCAATTGCTATAGTTGTAGGGGATTTGCATATGTTAAAATTTGTCAATAGGAGATTCTGTTAGAATTAGAATTGACCCCTATCTCGTTACTAAAAGAACACCCACTTGAATCAGATAAACTCCTCAACCTAGGATTACCTTCCAAACTTATATGCATACATCATTTGTATGGAGTTTTCATATTGGTTTCGATGTCCAACAATGATTTCAACAGTGTGTGAGAGCATAGTACTTCAATATCCTGTGCAGGCATCACTCACTACATTCCAGAATTGTCACCCTGGAATAGTAAAACATGTGCACCAGAGAAACAGTCTGGAGTTGCACTCATGAACTCAATTGTTAAAAGACTCTGCAACTGGCTGGTGTCAATCTATTGCAGAAGCTATAATTTTTTCAATGGAAGTCTTTTCTTTCCCAATCATGGATGTGAGAGAGACAATTGTTGACTTCAATGTGGATAATGAGCTTGCTGTGCTGCACATATGTCCAAGAACACCGAGAGAGAGAGAGAGAGAGAGAGAGAGAGAGAGAGAACTTGCTATACCAGCCAGTCAGTAGTGTCACCATCCCTTCTTCCATTGCAAACCAACAGTGATAGATAGATAGATACTTTGGTAACACTTTTCCTGCTACACCCATCAGCAATTTTTTTTCCATTCCCTGTTCATAATGCTGAATAGCATGAGCATATATGTCTTTGAAATATCTGCAACAGGAATATGGCATCTAGAGAGATGTCTTCCTGATGCTGGGAGTCGGTTCCTTCGTCTTCTTCCTCCTCAGATGGTCCCCACGTCATAACTTAAGCTGGCATCAGTGTCAGCAGATCAAAGTCGGTCACTGTCCTTGCCAAAAGAAAGGTGGGCTGTTGTAGTAGTAGTCTTAGTCATTCTGTCATTCCACAGCTGATTAGTCAATCCTTGGCCTACTACTACTTTTATTATTATTACTACCCAAGTCTTGTTTGTTTCTCACCCTCTTTCCATCTTGCCTTCTTCTGTTACTACTAACAGACTCCAAGATCACACAAGACTTGTTCATTTCTCTCACCTGGTGTGGTGCAGGGAGGGAGGATCAAGGTATATTAACTTAGTTTGATTTTTTCTTTTCAACTCCAATTTCACGATTTGTCAGCAATAATTCAAAAGAAATTTGCCAGCTTTGCTATCCCTGACACCCACAAGAGTTTACCAACCTGGAAGGAAATTCTTGCCAAAAACACAACAAATTACCAAGTCACAACCTTGTAACCAACACATGGATAAATGTCAAAACACACTTGTTCCTTGCAAATCACTTGCTCAAGTACTAAAGTACCCATGCAAACTTGCTGCACATCCCAGCAAGAACTATGTTGTGCATGCTAGGATGACAAGTAAAAGGGATTGATTCTTCATGTTTTACAACTACATCATGAGAACTCTTTCTCATGTCCTTGTTATATACCTAGAGATGGTGCCACAATGGGTTTTGCATTGTCCAAACCCTTTCCCCATTAGGAGTAAGACATGGATGGAGAGTGCCTTAAAAAGGTTTTGAATCTGGCATCACTTAGCTAGCCTATAAACTAGTGGGGAACATGTTTTGCTATGTATCCTAATGGGATGGATCCATGCACAACAATAAAATGAGAGCTTACAAGATGATTTGCTTCCATTGGCATCTTGACTTTGAAGGGCTTGAGTTTGTATTGCCTCTCCATTGGCCTCTTGACTTGAAGGGTTTGAGTTCCTCCCTTCCATGAGTGGTGGGGAGGGGATGGATAAAATAAGGACACACACACACACACACACTCTCTATCATCCTGTGTAGTTTCTTTTTTGTTTTGTTTTGTTTTTTTTTTAAAACCCTAGAAATTTTCACCGCATGCTGACAAAGTCCTTCCTATCCAACATTCTTCAAAACTGTTCTTCACTCATGAGATGACAACAACAACAACAACAACAGTGTACAAAGAACAACAAGAATCCTACCAAACATTCTCAAAACCTGTTAGTTTTCCTTCCAAAAGTAAGAACCCAAAATCAATTCCATGCCAATGAAATCACCTTTTTCTAGATCCAAAGCTGTTCTACTCAAAACACTAATAAGGACATCATCATCATCATCATCATCACAGGTTCTACATGTGTTTGTTTGATCACATGGTGTTGGTGGCAATGTCCTTTTTTGGATGACCATTTTGTAAAGATTTTGGGAAAATCAGATTATGCATTGCACTTGTTATATATCTATATCTATCCACCTAATTGAAAATCCTTGGATATAAGGCATGCAACCCGATTGACATGGTCACAAATTTGTGCACCCCAACCCCACCTGCAATCAAATCCCCAGACACCCAAACCACCACAATTTGACTATGAGGTACCCTGAAAAGAGTCTGACAAATGTTGTGAGGTTTTTTTTCTCAGGTGGGTTTGTTTGCTTTCACCTTAACTGACTATACTACAGAGTATAGAACATCTCGCTTTCAAAGAAAGTTGCAACCTAAAACAATTGTCTACTCTGTTTTTCTTCACTAAAAAAAATGCCTGCAACCCAAAGAAGTAAAATTCCTAGTCTCCTCAAAATAACTGAAGTGCTCAGACACCTTCTTTTTCAGTGATAGGAGTTGCTGGATTCCTCCTAAAGTTCAATATGAAGAAGATTTGGGTAAAGCAGATTTACTCCTAGGATCACTTGTGAGGCAAAATTGGGAAACAAAACACACATATCTACCTACATACATACATACATACATACATACATACATTCGCACAAGGAAAAGACTGATGAAGATCTTCTTGTCCAACTACTGAGAAATGCATGATGCAACAAGCCTGCCAATGGATTGATTCCAACACTTGCAGGAGCAGGAGGAAGAAGGAAGGAATGAAGGAAGGAGGAGGTGTGTTCTTGGCCAACTAACTAACTACTGAGAATGAATAAATGAATGAATGAATGAATGCTGCCTGCATACATGCATGCATCTGTGACCAGTCTCTGGAAATCTAGGGTTTCACACCCAGCAGAGATCCAAGTTTTTTCAGTGTGAAATAGCTTATTAGGTCACACAACTCTACAACAACCCTCACCCAAAAAATTTCTTATTATTTTTACTCTCAGGGTGGTGGTAGATGGTTTAGGGTTTTCATGAGGAAAAAACCTCCTTGAATTTTTCTTAGTGTATTTGGAGGTTTAAAGCTTACAATCGAGCATAAAATCCCATTTGGGCAGTTTGAAAAATGGAAACAATGCCTGCCCGTTGTTTTGTTCCCTGTAATATACCTGGCAGGTACCCTGTGAATACTTGCCGGGTATCACATCGAGGTTTGTTTGTGTGTTGGAACAGGCTCTGGTTGAAGCTGTTACCACTCAACGCCATCTTGCCTGCCCTAAAAGGTTTAGTAACACGTTTCATATGTGGAAGGAACGGGCCCTACCAACTTGTCCTGCCCCGACCTGGTCTATAGTACACACAATGGTGCACACCATGGTTGCATCCACTTCCCGAAGAAGGAAGAAGAGCGCCTCTTATGTCTGTCCCATTCAACTGCAAGAAAATTTGTCTGGAATTGAAAGCAAGATCTACGTCGGTCCAAAATGTAAATGTGGTGTCTCAACTCAAAATGTAAATGTGGTGTCTCAACTCAACTCAAACCGTGGAAATACAAGACAACAAGACATCAAAACATCATCCAACGGGTTTTGAACATCCTTGGGACAATGTGGTGTCTCAACTCAAACCGTGGAAGTACAAGACAATAAGACATCGAAACATCATCCAACGGGTTTTGAATATCCTTGGGACAATGTGGTGTCTCAACTCAACTTAAACCGTGGAAGTACAAGACAATAAGACATCCAAACATCATCCAACGGGTTTTGAACATCCTTGGGACAATGTGGTGTCTCAACTCAACTCAAACCGTGGAAGTACAAGACAACAAGACATCCAAACATCATCCAATGGGTTTTGAAACTCCTTGGGACAATATCCACTTTTTCTCGTGCAACATTTGATTCTAGGGATCCTTTAGTAAGGAGTGACTTTTACATACATGAAAACACATAAAAATAGTAATGACCAATTTGTACAACCATGATGTTGAATGTGTAACAACGTCAAAAGTTTCACCTATCTACATAAAAGGAGCAAGAAGAAGAGGAGGAAGCTCTTATTCTTCTTGTCAATGTTTATTGGCCTTGCCTACCAAAGGCAAGGATATTGTGTTTAGATTCATTATAAAAAGTATAATAGTGTGCAAGATTTTGGCCCCTAGGTAATAATAATAATAATAGGTCTATTTATTTTTATATGAGGATTTTTGAAAGATGATATTTTGGCTTGTGTTGAAACTTGAGATTAGTTATAATAGAGTTATAATATGATCTTGAAGGGCTTTGGTTTCTATTTAGAGGATTTGTTTGAAGATTGGCATATTTTGGCATGATGAAATATTGGAGTTGAGTTTCCATAATTCTTTTTTTGCCTTAAGATACTTTATAATGTAAATGGCAAGGCCATGCATTGTGACAAAACCCTTCTTAGTGTAAAGAGTGATGTGGTGATTGAGGTAAAACCAATGGGTGTGAACCATACCATATACGGTGGTGGGCATGCTCGTTTAGTATGAGGAGGCATTAGGCTACAAAACATGGAAAGCGTGTTGTATTTTTATAATGCTCATTGTACTGACAAGAATGCCTTTAACCCTTTAATGCTAGGACCCAGAATCTGAAAAATCAAGGGATGAATGGCACGTTGTGGACACCCCATTAGAGGACAAATATGGGTGACATTTATGAAACCCATTTTTATAAAAGTTGTGGGTGGGTTAGGGTTAAGGAACCCTCCCTCACTCCATCTCTCTTTATGAAATGAAAATTTATGCAAACACATATATGAAGGTGGGTTTGTATTGTAATGGTCAACTATAAACTTCAAAAAGCCAAGCCAATTTTTGCATGGCTTGGTGGCATTGCAGAAGCATGCAGACTGCATAAGAAAAAGTAACCCTCCGTTACAACAAAACAAAATTGTGTTCTCTAAAGTGTGTTGTGTCTCATTTTGTAACCATGACTTTTTCTTGGCCTTTTGCACAAGTGAAAGCTGCACATTGCACAGACCAACAAGAGCTATATAAGTATACCCCCTTTGTCTTGTCATTGAGGGAAAAGCTGACAATTCGAAGGTGAGGTGCTTGAACAAACAAGAATCCGAAGCTACAAAAGTGCAAACTCACACAACTTTGTTTCGTTAGGGAAAGTGATGCACCTCTTTATCCAATGAGAAGAAGCCACTCTCGTTATTGATTAATTCGTGTCGAATCAAACCAATGTGACAAAAGAGCCAACCCAAAGTGACAAAAGAGTCAGGCCCGATTAAATTAGGGTTAACTAGGGTTTTAGGTTTTTCCTTCTTCTTGGGAGCTGTGAGGACTAAAGGAAAGGTGACATAATTTCTGAAGCAGGCTAATAATTTTTTTCCTCCAAGGAGTCTCCTGGTGAATAAAAACTTGGCAAGTTCTCATTAGACCAAAAAACCTACAACAACTGGTGGCAGCTTTTTGTTTCTTGTCTAGTATTGTGTCCTCCTCTAAACAAAGTAGAGCAGCCCAGACATAAGAGGAGTTGAAGAAAGCATAGCATAGCAAGCAAGCGACTTGTACAGATCCAACTTTTAGAATTCATTACCCAATACGGCTTCTAAAGTGATTTTGTCTCATATACTTTGCATGATTTCAATTGTACTAACTTTAGTAACAAGTTTGTCGACTTTAAGTTTGCATGTTTGCAAATTGTGACCATCATGTCTCTGTATTATGCTAAGGTTTCTCATTTGTTCTTTGGAAAGTCTTTCATCCATTAAGAGTTGTCTGTAAAGTCAGGCGATTAGGGGACGAGACCGTCCAGTTTCAGCATAATAGGGAATCAAACATGTAACAACTGGGAAGGTTTTCATTAACATCTCAACTCTTGTTTGTAGCTTCCTAACATAAAAGACAAAAAAAATTGTTTGCACGGTTTGAAAGAATTGGAAAGGGATTATTATATTATGGAACAGAACTAATAATGCCACATTCATCATGTTTTGTCATTGAGTCATTAAGACTTTACATTCTTAGGCCCCACTACTTTGCACTAGTAGGAGTCATGGCTGAAAAAACTTAAGACCAACTTTTAGCATTTTTGGCTTGTTGTTTGGCCCCCAAGTTACTAATAAATGCTAGAACATTGACTTTGGGATATTAATAAATGATGGAACATTGGCCCCAAGAGTTGTAAATTGGCTTCCCAAATTGGATGGTATCCTTTTTTTGCAACCTTGGGGGAGGGGGCCAATACAAGGCCCTAAAGTTCAACATTTATTAGTAACTTGGGGGCAGATTGAAAAGATTTTTTCTACTCCAGCCTTGACTCCTAGTGTAAACCCTAAGGGGGCTGATTTCAACTTTTGCACCAATAGGAATGCTTGATTTGAGTTGAACATTGGCCTTGACTCCTAGTGTAAAGTGGGCCTTAGAGAGATTCTTGTGGTACTTTTTTTTTTAGGGTTTTCAGTATTCTTGGGTTCCAACTTCCCTTCCCTTCCCTAAACCCTAAATCAATGGATTGGGTATAAGCCTCCTGGTTATCAACTCTAATCAATCAATAGCCATGCATAAATGGGTCTTTCTTGCTTCTTTTCCTTTCTTTCAAAAACAAAAAAAATAAAAAACAAGCAAAGTCCTTTCTAAATTTCTGCTTTTAAACACAAACTAGTTTTCTAAGGACCTCTGAAGGAGAAGCCTCTTTTTCTTTCTTCTTGTTCTTAGAAAAGAAAGCCTTCACTCCAAATCATCAATTTGGAAGGCACGAAAAAGTTTCCATCCATCAAGCAATTCATCCATTATCCATGAAAACTATAACATCCATCCATCCATCCACATGAGGTGTATTGGTTATTGGTTATACTTCAATTTCATAGCAATCTCTTTGAAATTGAAGAGATTTTGTTGATGGGTGTATGATCTTGTCACATGTCATATGACAAGCAATTTTTTAATTAGCCAGATGTTTTGTCAGTGTGAACAAACTCTTCTGGTTTTCTTAGGGGTGGGGTTAATTTTTGAAGGTCATTGTATC
>Ga0209208_10004142_pt1 | contig 20664 bp, 16 predicted proteins | sample S1TSphfallax_3_FD_187694 | JGI IMG/M metagenome (GOLD analysis project Ga0209208, IMG submission 187694) | Host-associated microbial communities from peat moss isolated from Minnesota, USA - S1T2_Fd - Sphagnum fallax MG (SPAdes) (version 2) | ecosystem: Host-associated > Plants > Peat moss >...
CTTGGATAGGCAAATGAATAGTAAGAGAAAAGAAAGAACTAAGAATACTTTTGTACTTATAAATTAATTAACATCTTTTTCAAGTGCAATAGATATTGTATATGCATCTACAACACAATTGGTTTTTCTTTCCAATTGATTAAATACTCATCCAAAGAGAATGAACCCAAGGATGACCTCGGAGATTTGGGCGAAGGAGTGCAACCACAGCTTTCCAGCGGTAACACAACTCCTTATATGTAGAAACAGGGTCTAACACTCATATATGTATATCGTGACTTTGAACTTGGAGAGAGCAGATATGATAAGGACAAAGCAAAATCAAGTTAAGACTAAGCAAATTTGAATTATGACTAAGTTTTCTCACTGTCAAAATTATTTGCAAAAATTAAGGGGGGGATAACTGGCACACTATTTTGCATGTCATATATATTTGTAGAGGTCCACCACATGCAGGATGTGGTGGTGTGGATCTTCAATAAGGAATCTAAGGATGAGAGGAGAGGAGAATGGGTTATCTGTGGCTAGTGGGAACTGGGGGAAACAGGACAGCCCCCATAATCACCCATCCAATTCAATTTCATTTTTTGATCATTCCAACAAAGCATTCATGGTCTTAACTCGTAACTAATTTCAGCCCCAAGTACTTGTACTGGCTCAGTTTTGTTATGTATGCTACTATGTATATGAAAAAGCTTCCAACTTGCATATAATAATTTCACACAAGTGTGCAAAAAGTATATGGTCAGTGGAGTATTGTTCAAATTGTTTAAAAGCGACAAGCACATATATGTACACAATAACATAACATAATATAATATAATATTCTTTCAAAATCATAGCCATGTTTAACTAATCTGTTGTTGTAAGAGGTACATTACCTGACACGCCAACTCCCCAACAGTGTTCACGTACTAAGATACTGGTCTACCAAGTCAAGTAGGACAGACTCCATGAAATGGGTTCATCAGGTAACAGCAGCACTCATGATGGTAACATTTATAGCAAAACAAACTTTGAAGGATGCAAGTAATTGATTTGAGGGATCAAGGTATTGAATCTATGGAATCAAGTAATCAGATTCTGCAACTAGAGGTTTTTAGCTGCAGTTTAAGTTTCAGAGATGACACAGGGTTTTGCTCAGATGGTACCCATGTGGGCACTGGAGGATGCCTCCTCATACCTCCAATTGGAAGAATCCTTGTATGTACAGCAGCAGCAGCAGCAGTTGGAGTTCTGGGGGGCCTGGGGAGGGCTCTGTTGTGCACATACAGTGTAGTCGTACACATACTGGAGCCAAGACCCAGATCAGAACTGAACAATCAGTAAAACTTCTTACATGGGTACACAATGAGAGCTGACAAAGCCATGATTTGTGTTCTAGCTACTCCAATTTACTGCATAGGGGGGACAAACTCATGCCTTTCTGAGAGCATCTCAGCACACAGTAGTAAAACGGTCCGAATGATACATTTTGGATGAAGTATAGCAGTCAAATATCATGAAACTCAGTTTGGGCCTGTACACATGCCCCCACAATACAGTGCCGGAGCAAGAGAGTCAATAAAAATAACATGTTTTGATTTGCTTGTGTTGTAGATATTACAGCATTTTATATTCTAGATAGAAACATGTATTATGTAGAAAAGTCCAGTCTTTGAGACTAGATACATAACATTGCTTTCTTTCACTAGTGCAATTTCGCCAAAAAGCCAAATTCAAAATTAAGAATTTTAAAAAAGAAGTGATTTTGGAGGGTTTTTAGCTGCCAAAAGTGAGAAACAAAGAAGGAGATATTGCCAGATTCATATATTTTGTTTTGATTGTGGAGACAAAAATATAAACAGATGATTAAAGGTTTATACTTTATTTCTTGTTTGTAGCCAGATTTGGCTAAATCTTCCTAGGGATGGTCACCACTTTGGCTACACTATTATATAATAACCTATTGGTAGGATGAATGGACATTCCAATACATAAAGTGTACATTGAAGTCTTTGTTCTATCTCAATTCATTCAATAAAACTTACCTTTGTGAATATATTCTCTCGTGCACATGTAGTTTTCAACCTGAACTAAAGACACTAGCATATGTAGGTGATTTCTCAAGGAATAAGTGTGTCTTGAAGAGGAGAGAGGAAAGAGAAAATAATGTTTCATTGAAGAGATCAACAAAATGAAGATGGAACATAATTGGCATTTATTGATATATTTGATGGAATTAAGCATCAAATAAATATGAAGTAGTACCATGGAAATGCTTCTACTATGGGGAAGATAACATTATTACGTCTACTAGCATTTTGAATAGCACAATATTTTCTTCAGTAGTGTAAACCGGCCCATCACCGATCACCTGCCTATGATCGAACACTTTGGCAGATTTTTCGAAAATTCCCATTTTGAGTGATATAAAATGTCATAGCAGTGTCTTCTCAAGCTTTACAAATCATCTTTCAAATGCAAAGGCAAAGGACCAGTCAAAAAAGAGCCATAAAGATTTTTATTTTTTTTTCAAATTGCAAAACAAGTTTTTAAAAATCTCATACCTTTGTTATTTCTTATTCATTTTAAACGATTTAAAGTGCTATAGAAGCGCCACCTGAAGTTCTACAAATCATCTTTGAACTCTAATAGCAACAGAGCAACATACAATGAGTTTTTTGAGTGTTCGCGAACCAACCTTTGTAGTGTTTGCTTTTTTGAGTTCTTGACCCGCATATTTTGAGGGGCTGTAACTTTCTCATTTCTAATCTGTTTTGAACAATTGTTAGTGTGACAGATAAGTCAAGACGAGGGGTTCAAGTTTTGTTTGGACACTAGAAACAATGGAGCCCTCTCCTCAGATCCAGCCTGTCCTGAGTGGTTAAGTGTTTGGTCACTAGCAGGTTTACCCTAAGTGTAATTCATTTTAATGACATTCTATCACTAACAGTTTACATTTTCTTTTTTCATTGAACATTTTCAATGATTAAAAAATAGCTCCACATGTCACAAAGATGATCCAAATGGTCATTTGGAAGCTGAAACTCATTGAGGACAGCTAGAGCCGTCTTTAAAGGTATGTTTTCAACAATAATCTGGCTTGCTTGTACACATGTGACAAATTAGTGCTTTTGAGGGGTGTTTGATCACCAAATGTCAACTTCTTTCTTATAAAAAACCCAGCTTCTACATCAGGTTCTGGTAACAGTATACAATTATGCTTACATGTTTTTAATTTCATATTTTGTTTACAGTCAATTTGGACTTAATTGTCTTATGAATCATCATCACTCATGCTACATCACAAAATTGAAACAAAAACACTGATGCGCATGATTCCTATTCCGTTTTTGAAAACTGTTTAGTCGGAATTTATATTTAATCCACAATGCTCTATGGAATCAGGGATGTTTTTGGCCCCAAGTACTTAGCCAACCAACTTCTCTTCTGAAGCATACTCTCTGGCAACAGGAAAAATAAGGTAGCACAATGTAATGGTTAAGACTAGTGTTGTCCAGTTATCAACTTTTAAACCTAACCTATGGATACCAATGAAGCATATATATATATATATATAACAAGGAACGATATGTATAAAAAAATATTTAATTTTCTGCAACAGCCAGTTATTAGTAATTACACATTCAATTTTATTTTTCTTCCTTTGATTTTTTTTATAAAAAATTTGAAACAAAAACAGATATGCATATCAATTTCCAATTCTTGTTGTTTCTGGAATTTTTTACAACCTAGCATCCCAGAACAAAAACAACATGAGTTTGAATCCAAGAGTTGAAGCTCAAACACAAAACAGAAAGAGCACTAAACAAGAAGCTCAAAAAGTGTCAGAGCAAAATTCAATGATAAAAGCTCAAGGAGCTTGGAAAAGTGTTGACACTCAATATATGGTGCCATGAAAAAGGAGGGAGTGACATGAGGATTCTGAGTTCTTCCTAAACACTAAAGCATATGCATATTGGGAATTTTGAAAACCCTAATAACCGGATATAGTTTGATCCATATCCGGAAATTATGCCTTTTGGTATCCAGATTTATCTGGATATCTGGACAGCACTGGTTAAATCACAAGCAACAAGGATTTCTTACATATAATTAATTTTGTTTGTTTTGTTGAAAGGAAGTTAGACCTTCCCTCCTTACCAATTCAAACAGAAGGCACAAAAAGGGTTGGTATTTCACTAAAGACAAATAAAGGTCCATGTTTGCTAAAGCTTTTAAGCCACTGGAATTGACAGCAAAATTAACCAACCAAAGACAATAAATGCATGACACACATTAGGATGTGCAACTAGCCTGCACGTCTCCAACATCTTGACCCAATCAATGACGACTTCATAGTTGGCCAATTTGACTATTACCTACACCAGTAACAACACCCACATGCAATCAATCGATTGCACCCCCATACCATGCAATATTTATTAGCAATGACACTGAAAACAAACAAGAAAAACCAAAACCAAGCACCCCAAACTCTCACAAAAATCTTCAGTATTTTTCAAAGGCTGACAAATTCATTAAATTAAAGTCCTGGAAATTGAACAAACAACTAGCTGGTGTTTGCAACTTTCTTTGGGGTCAGGGTCATCGGTCAGGGTACTGTATATACACTTACTGTAAGATGGAACCATCCGTATACATAGAATGATGATGTAGGATCCAGATTTCAGTTTGGGACCCACAAATTGTCTGTGAACTGTCTGACTACTTGCTAAGGTATGTGCTAATTTTGAAAGGCAAGATTTATTGACCTGCTCTAAGTACTAATCAGGCCTAACCATTTTGACTACAGTTCTTATCTTGTTTTGTGAAGACTAATCCATTATCAAAGTAGGTCAATCTTCCATGCAGGGTTTGTTTGAAGAATTTTGTGATGTAGTCAAAGTGGTGATCATCCAAAAGTGATTTTGCCAAATTTGGCTACATACTAGATATGAAAGTAGAGCAAACCGAGAATCCTTTTATATTCTTGGTTACTTACTGGAACATATTGTAAAAACCTGGCGATTTGGAAACCTTTTATCCTTTGAAATCTGGCAAATTTGGGTCATTTGTTTTCCCAAAAAATCCCTTTGTATAGCTTGAAATCATATTTTTCAGGTCGAAATTCAGCAGAAGAGACATTGCTTCCACGTCAAAGATGATTCATCAAAGTGGGATTCTTGGTTCTTATTTTGGGAATGCAATCCGAATCCTTTCAAATGTCCCTCAACAGAGGCAAATCATGACACTCTCCACATTCATCGTTTTAACCAGTGTTGGCTAGTTATTGCTTTGTTGACCTAGGTAACTGGCCGGGCCCAGGGCTGGGTAGCAATAACCCAACAGCTGGGAAGTTCCTAGAGACTGCATCACTGGTAGTGTTTTGAAGAGAAGAACTTCATTCTGTTTTGGTCCTGGGTTTTTGCTAGGGTTTGTAGATTGCACTGTATATTGACATCAGCTCACAGAACTGCTGGACCCACTTTAACCACTTCTTCACCCTACTTTGAGGGGATGCTCAACAATGTCTATCATTGTTACAAGGACACAAATGTTTCAATGGTTTGACCCAGTTTTTTGATGGGTGAATCTGTTCCAGGGTGCTCCATCATAGGGTTCAAGAGGCCCTCACTCACGTTCTAGAAGCGTCATGCTACATGAATTCCATAAATATTGGAGCATTACGGGGCAGAAATTGATATCAATGTCAGAGGCACTTTAAAAGATGGGGCAAAATTCTAAAGCACTCACAAACAGGGAATGTTTTTCCCCCAATTTTGTGAGGTGGAAAGATTGGAGAGTTTTTCCAAAAGGAAGCAGATTTAGATGAAATATGGTTTAGTATGGTTTAGTTTCATGTACACACTCCGCTATGCTAGAGATTTTATGAGTACAGAGTTTAATAACAAATTAAAATGGGGGTGTACATAGGTATACAGTTCATGAATTAACTAAAATTACCTACTAACTTCAGCTTACATGTCAAAAGAAAGCAACTTGCTCACCTAATCAAGAACCTAGCCCTATGTTCAAGGGTGTTTTTTCATAACTTTAATTTTGAATATAGCAAAAGACTAATTTCACAGTTCGATTCTTGTGTAGGTTCCAACAAAAGGGTGAAAACTCAGGTCCAGGTCACAACAACTTGAACCTAAAGTGTGCACAAAACATGATGAAAAACTGCTCCAAATCCAAATTTTCAGGTTTCACCTAGCCTACAGTTTGAATGCTACAAATGTGTCATTAACTTATGCTAAATGGGGAAAGCCTGGTGGAAAAAGTCTATACTTCAGGTTTCCAGATCCAACAACAATTGTGTACAAAATGGCACAATTTTTTGAGAAAAAGCTTTGTCCTCAAAAATTTGGGGACTTTTTTTTTTTCCCCCTGAATAAAGGGTATTCCTGACAGACTATTCCTTTTTAAGTTTTGAGGTTGCAATTTTTGCAAAATCTCACTGCAACAAAAGCCATTAGTTGACACTCATCAGATGTGTGAGAGGCTAAGGTAATTATGTATTTTGGAACCATACCCCCACAATTCGTCTTAATATGTTAGATGATATAATGACTTCATTGACTAGTGAAAGAATCATATTAGGGGCTATAATAGACAGTCAATTATTAGTTTCAAACTGACATCAACACTCCCCATTTCTCCGGAAGATGGAAATAAGTAGTTACCCAAATGATATACACCAATTTTCCAGAGAAATGAGCATTGGGGAGCTCACCTTAACCTGCCATCATCTCTGTGAAGTTTCACTTTTTTTCCCTCTCACTTTTGACAATTCAAAACCTCCAAAATCACTTCGTTTTCAAATTTTTCATTTTAAACTTCACAAGTAATAAAAGGCTGAGCACTATGTAAGCTGTAAAATCTGGATCTTGTCAGTGTAAAGTGCCTCTTGCTACTAGTACAGGAAGCTCAAAACTATAATTTCAATTTTTATCAAAATCTTGGGGGTGGACCATAACTACCTACCAGCTTGTGTTGCCCACTTTCCAATAAGTTCACTAATCATGAAGTATTACTACGTATACTCTTTTACAGGAAGATGTTACCACAGGGGAGTCACTTAATGTTCTACAGAAATGACTTGACTTCAAAATAAGGTACTTGATGATTACTTTAGAGGTAGAATTTATAAAAATTCACAAAATAAACAACCCTAAAAAATTTCTTGAAAATATAGCTGAAAGAAACAAAGAATTTGAAAATATAGGTAAAAGATGTTTATTTCATTTACAAACAATTTACCTGTATTTATCAGTTGTCAAAAACTACCATATTTTTAAATAAGAAGGGTTAATAGCTGAAAAAAATTCAATTATTTGAACTAGAAGTAGCTGGCAATGATCCCAAGCTAGGTAAATAGCATGTATTGGAAACAATAATTTAATTTGCTTGAAAGTTCGTATAATTGACCCACATTTAAAATATTAAATATTATTTTTATTATTTGAAGTGAGCTTTTTAATTTTTGTGGATCAAGACATTGAACATTAAACACTACGTTCCTTTTGTTAAAAAGGTGTAGTTTACAATTATGAGATGGAAATGCTTTAACCATAGGACAGAAACTCTCATCACCAAACGCATTGATTAGCATCCCACACAACTTAGAGTCAAAACATTTCTAACCTTATTCCCTAGCTTTCTTAATTCCATCCATCAATTGTTGACAAATGGTAGGTTATTTCAAATTTTAAAAACAAATACACAACTAGCCCCAATCATCAATTAAATTAAAGTGAGAAAAAACCAATGTTGGTTTGGTAGCCTGCATCTAAGTCAACATTGGTAACAAGGAAAAGATCAGTTTCATATGAGCTGAGGCAATACCAGCCTTGTATCACTTTTATACAGTCTCAGTATCAAGTAGAACCTGCTGCATACTAACCAAAAATCAGTTGTGAACTCTGTACCAGGACCAGACTGGTGAAAGTTCAGAAAATACCAAAATAACAGTACTGGCCTGGTATCTTAAAATAAAATGAATTTTGATACCAACACCAGGCTGGTATCTTATAAATTTGATACCAGAGCAACATTGGAAAAAACCTTTCATGTTTTTTGTGAACTAAAATAAATCTATAAGTAAATAAAAAGAAAAACACCTGGCAAGAGAACAAGAGAAGAAAAAGAAAGTACCAAAGTTCAAACAAAAGACCACACCTGAAAACATAGAATGCACAATGGGGAGCCCTAAGAGGAAAAACACGAAACTTAGGATCTAATCTCATTATCAGTAGCACAAAGCAAGTTGTGCAAGGAGATGAGCGAAAAATTTGGAAGGACACCAAGTTTAAAAGAGGCCTCCCCTTGTACCACAACTACCCAATGCAAGATAGTGGCAGCTTGAACTTTATGAAGAGCCACTAACAATTTCTGCCTATAAAATTAATATATATATAATCGAAAAAGGATGACTTGTAAAGCCTTTCGTTGACCATGCCATGTTGGCACATTGATGAAGGAAGTTTTCCACCTATTGATGTAAATATTCAAATATTTCAATTACTAGAGGGATGAAATCATCCTTAGGGTGTCGGTTGTGATATGACACAACCTTTGCCTAAGTTGTAATTGTTACAACCATTCCCTGAGAAAAACCAGCTTGTAAAACAAGATATGCACAAGTTGGGTTAGCAATGACTACATCTACCAAAGTGCAAATATCATCTACTATAAATACAATATCCAATCATCACCATGATGACTAAAGAAATAGCCCCAGGAAAAGGTGTGTTTGTTTGCACAAAACATGGAACTTGGCATCCCTAACAATGGAGGTGAAATGTTTATGAATTGCATCATGTGTGACCATGTGTTTTCTTTTATGAACACAACAAAATAAGTGTATCCTTGTTGAATTTATGGACTAGCCACATATGCATAGAAAAATATTATGAACTGTGGGATGGGGGAAACCCAATTTGGTGAAGAAAAAACGGCAAAGGCCATCCTAAAAGATGGGATGAGTAAGCAAGCAAAAAACCAAGCATTCAAGTTTAAGCCTACACAAAGATCTTAACCAAACACAATGACAATCTAAAAACAACTTTGAAATGATGTTGGAAAATGAGTGTTCATGCACATTCTTTGAAGTATTCTCTTGAAGATGATTCATTCATCTTTTTAATAGTTGTTCAAATGCTTAAATAGAAGCTTGAACAACTAAAAATAATAGGTCATGACCCCATTTAAAATGAGTTTGGAATGAAAGTGGACATGAACTGTTAGCCCTTATAGCCCCCAATCAAAATGGGTGGCCATCTTGTAAAAATCTAGATGCAATGATTTGGGCAACAAGCCTTTAGTTTTCAAAATACAATGTTGGGGCGATAACCTCCATAGAAACAAGACCTATCCCACCTTTGGAGATGGGAAAAAAAGCTTGTTGACAAACTAAGGGAACCTCATAACATTCCAAAAAACTTAGCCCTAAAAGTTTCCCAAATATGTGAATGAGAGTCAATTCAAAGAAGGTTAGTGGTGTTGAAAATCCGAATATGGGGGGAAATAATGGAAAAGGTAATAAAGCTCATGGGCAAAACAACAAATGAAAATTTTGAATGCCACCTACACATTCCCCAATTTAGGAAAGGCATTTGTGTGTTGAACATAATCATCCAAGTCATCATGGAAAAAAAGAAGATTTGAAATAAAAAGACCCCAAGGGAACACCTAAAACTTTAATGCCCTTAGAAAAGGTACAAAGACTTGATGGAAGCAAAAACCAAGTAGCACACTTATGGGGATGAATGTCACAACCCCACTTTGAGGCAAGTGTGAGGATGAAACTCACACTCCCAAAAGTGGGGAACTTGGAGTCCTCTGGGACTCCCGCAACTTCAGAACTCGATTGCAGAGGTCAAAACACCTCGCCTTGAAATGTTCTTTATACCGTTGGAAAGGCCTTGAAGTGTAGATGTCGAAAATGGCCTCGCATGAGCCATTTGGACATCTGCAGCACAAGTTATGGTCAAAAGAAAGGCCGGGAGTCAAATTGTCAATTTGACTCCCGACCACAAAAAGTCGGGAATCGACCCGATCCCAGTGTTTGCAGATGGAGTGCGACACACCGTTGGAAAGCTCTTTAGGAGAGCTACAAGTTTGCTTCAGACCTCATCCCAATCCGAGGTCTGAGTCAGGAGTTATGAGCTCCCAAAGTCCCGGGAGTCTCAACCAAGACAATTTCGGGACTCTTCCTTGGGAGTCCCAGGAATAAAAGCCATTTGGATGTAGGTGCGACAGAGTAACGTAGAGAATACTATATGGGGGAAAGTGATGGCTTCCCCCGAACCCAGGCCGTGGTGAGTCAAGTGAGTCCGTGTTGCCCGTGGCTTGTCCCAACACCAAGGGTGTTTTCCGAAGGTGAACTAACCAACTTGTGATTGGTTTTGATACAAGACCGAGTAACTAAATAGTTGTCCCTCTTTCTAATCTAATCCCGGAACTTTCAGCACACCCCTCTCACCCCTTTAGTGCTGGAAGCTGAGAACGACACCAAGTTCCAACTACTTCCGCTCTTTAACATAGTTGGACCCTTTTTGGGTCTAACAAGAAACTTAGGGGGCGCGTCAATGAACCACAAGGCTTACCAAATTTAACTAAGAAAAGAAATGATGAAAAGCATGAATGACAACTGAAGCAAGTCCAATGATGTGGGTGTCATCTACAACAAAAAGAAACAAACAAGATGGAAAAAGCCTAGCCAAACTAAAAAATGTACAAAAATGAGTTAAAGCAAAAAGTGAACCACCTAAAGGATCCCTTTAATGGGTGCCAATGGAAGATTAAATAGCAAACATATCGCTTTAGGGGAAATGATGACTAAAAAAAAAAAAAATTTAAATTGTGGAGCATAAAAAAAAAAGATAAAAGTTATGAGTTGAAACCATTACCCACTTTTAGCACACAATTCTTAAAATACAACACTATGGAAAATAATGTTGAAGGCATTTGCAATGTCTACTTACAACACCACCCAATTAAGGTGAACATTAAAAGTTATTCGGATATTGTGCACCACTTCCTCTTAACCTCCTTTTATTATAACCCAAAACTAATGGGTGGATAAATGAATAGCAAATGCATTGTGAAACTAAAAGCAAAAGGTCTTACTCACCAATTGATAAAAAACCTCGCTTACCATTATTAGTTGAATGCCACCAAAAAATTTGGTTAAAACTAACAACTTGGCAACATTAAGGGCCTTGGTTATACTCTCGGGGATACACCCTACAACAACATAAAAGCACACAAAGAATAATTGCGAAAAGTTATTAGCTGAATCCTCTGAATCAAATAGATCTCAAAGGTGCTTGAATATCATGCTTAAAGGCTCTTTAGTTGAAAGGTGAATTGAATGGATGAATGTCAATTTGAACATGCCTAAAGAAAAATCTAAGTCTACTTCTAATTGGAATTTCATCAAAGAATTTGAGCATTGTAAAAATGATTCCAACGAATGAAGAGCCTACAAAGCAGTAATGTTGTCTAAAGAGGCTAAAGTTGGTGCCAAGGGGGCAAGGACCCTCACAACACAAACATATTCCCATGCTTGTTTTAGGACTAGATTCCGATAAAAACAACAAAACCCTAAATGAGAAGAAAGGGATGAAGCCTTCAGGGGAAGGGCACCACCTGAACCAAGGGAAGGGACCAAAGGTAAAGTGGCTAATAAGGCATGTGTGTGCAATAAATGTTCCATTTAAAACTCCTCCCAATTATTAAACAAAAACCTCCGTAACCAAATCATAATCTCCTTATGCCCACCCTTCTCTTTTGAGCAAGCAAAAGAAGGCACTACTTGGAGAAAAGTAAAAAAAATGTCAAACAACATCCTTTGAGTTTCACACTATGCGATCTAAAGAAAATTAAATGCTAGCTACACCTCTTGCTTCAAAGCAATTGAGATGCATGAATAAAAGCTTATGATAATGAATTGACAATGGTTTGAATGTCTAAAGTTTGTTTGGCTCCATCAGAGTGAAAAGGCATGCACCATGAAGGATGGATGATAAATCGTCAAGAAATAGTTTTCTAGTGAGTTCCAGGTCCTTGGCTAACCATGGTGGTTAGCTTTGTTTTCTTTTTTTTTTACTAAAGCTAACTATTACCAACTGACTAGCAGATTGTTAGTAGGTGGTAAAAACAGCCCTCACCTATCTACTTACCTATTAATCACCTATTTTCCTACTATCTACCTATATTTTGGACCTACTTCTTACAGAATGAGTCAATAAGTTGAAACCAAATATTAACTCAGTTGAGGTTCATCCACAAAGAGTCACACCGGCCAACCAGTGGATGGTGCACTGGTGTGTGCTGGTTCACTCTGGCCTCCAGTTAAATACCCTGTACAAACTTGCCAAGTGTCATGCCTTGTTGGCTCTGCCTCTAAGGTAGAGACAAGAGAGGACTGAACATCATTTTTCATTTTGTCCCAGATTTTGAGCAATGTTCATAACTGAGCAGGTGTTGTCAATTAGTGTTCACACTGGGATCAGAAAAAATTCTGGGAACTTTAATATGTAGTATTTCCTATTTTAAACTGTTTGTTGGTGTGACCCAGTGTTGGTCAGTTATTGCCTTTTTTTTTAACACCATTGGGTAGGTTATTTTTATTTTTTTTTGGGATCACAAGGTCATCAATATCAATATATAATAAATTGATTGCCATGTAAGTTATCAAAAAATAAGATAATAACTATTGACCATGCATAAGGGTAGAATATCAAACAATCAGGTGATAACAACTTGTTATCCTGCTGCTTATTAGTTGATCATAAGGTTTTTTTGAAAATTAAATTAAAACTATTCTTTTCTTTTCATAACTGACTGGAATGAGTAATCAAATCATGTAGCTAAGTTATTAGATTTTTGAAAATTCAGTACTAGATTATTATCAATTTAACCAGCTTTAGAGAAAAGCAAATACAAGGTAAAAAGGTTGTTTAATAACTAGCTTGATAATTGGTTTGAACTAGCATTGGCTAGTCATTGTCTTTTTCAATAACCAGATGTGTAGGTTATCAATTTTTTTTGAAAATTTTAAACCCATCAGTTATCAATTTCAGTGTTGAAGTAATACCATAGCTGCCAATTTACTCGATTAATTTTTTACTAATAACCTCCAATAATATATAAGGGTTGATTCTCAAATACTCACCTTGAAAATCACTGGTTACATTGCCTAGGCAGGGTAGGTTTTAAGCTTCTTTTCTTTTTCTTTTTTTCCTATCATAAACAAATCTAGATATTTAGGATTAATAATCTACCCAGATGAAATGCCAATAATCCAGGTAGATTATTAAAATTTGAAGATTCAATAACTAGCTGATAGGTTATTAAAGTTGGTTATAAAATAATCAATAACCATTCTAGGTTATAGGCAACCAAGTTGATAACCCGGTGTTGTCACAATAACTGGCCAACACTGGTTTGAACTTGGCATAAGGGGAACAAAGCCCATTAAAAGGGCGCCCCGGCCAACACTGGTTTGAACTTGGCGTAAGGGGAACAAAGCCCATTACTTGCGCGCCATTGAGCCCGCTTGTTTGGGACACTTTAAAGTGCTACCAGAGCAACCAGACAACCTGCTTCATGCCCTGGATAACTTGCAGCTACCTGTGCAGACGGCTGTTGCTGCTACCTCCCTGACTGCACGTAAGCAAGCAAGCAGTCTGCAGGCAGCAGTTTCTCCATGGATCGATCCTGCTGCTGGCCAAATGAGAGGGACAAGGCACTAGCGGGAGGCGCTAGCCAGGCAACAAACAAGACTAGAACAGGCGATTGGGAGGAAGCTGCTGCTAGCTGCAATTCAAGGCTCCAAAACTCCTGCAGCTGTAAGCTCGATCGCTCCAAGTACTAGTTCCAGTCTAGAAATTGCAGGCAGCAGCTAGCTGCACATGTAGTCTTAATTTGATAATCTGCAAACCATGAAGCTGCTGCAGTACCACCAAGACCACCACCACCACCAGCGAGTAGAAAAAAATTAGCTATATGCTGCACGGACCTGCTTGCTGCAGCATCAACACTATTAATCCAGCAGCTGGCTTTGCATCATCTGCAGTAGGTGCTGCATGAGAATGATTACAAGCTGCTATTGCTGTAAGCATATAGATATTGGTCTCATGAACTGATATATATAAAGGTCTAGATCTAGGCGTATTAGTATGTAGCTACTACCGTGATCGAGCTGCGCGGGGCCGAGTTTGATCAGAAGTTTTTTTCACTTTGAATCTCCAGATGCTGGTATGACTGGGCCCAGATTTTGAATCACTTGCAAAGACATGGGTCTTCGAGTGGATTGTTCGAGATAGATACGCTAACGGAATCTGGTTTATTCGAAGTTCGAACAATGCACATACTTATTTGAGGCACAGGGACTGATCGAATCATGTTTTATGCCGATTCAAACTGAAAATGCTAGCCAGGTTATATGGGTCGATGAGCATGGGTGCATGAGGTTTAACACTAGGTCCATAGATCAACTAGCTGAGAATGACTGCAAGAAGTTTAAGAATAGCCGCATAGAGCTAGCTGAGCATGGCTGCATGAAGTTTAACACTAGCTGCATAGAGCTATCTGAGTATAGCTGCATGAAGTTTAAGGCTAGCTGCATAGAGCTGGCTGAGCATGGCTTCAAGAAGTTGAAGACTAGCTGCATAGATCAGCTATCTGAGCATGGCTGCAAGAAGCTTAAGACTAGCTCCATAGCTGATCAGCTAGCCGCGGATGGCTGCATGAAGTTGAAGACTAGCTGCATAGATCAGCTAGCTGAGGATGGCTGCAAGAAGTTTAATACTAGCTGCAAAGAGCTATCTCGATGGCATATAAAGAAATCTTGTTGATCAATGCAGCTTGAACATCCTCATGAGCGTTGTAAGATGGACGAGCCTTAGTCTTATGTTGACAATATTCTGTGCTCCAGCGTGCCCCCGCCTGAAACAGCTCGGGATCAGAATCACTCCAAATATCGGAATTTTAATTAGTTATACAGCTAGGCTGAAGATTGTAACAGCTCAGGAGTTTTCGAGGGTTTGCCGGCGCAGTTGTTGACGAGAGTATATTTATGATGTTATGGACAAGTTCTCGTCAGAACAGGTGGAGTATCCCGAAATTGAGCAAGTCAGGGACCTCAATTCCATTGGCACCACAGCCACAAGCTCTATGCGCTCTGACGAGGCCGAGGCCTCGCGTAATATATTCGACAACACCAGACGATCAACAGTCACCCATCCGGGTGAATATATACAACAACATCACGGCTTCACGGTTTTGGGTCTGCAGGATCAGCAGCAGCGTACAGCAGGATCGAGTTACGGGGTTGCATCAACCTCGACCCAAAGACCACAATTTTCCAACTTGAGATCGGTCGATCATGACCCAGCAGCTGCTAGACACGAGATGAATATTCCGCTGTTCAAGCTCGAAGAATCGTTCGAACTTCGGTCTGCAGCAAGGCATCCGCAGCACGATACTTGGACTGAACATCAAAGCCATCATGAGAGACAGCAGCAATGGGAGCAGGATTTGAGTTCACAACGAATCGCTGCAACAAAACAAGAGATTATTAACGACAGTACTCTGGCGCTTTCGGGTTTCACATCATTTCTGAACCCGATAGGAGCTGCGCAGCAACAGGCCAGTAGCTCCGCGGCGCAGCCTGCAGCTGCATCGACCAGCTCAGGCGACGACGGTGATCAGCATTGGGCGCCAAATCTGTTGCTGGAGTGCGCAAGGGCCATCGCCACAAGTGACACTCCTCGCGTTCAAAACCTTATGTGGGTTCTGAACGAGCTGGCTTCTCCTTATGGAGACTATGACCAGAGACTGGCGTCCTACTTCCTGCAGGCACTTTTCTGCAGGATCACGAATACTGGAGCCCGCTGCCATAGCATTCTTTCTGCAGCTGCAGAGAAAACCCATACTTTCGAATCTGTGCGTAAAATGATCCTCACCTACCAGGTACTAGATCCAACAGAGTCGACACCCTCACCACCATAAGCTGTGACATGCAACAGAAGAGCAAGAAGTTTCTGCATGCATCAAGATGGAATCCGAAGATTGACTATAAGTACTATGATTCTCGTCTTGAATTCTTTTGTGATCTGAAAACCCTGACCGCTATATCACACAACTCTTAAACATTTTTTGGGTTCCTTCCTCAATCCAGCATTTTGCTAGGATGTCGACTTTGTTTCTAGAATATTGTCAGTTCTGCGTACTAGAACTCTTGCTGACCAGGCAGATCATCGATGGACGGGGGGAGTGCAGGAAGCAAGTCCATGGACAACATTTGGACATGTTGCAGGTAATGGAGCGATGATGGAGGCATTTGAAGGCGAGATGAAGATACACATCGTAGACATAAGCGTCACCTTTTGCACGCAATGGCCGATGCTATTCGAAGCGCTTGCGACTAGGGCTGAGGGAACTCCACACCTGCGGCTGACGATCATTGTGATCTCCAAACAGGAATCGGCAATGGAGGTGATGAGGCAGATCATGACGAGACTGGAGCGATTCGCGCGACTCATGGGCGTGCCCTTCGAGTTTACCTTGATACAAAAGCCGCAATTGGAGACGCTGGAGATTGCAGAACTGAAGCTCAGAGAAGATGAAGCTCTTGCTATCAATTGCATCCACACCCTCCACCATGTTCCAGAAACCATCCCAGACGATAAGAATCACAGTCCTCGTGATATCGTTCTTTACACCTTCAAAGACGCCAACCCCAAGGTACAAAGTACAGCCGCCGGCTGCCTATATATATATATATATATATATAGTAAACTATGATCAGTCTGGTCACTCGAGCTCAAAACATTAACTCCGCTAGCATTGATCATCAATGTCTTAGTGATTGCATTACAACCAACGAATTTCAGTTTGGCAATATGAGGGAATGTAGTTTTTTCTCAGACAAAATGCCCTGGCTCATGACACATGTACATAAACTTTGTGGATTTATCCGTGTTGCAATGTACACTATGTGATATACAACATGTAGTATTTATTGTGGCATATATTACATTCAAATGGCAACATGATCTCACTAGGCAATGGCACATATGTGTCCTGAGCAGGGGCTTTCTGTGTGAGAAATATCACATTCTATTCTTCTGGTTTCATTATCGATATCCTTCGGTGTCTAAAGGAACCTCCAAATACTTTGTGTAAAATCAACCCTTCTGAGAATTAGCATGAAGAGCCAACATCTAAGTGGTTAAGGTACATGAAGCCAACATCACACTACGTGCATGAAGCTGGACGAGTCTTATAAGTGGGTACTGTAAATTGTTTAAAAGTTTCGTTTTTTTCCCTTTTTTTTGGTTTTTTGTACGTGGATCTTCGACGTTGAAGGGCGCTGTTTGAAGATCTGCACCTGTTGCTCTCACTAGATAATAACAATAGTGGAGGACGAGGTGGACCTGGTGTCGTCCCCAGACTTTTTCACGTACTTCCGCGAGGCGCTCCGTTACTACTCCCTCCTTTTCGAGAGCCTGGAGGAGAGCTTTCCGCGCGCCAGCAACGATCGCCTGACGCTGGAACGTACGTGCGCCCGGAATATGGTCAATCTTCTGGCCTGCGACCCATCTGAAAACGAGCAACGGCAGGAGCCAGGATCACGGTGGGCCACTCGCTTCCAAACTGTGGGCTTACTGCGATCTCCATTCAGTGACGACGTCGTTGACGACGTCCGTGCCCTTCTCAAAAGGTACGAAACGTCGAACTCCCCATCACGCTAGCACTGAACGAGGTCTGAACGAGGTCTGAAAGTTACATCAAAATCTATGGGGAAGTCTCTCAAGACTTAACAAGATGAATTTCAATGTTGTTGAGTTCTTACAAAAGCAGGCCAAAATCTGAAAATAATTATCCAGATCATCCTGACCAGCTCGTGCACGGAGTGATCCTGATGTCGTCGGGACCTTGACCTTGCAGCAGTTTGCCATTTGTACATCATTCCTGATCAACACCCGCGCAGGCATAATCAGGACAATTGAGGGATCAGAACAAACTCAGCTACTAGTCTCAAGAGTCCTGAAGAAAACCACCACCTGTATATATTTATGTACATAAGTTTGAAATGAAATTTAAAACTAGATTGAAACTTTGATCAATTTTATATCTGATCAGTTTATATCAGTGTGTCACATGCAGCAGCGAGCAAACAAATTTAGGTTAAGTTGAATTACTCTCCGTTTAAAACTGATCCGGGCAGTGCATGAATTGTTGCAGGTACAAGGAGGGGTGGGGACTAGCGAGTGACGAAAGCGGACTATTTCTAACGTGGAAGAGGCAGGTAGCCATTTTTGCTTCATCATGGAAGCCAAATTTGGAAGCAAGCCACAATCCCACCAGATCATGAAGGGTAGCACCAGATTTAAATTAGGTAACACGCATGAGTTTAGTATAACAGCTTGGAACACGATTTACCTTCTGGTCTTGAACCACAGTAAATGCAGATGATCAGTATACGTAGTTGTGATCCAGTGACCAGCTGCTTGCAAGCCGGATATAATAGATTTGGCCACTTGAGGTGCACATGAATACATAAAACTGATTAGATCAGCTTAACATTCTCTGGATCAGTATGATGCAGCAGCCAGCTGATCATATTCAACCAGAGCCTACACAGTTCTTCATGACTTCGATAGATGAGTCTGTATAGGGCTGTCTTTCCATTGGGGAGCTGCACCTTCAACTTTGGAAGTCTGACTGAACCCACATTGCAAGACTCGCAAGCTGCACCTCTAGCCGCACGTTCAGCATGGGCAGTTTATGCGAATGGAAAGGAACGCAATCTGCATCCCAGCTAGCTGCACCCTCAGCATGGGATGGTCATGCTAATGGAGCTTTTGACTTCAGATGTTCCAGATTTGAAGCCTTACAAACAGGTTTCCAGCAGGTAGCCAAAACATAAAAACAATTCCTAAATTTTTCTATTTTCGTATATGGTCTATAGTCAAATTTGGCTAAATCTTCTTATGGATGATCACCAATTGGCTACCTAACAAAATTGGGAGAAAAAGAACCCTGATCAACATCATGATCAGCTAGCTCATCATCTCTTGGTAATTTCAAACTCATTAGTTTTTTTTTATGTCCTGCAGATGGCAATACTACACACCCAGTTTGATAATTAACCAGACACCTGAGACATTGCAGTAGTCATGAAATAATGGAATAATCCAATATTGAATCTTCTAAAACATTTCAATACCAGAATCAGGCTCATATTATTATTGTTTTGAAGATCCAATACCAAGACCAAAAACATTTCAATACCAGTATCAGGCTCATTTGATTTTTTCTTAAATATCCAATACCAAGACCAAAAACATTTCAAAACCAGAATCAGGCTCATATGAGTTTTTTTTTTAAAAGATCCAATACAAGACCAGGCTCGTGTGAAATTACTTAAAAATACAATACCAGTATCAGGCTGGTATGATTTTTATTTTATTTTTTAATCCAATACCAGTACCAGGCTTGTATGAACTTTTTAAAAAGATATCAACTAGTAAGTTCAGAAGTTGATACCCGCCCAACACTGTTCCAGACATGTAGCTGGTAATGTGAGTACTTGATAATTTTTTACCGCATTGTAGAAAGCAGAGCGACTTTATGAACACAATTAAAGACTTATTTCAGTGCAGATTTTGGCCGTCGTTAGCAGCAAATTCAATCATTGCTTTGCACGTTGCAGGCTTCTTAAATATCTACTGCAGCAGCAGCAGCAGCACTACTGAGGCAGCAGCTGCTGCAGTACGGATTGACCTAATTTGTGGAATTCATCATGAGAAGCAGCAACAACTTACTAACCGACTTACATTTTTTTGGCTGGTTTTGAGTTCTGATGTTTTGGGTTTTTGACTATGTCATGAATACTATTCTCTTCTAATCCTCATATTGATTGTACAAAATTACAAATCACATAGTAAGCAAACTATTCAGTGATGGAGCCAGAGTGACGGAGCCAGAGTGACGAGCATCCCTAAATAGATTTCAACTTAACTGGTGACTTATTGCCAGAGAACTTTTGAATGTGTAGCCAGCAGACATGAATGTAGTAGTGACACCCTCCCCAGAAAAAACAGCTTTCTATCACAATTTTGGTGACTGTTTTAAAAGGAATTTGTGATAAAATATTCCCTTTTCAGAAAACCATGTCACATTTTGATTTTTTTGCTAAAAAAACTTAATAAGACTGCTCTGGAAATTGCAAAATTATTCATTTGGAAGTTCCTCAACTTGGAAGTGTTGAGTTGTATATATATACATAAGTTCAGATCAGCTCTCTGTGGAAGCCTTCTTTATCGCTTGATTAACAGTGGCTATATATAATGACTCCTCTAAGATTCTACTGATAAGTAGCATGCTCTATAGCTTGGGTTATAAATCGAGGGTAACGTCCCAGTGTCCAAGGGTATTCCCAAATAGGGGGCTTATGACAAGCTGGTAGCCAAGTCTTCCTTAAGTTCTCAGAAATTCATCCTTCAGTTTTGAAAGATTTTGTACTTTTATTTTCATTCATATGTTGCGTTTTTCTTGAGTTAAAATATGATTTCACCAAACTTCTTTTTTTTTCTTTACAAACTATTGGTCGTATTTTGACTTTTTTTTCCTTTTTTTTTTTTTGGTGTTTTTTTTTGG
>Ga0209208_10004143_pt1 | contig 20659 bp, 19 predicted proteins | sample S1TSphfallax_3_FD_187694 | JGI IMG/M metagenome (GOLD analysis project Ga0209208, IMG submission 187694) | Host-associated microbial communities from peat moss isolated from Minnesota, USA - S1T2_Fd - Sphagnum fallax MG (SPAdes) (version 2) | ecosystem: Host-associated > Plants > Peat moss >...
TAATTGAATTGCATTCAAAGGTTCAAGTAAAGAAAACCATGTTGGTTGAGCTTTTCAATTACTTTTCAAATGATACGAAAAAATAATACATCACGTTTTTAAAAACATTTAAGACTTGGCACACTTAAAGCTTTGGAATGTTGTAGGCAAGAGTTAAAATTTGAAATTATGCATGATCTCCACCATGGGAATGGAAATGATGAAAAAACTTATATTTAAAAAATGTCCATTTCAACAATAGATGGTGGATTATGGGGTGATTTTATTGCTATTTATTGGATATATATATTGTTCAATTCATGTTTGGAATACAAGCAATGGTCAAATAATGGTTAAGGTAGAACAAAAAAATGCATCGACACCTTTAAACCTTGTATATGGGAACAATCATTTTGAACATGTTGAAATTTATTCAAAATTTACAAATGTTCCTATTGTTATTCACAATGATGACAAAAAAAAAGAAATAACTACTAATTAAAATATGAATAATTTTAAAAAATCACAATAAAAATAAAAATAGTTGGAATTTAGAATTATACAAAAAATTATTACAAATTAAGAACACCCTTTTTAATTGGATGTTGCAAGAAATTGCTTTGATATTTATTTTTTAAAATCCACATATGTGTTTAAACACATTACAAATCAAATGACATTTGAAATACCTTCAATCAAAACAAAAGTCATGTAAATATTCCTATTTATTCCAAAAGTAATGAACATTGTTCTAATAATGCAATTAAAAATATTTCAACAGATCATATGAACAATATTTCAAAAAAAACATTCATCATATAATATAATTCATTAGGAAATTGATGTTCAATTCAAAAAAGAAGAAATAAATGTTTTTTTTTTTCACATTTGTGAATGGAAAAATAGATTTTTTATCATAATTTTTTTTCAATATAAAGAAGATATCAAAGATATTGCTAAAAATGTATGTTATTGTTTTCAAAGGTTACATTTTAAATATCAAATTTTTATTGTATGAAAACCATATATTCAAAAATTCCCTAAAGAATTAAAAAATGAACTTTTTTCAAAGATGTAATATTATGTAAATCTTGTAAAAGAAAATTTGACATTTGAAAACATTTTGATTTAGTTTTACAAAATCATATTATAAGTAATAAATGAGATACAAAATTCCTTTTGATGTTAAATAAAATAAAAGAACATTTAATTGCACCACATTTAACATTCACATAAATATTTCAATTGCAAGGATATGGACAATATGGATTACATGGATTACACCAACAAATTTTAATATTGTGAAGTGTGTTTTACCTCTGATGCCACATGAAGATTATTTAATTTTTGTCTTCTTAAAAAATAATTTAGAATGCAAATCTATATATATGTTTAGTTATGTTTGACCTAACATAGTCATAAAAACATTATAGGAAATTTATAAAACACTTTTGTATATAGTTGCAAATGTTGTAATAAAACCAAATTGGCAGAGTTTAATAAAACTTGTAAATGCAAGTGCAAATAATGATTATAAAAATGACAATCTTGGACAACTTTTGATTTACATAATTTAAAGAATTCAAAGAAATTATAGAATTTGTTTTTTGGATAAACATTGGTGTGAAACAAGAACAAATTATTGATGATGATTCAAAAACTGTAACAATTGTTTTAGAAGAAGGTTTCGACCATTTGGATTATTCTATGATCCATATTTGAAGAATATAAATTTCCAATGTTGTTCTATGGTAATCCAAGACCATTTTTTATTTGTTCATATCAAAAGATAATACAAGTTGAATTAACAATTGTTACTAGAAAATTTACATATCATATAACAAATATATATTTCAAAACAATCAAACTTTTAATAAATTTTATATTATTTTCCATGTGGATTTGTATATGGAAAGTAAAATTATGTAGTCGAATTTTCACAACTAACGATAATTCAAAGACTGTAAATCTAGACAAATTACTAAAATCTAATTTAGGTTATATAAGAAAGGTCATATTAGAACATTTCCAGATTATTTAGATTCATTTCGAAAATATTTTTTGCAATGATTAAACAACTTGGATTTCCCATCTTTTTTGTAACATTTACAATGGGTGTAAATAATTGGCCTATTATTGTAAAAACATTAAAAGATTTACATATTGAACATGTTCAAAATCTTAATATAAAAAAAAACATTTACTAAACATAAAAGATCTTGTTTAAAATGATATTGTCACTTATGTGCATTATTACAAACATAGGATGAATAGCTTTTGAAAACTTCTTTAAAATAGTAATATTTTATTTGGAAAATAAATGATTACTTTTTTAATAATAGAATTCCAATCCAGAGGTTTAGCCCATGATCATGGATTGTTATGATCTAAAATTGTTCCTAGTTTTGTAATTTCTACAAATGAAGAAATAGAAAATTTTGTTGATAAATATTTAACAATTGATCAAAATATTCTTAACACATAAATTCGTAATAATCAAATACATCAACATAAACGAATAGGTTAAAAAAAAAACAATCAATTTGTTGACTCCAATATCCAAAACCACCAATGAGATGTACAAAAATATTTTTACCTTTAAATTGAAAAGGATAATAATTCAAATATTCGTGAAATAACTTTTCAAAACTTCAAAAAACCTACTGATATGAAATTAGGTGTCAAACTTTCATTTGATCAATTTTTATTAGATTTGCATTTAAATGAATAGACTTATCTACTTGATTTGCAACGTATAATACAAAAACCAACATTGTTTTTGAAACATAAATGAAATAATATATGAACAAATGCTTTTAATATAGATGCATGACCTTTGTGGGAAATAAATACAAATGCATAATCCATTTTAGATCCATGTGCACCAATAATTTATTACATTTTTTATGTTATAAAAGTAGATAAACTTGTCACATGAGAAATGCAAATCATATTGGATAGATGTAAATGTGATATTCAAACAAATGATAATTGAACAAGTAGATCATATATGTTAATCCATCCTATTATATCATTCCAATTTATAAATACTTTTGAAAAAAAATAGGGCATTTTTTTATTACCATATTTTAAACAAATTATTTCCAAATTCAATAAACATCCATTGCAAATCATTAATTGAAAAGTACAAAACACGGAATGAATCATTATACAATATTTTTTTAACATAATGTTTTGCTAATTTTGATACTAAATCATTAAAAAAAATGTAAACATAATAAAGTTATACATTGGGTTTCATTTAATCTTCATAAGGATTCAGAAAATTATTATAGAAAATGATTGCTTTTATTTATGCCTTTTCATGGATTAGAAAACAATTTAAAACGTCAACATTTTTCATGGAAAAATGTTTATTTCAATGTCAAAAATGACATTAAAAAAAAGAGAAAAAAAATATATAATTTCAATATTTTAAATGACTACAATGATGAGTGGGATAATTTACAATCACAAGTATAAAAATATATCAAAAAACATGAAATAAATTGATGGGAAAATATGATAATTGATGAAATAGATCTTCATGCAAGTAACCCAAAATTAAACATGCTTACAAATATGAAAAAAGTTGAACTATATGATTTAACATAGGAATATTCATCCACATTAAAACACAGTTAAAAAAGACAAAACACCAATTCATCATCTTTCTCAACAAGTGGATGAACACATTCCATATGAAATTTCTTCAACAAATATGAAAAAAACTTAATGATGAACGAAAACTCATTGTAGATGATATTATATATAAAAAACATAAATATCCTTCAAAAGTTGTACACATTTTCTTAACATGAGGTGTAGGAATAGGAAAAATATTTACTTTAATGTGTAGCATACAAAACATGTTAAGATATTATATAAAAAACATTTCTAATGCCAACCCTTTAAAACCAAAAATCATCAAATTAATGTACACTCAAAAAATTGCATTTAACATTAATGGTATGAACATTCATTCAACACTTGCAATTCCTTTAAACAAAAATTTCAATAAACTAAAAACATTAAATGATGAAAAAATGAAAGTTTAATAAAAAAATAATGATCAATTAAATTTATTAGTCATAGATGAGACACTAGAAGAATTATAATATGTAACCATTTAATTTCCGACTACATGCAACTACATGCAACTACCTATCATTTGCAACTTTGTTTTATCATTTTCACAACTAGTCACTGTCTTTTAAAATGTATGACTGCTCTTGTGACTATGATGTGACTATCAAATTATGCATCCTTCCATATTGACTAATTTTTTGGATTTTTCATCCAACATTAAGTTCTTATGTTCAATTAGTTGTAACATTGGTGTGTTTATACATTTAATGTACACTCGAATTTTGTGGACCACATTAGACGTATATTATATAGATTTTATTTAAAATATATTAAAAATTTATTAAGTTTATTTAACATACTAAAATGCATTTAAATTATATTCAAAGTATCTTAAGCATATTTGACTTGTATTGGTCTATTAAGATATTTACTTTGTATTCAAAGTGTATTAAACATATTTTTGACCATATTATGGAATATTGGATTGAAAATAAAAGAAAAAATTGTATGGTTCATTTAAAAATATACCATCTTTATTTAAGTATGATTAAATTATGGTAACAAGATTATATTAATATGATAGAATCGTTGTATCAATTGGACATTAATTATTGATAAATTATTATTTTTAAATAATTCATTTGTAAATATAAAGCAAGAACTAAATAATTTTTATTTAATCATTCACTTATATTTTAACTAATACCAACTAATTAAGTAATCAATTATCATTTATTAGTTATTTAAAAAAATTGATAATTAAAAATATGAAATAATAGTTCGTTACTTGAAAATTACATAATTTTTATCAACAAGTGAATAAGTTTATAGATAATTGATAATTAATATTTATCAATCAATGATTTGTCAATAATATATTAAATATTATTAAACATTTAATTACTATGAGATAAATTATTATTCTAAATAAAAAATTCAGATAAAAATTATCTTATTATTCCTTATTTAATGAACTCTGAAATATATGATTAAATTTGAAATATCACAATAATCTAAAATTAGTCCATGTTGATTTTTCATCATTATATATTATATAAAATCATGTATTAAAAAATTCCAAGCTTTGCCATGTGGAAAATTCTGATAAAAAATGTGTTGAAATCTATTGGCCATCCATAATGGATGGCTTATAGTAATGTTTCAATATTTTAAAAGCATTGCTATAAAAAATATTATGTTGACAAATGATAATTAGTGGTAAGGTTATTTACTAGTTGCAAAAAAATGGTTAATAATTGCAAATGTTATACACTAATCAAAGTATGGAAGTGCATACATTGACCATATATTTCATCCATGGGAAATGTGTTAACATCATGTTAAATCATCATTTGTGATTAAATATTGAATGTAACTTCATTTATGCAACTAAATAATTTTTTAATTGTAAGGTTGATTACAACTGTTTTTTAGTCACAAATTGTAATTGCAAATTAGGTTTTTTCCACTAGTGAAATTTCATTAGTTAACAATAGATTGTTATCATTTATTGATTATAGATTATGAATAGTAAAACAAGTTCATAATCAATTTATAAGTAGTCTCAATGTAATAATGATAAGTGATTTTTATCAAACGTTTCCAATTCAAAATTCATGGATTTTTTCATCCAAAAATATTGAATTTAATATTATAACAAAAAACATTTGGCATGAAAATGTCAAATGTTATGAATTGCACAAAATTATGAAACAAAATGATGTTCATTTTACTAAAAATATATTTCCAACTGCTTCACAAACAAATGAAGATATACATTTTATGAACGATTTTGTTTAAGACCACCACTAATGGATAACACATTACTAATTATATTCAATCAATAGGGCTAATTAAGTAGGCTTGGTCAAAATGGCCCATGGCTTAGTCAAAAGGGCCAATTACAAATTCCAATACTAATTGTGTATCCTTGGACTACATGTAACATTTCAACTATGTTTGATCAATCAAATGTTTTTTGAAAAATGTAAAAGTTAACAAATCATAACTAAATGAATCATGACTAAATTAATTATGGTTAAACTAATTATATATATGGTTTATTTAACTATGATTTAATTAACTATATTGAAAATAAATTATGGTTTAACTACCTTAAAAAAAAAAAAAACTAGCCATAATTGATTTAACCATGGTCAATTTAATCATGTTCATTAACTATGGTTAATTTAAGCATAGTTTGTTTAATTAGATGTGTTTTAACCATGGTTACTATAAACATAACTAAATTAGCTATATTTATTTTTAACATTATTATTTTACCTTAATAAATCTAACCATAATTATTTAAAAAAAAAATAGTCATAATTGTTTCATTCATGTTTATTTTAACCATAATTAATTTATGCATGATTGGATTTGCCATAAAATATTTATTCATTAGTTATTTTAGCCATATTAACTTTATTAATGGTTAGTTGATCAAAATTTATTTATTCATGGTTAGTTTAACCATTTTGTAGTTCAGTCATGGTTAATTTTTCCATAATTATTTAAACCAGAATTAGTTTATGTGTAGTTGATTTAACCATAAAATATTTATTCATTGGTTAGTTTGGTCATATTTGATATACTTTTAGTTAGTTTAGCCATATTTATTTTACTCATGGTTAGTTTTAGCCATTTTTGGTTTGGCCATGGTTGGTTTAGCCATAAAATATTTATTCATTGGTTAGCTTGTTTTATTTATTTTACTCATGGTTAGCTTCACCATATCTATTTTACTCATGGTTAATTTAATCAAATATAAATTATCCATGGTTGGTTTTGCCATAATTATTTTACCCAAAATTATTTTAGTCATTATATATTTAACCATTATTTATTTAGATATGGTTAATTGAACCATAATTATTTTAAATTTTTGGTTGGTTTAACCATTGTTAGTTTAATAATCATCAATTTTGCCATAATTAATTTTTCCTAAGTTAAATTAACCACCTATTTAACTTATGTAATATAAGTATGTGGCAAAATAACATAAATACGAATAGTTTATATGTAGGTGTATTTATTTATACATACCTCACCCATATTCCACTTATTTACCTATACTTTAGCTTATAGGTAACCTAGTTATATAAGTTAGGGTAGGCCATTTATATACCTATAAATAATTATTAGTTGGTTAACTAGTTATTTATCTAAAACTCACTAATGAATGTGTAATTAAACAATTAAATATTAATTATTACAAATACATTGTTGATAATATATAATGATTTAGGTCAAATTTGTAAGGATTAGTTATAATTTGGTTGTAATTATCAATCAACAATATAGTACATTATAGCTATTTTGATTTAATATATAATTCAAGTATTTATAATATGGTTGTAATTATTAATTATAACTAAATAACTAGACATTAACTATTATCAATTTTTATTTTTATTTAATTAACATACATATTTTCCTACCTTTTTATTTATTTATCTAATTTATGTAATTTACGTAGTTATTTAGGAATAATGTTGTGTGAACTACAAGGTTGTAGTGTTGTGTGGACATGAAAATGTTTTTCCCTTCCAAAAGTTTTTCCCATATTGTTTGTCATCCTCTTTAGATGATGAACAATATAAATAGATGCACCATAAGTATTCAAAACATAAGAAATATTTAAAAAAGGAAGGCCATTTGGGATGAGCTAATTGAAAAGGCTTAACCTTAAATGCCAAATTCAAAATGAAATAAGATTTAGGAGTAGGTATCTAATTTTAGGTTTAACCTAAATTGCTTAGGTTGTATCCATATGGCATAACTTAGTGCCCAATGTTTAAATGCCACATGGCATAGCCTCGGTGACCAATGTTTTGATGCCACGTCGCTTAACTTGGGTGGCCACTGTTTAAATGCCACATGACATTTACCTAGTCAAAATGGTGTTTGACCAGTCAAAAAATCATTTGATTGTTGTATTGACTAGTTAAAAGTTCTAGTCGAAATGATTAATAAAAAATACTAGTTGAAAGTACTAATAATAAATGTAAACCTAGGACTAGTAAAAAGGTACATGACCAAGTCACAATGGATAGGTTCAAAACAACTTGTCCAAAATGACTGAGAGGTTGTTTTTACGTTTGTCCAAAATGGGTATTTTTTGACCAAAATTTATAGTAAAAAATATTAGGAATTCTAGTAGTGACAAATTCTTCATTTCCATTTTAAAAAACATAGTTATAAAAATTCGTACAAATTATCCAAACATAATAATAAGAGATTTTAACATAAACATGTTGACAAACACAATTGAATCAACAACATTGCAAAATTACATGAAGACCCATGGTTACCATATTACATTTATGTAAAACAGAACACTGAATCATACACAAATCGACCATATATAGACTAATGCCCCAACTTAGCAATGTCATAGTGGATCAACACAAGCTTATTGGACAAATCATAACCTTATATACTTTGCATTCAAATTACCTAAACATATTTCTCAATTTATTATACCATCCATTACTCAACTAATTTTGAACAAAAAATAGATTCCAATCCAAATTAAATTACAAAAAACTTCTAATTCTTTAAACAAATTTTGTACGATTTTTAATACTTGAATTTATATATATGTGCATGTATTGTCAACATATATAAACACATGAAATAAACTTAAAAACCTAAAAACTATAGCAACATAAATATGACTTACTAAACCATTATTCATCACCATTTAACATCTTAGAATCACATCTCACATTTAAATCATTTATTTTAGTAATGTTTTTTCTTTACGATAATCCCCATAATACTTTTGCTTTCTTTAGGGGAAACTAGAGGAGATGGATCATTTGTGACCAAGTGTCTCATTGTAAATTCCTCTTTTTTAAAAAAAAAATGCCACATCAGAGAATGAGAAATTAGTGAATTTTGGGCCTTTGGCTGAAAGGCCAAAAAAAAAAGAGACAAGTGTAAATAGGTCCCCTTCTTTTGGTCAAGGGGACATGAGTAAATGTGACCAAATCTCTCATTGTAGACTTCTAGAACAATGCCACGTCAGATGGGTTTCCTAGAAAAAGGTACCAGATTTGTGGGTAGTGAATTTTGGCCCTTGACCCAAAGGCAAATTAAATAAACAGTGTAGACAGGTCCCCGTGTTTTGGCCAGGTGGAAATGGCTCATTGTGACCAAGCCTCTCATTATAAAATGCTAAAAATGATGCCACGTCAGAGAATGAGGAATGGAATTCATAGAAAAAGGTAACAGATTTGTGCATGGAAAATTCTGGGCCTATTGGACCAAGGTCAAAAAAATGCCAGTGTAAACAGGTCCCAGGGTCTTTTTCGGCCGAGCGGACAAGTGATCCATGTCCACTCGGCCAAGAGAAGGACTGCCACCTCATTACAATCCCAGCAAGAACATGCCACTCAGAAAATGAGAATTGGAATTCCTAGAAGAAGGTGACATATTTGTGGGTTTAGGCCAAAAATTTGACAGTGTGAACAGGTACCCTTCTCTTGGCCGAGTGGACATGGATCATTTGTGACCAAGCCTCTGATTGGAAGTAAACTCTCAAAACAGATGCAACGTCAGAAAATGAGAACTGGGATTCTTAGAAAAGGGTAAAAGACTTGCTTGCTGGTGGTGAGTTTTGGGTCCAAAGGCCAAAAAAAGGCCAGTGTAAAACGAGCCCCAACTCAACAGGAAAAGAACACTTCAAACCCTAAAGGCAGCTCGAATTTCGGGCCTTTGGCCCAAAGGCCAAAATAACGCCAGTGTAAACAGGACTGCCTTCAACTAGACAAGAGCCCTCGAAACCCTATTAACACTGATTGTAAATTCCCGAAAAAAAATTGCCACGTCAGAGAATGAGACATGGGGCTCCTGGAAAAATGTAACAGCTTTTGTGGATGGCCAATTTCCGGCCTTTGGCCCAAAGGCCAAAAAAATATGCCAGTGTAAACAGAATCCCCTTCAACCGGACAAGAGCGCTCGAAACCCTAAAGCGGAGCTAGACTGGGTGCACGAGAACAGAGTGCGCGAGAGTGAGGGGAAAGACGGAGATCGCGCGCGCGCGCGAGCGATTGAGAGAGATCGAGAACAGAGAAAGTAGAAAGCGATGAAGTGAAAAGGAAGGGGTCAGCATGTGCGGGGCGAATCGAAAAAACGGACGAAAATATTTGAACATATAGGTGGGGGGGGGGCGGGGGGCCTATATGCACAAGAACAGATTGGAAGGTGCAGCAGCAGAAGGCGATGGCAAAAAGAAGCTGGCAGCCCCGAATTCTAGAGCCGGGTTAGAAACAACGTCCCCAGGGTTTGCGGTTAAAGCCCGAAACAACAATGGAGCTAAAGCAGGATCCATGGTAGTAGTAGAAGAAGGAAAAGCAGCAGCAGGAGCAGTAGGACTAGCAACAACAAGAACAACAACAGCGGGTTCAAATGGTGGAAAAGCAGGTAAAGCTTATGAGGAGTTTGTTTTGCAAGTTTTTGAGGTTTTGGTTTTTATGACGAATCGCTTGCCAGGCAGATCGTGTATAATAAGAGGCAATGTACCCATTTGTGAAGTTAGGGTTTGGAGGATTTTTCTGGTCTTCCTTTGATTTTGTGCACAAGCTAAGGATCTTCTTCTGCACGAATCTATGTTCTGTAATTTTTCTTTTTTTTCTTTTGTACTTTGAGAAGTCTGGCAAGTGGAGAATTTGAAGCAAAATGGCTGTGTCCACCCCCTGCGATTGTTGGCAGCAGGTTTGTTGAGTTCAAATGGCAGCAAAGCAGGAGCAAGAGGACTGGTTAGCTGCAATGGTAGCAGCACAAAGACCCCTTTGGAACCAGCAAGAGGAGGAGGAGGAGGAGGGGACTTGAGCTTATGTGGAGAGAGTGGGGCAGGAGAGTTTGCTGGTTCTGCAGGGGTTAGGGGAGAATGTGAGAAGGCACTGGTGGCATTACGCAGGGGGAACACTACTAAAGCCTTGCGAATTATTCGGGATGCTTGTAACCAGAACAAGGGCTGTGCACTAGCACAGCGAGTGCAGGGGCACATATACATGCGCTTGGCTTCTCTGATTGAAGACCACAGTAAGAAACAACGGCACTTCTGTGCTGCACTTGAGTCTGCCAAAAAGGCTTCAGCTCTTTCACCTCAGTCTCTTGAGTATGCGCACTTTTATGCCCAGAGTCTCTATGAAGCAGCAAAGGATAGCAAGGGCTATGAGGAAGTCATCTTGGAGTGCGAACGTGCACTTTCTGTGGATACTCCGGTGGATCCAGCAAAAGACAGCCTTCACTATGAATACCAGCATGAGCTGCCCACACCTGAGGCACGAATTTCACATGTGCAACAAGAGCTGAAGGGCCTTAAACAAAAAGCGAACCTAGCAAACCTAACATCAATATCCTCATGGATGCATACTCTCAGCAATGGAACAGGAGAAGACAAAATTCGCTTCATTCAGGTGCGCAAAGTCCGGGAACAGGATCCCATGGAGCAGCGTGTTTCACAGCCAAAGAGGCCACATGAGGTAAAGAAGGTGGTAAAAACTCCTGAAGAGCGTCGCCAAGAAATTGAAGTGCGTGTTGCTGCGGCTCGCCTGCTCCAGCAAAGAGCAGAACTTCCATCAATTTCAGTCTCTGAGTCTCAGGAAGAGACTGAGACTGAAAAGCCTTTGCAGCTTCGATCTGACCGCAGAAAATCTGGTGGATCTAGTTCCAGAAGGCTTGTAAAGACTTCGTCTTCAGAGGACAGAGTAGAACGTGTTCGACCATTCTGGCATGCTGCAGACATTAGGAAGAGGGAAGCATTACTTGAGGTCTTGGTTGCTGAGCTGAAGGAACATGTAGGTTCTCCTAAGAATAACCCATCTATGCAAGCCCTTGCTGAAGCTATCAAATTTGCACAAGAGAAGAAAACATGGCGATTTTGGGCTTGCTGTGAGTGTGGAGAGAGGCTCACAGAGTATCAAAGTCTCATTCACCATGTAATGCATGAGCATACAGGCCCTCTTCCTCAGAAGCTGCAGGATGTTCTCCCCCAAGAATTAGATCAGAATTGGGCAGTGCTTCTTCTGGAGGATGATTTTGGGCCTGTGGATGGGCCTGAAGCTGTTAGAATGCTGATTGAAAATGCCCGGTCAGATAATCCTAGTGATAGGACTGCTCCCTCAGATTCTCTGATTGTAGCGACCACTGATTCTGAGCCACATAGCAATGACAAGAGTGAGGGTATCCCTGCTGAGTCTCTTCCAGAGGACCCATCAAATCATATTGATACTGAATGCAATGGAGATATGCCAGCAAAGGACATGGTGCAGTCAACCAGGGAGATGCATCCATATGAATTACCTGTGGTGGAGAATGAGGAGCGAAGGAAGCTGCTGGAGAAAGTGTACAGTCTTTGTAGGGAGCTGATCAGAAATAAGTGCTTGGCAAATGAGCATGTAATTGAAATCATACAATTCGCTACAGGCAAAATCCAATCCCTGGTTCCAGATCCAACAATGCACTATGAGTTTGATCAATCTCCTGTTTTCATTCGGTTTCTGGATCCTCTCCCACTCCGGCATATTCACAAATATCTGATGGAGCTGGCACAGGCTTGTGGGCCTCACTCAGCAGATAGTACAAGTCCCCAAAGCACCTCAGAGGGCAGGGATGAAGAGATTATTCAAGATCGATTGTTCTTGAATGAGGATTTTACAATGCTATTATTAGATGAGCAGGTTTTGCATGAGTTTCCAGAACAATCTGTTCCAGCAGAGATGAAAGTTGAGGAGGGAGAAACAAGGAAACTGTCAATGAATGAGAAAGGTGATGCATGTTCAAGACCTCAGTTACCACTTATGAAATCAAGAGATGGGGAGACTCATGCAGATCTTCAGCTTGCATGGATCTATGGCAGTATGGAGTATGAATACTCACCTTCAGGCTGGAAGCAATTCAGAGATCAACAGGCAGCCCAGGGGAGGGAGGCTTTAAAATTGCTTAAAAAAGAGTTACATCATCGTCAGGGCCTCTGTGAAAAGAAACTTGAGCTTATGGGTTATGAGGAGGCTCTCAACATTGCAGAGAACCTGTGTGTGCAGGAAAGCAGGAAGGCAACAGACAATGAATGTCAAAAGACCTACGAGATGGTTTTGAAACAACGGCATCAGGAGCTTGTTGAAGCACGCATGTCAGGCCTTTCAGACTCTCACAAGATTGAGCTTGATGCCATAAGCAGCATTCTTCGGAATATACAGAATGGCCAGGTTCACTGGCCCTCCTCCTCTGTGGGAACTTTGACTGTGCGACTCAGTGACTCAGATGATGAAGAAGAGGGCAACTGTCTCTTGCAAGAATCTGCTCTTCATGCAGACTCTCATGTTGAATCAGTAATTTTGCATCGCAGGAAGGAGCTCTCTAAGGAGGTGTGTGCACAATGTTCTTGAGATAACTGAAAGTCCATCTTGGTACCATGTGTAAGATTGTAGGATGCACAAGCATCTGAAGATCTTGCACATGGTACTAAGCTTGTGCATCCTACACCATGCATGAGATATATACTGTTTGCACATTGATCCTCATTTGTATCTGTTAACACAAGTGATGTGGTGTTTTGCAGGTGAATTACATTGATGCAAAGATAATGAAGACAATGAATTCTGTCCAAAACATGGAGGCTAAAGTTGGTCAATTTGCAGTCCTTGATTACCGAGCAGTGGTTCTTCCCCTTGTCAAGAGCCTTTTAAAGGTTTGAGACATTTCCTATATATCTTGGGGGTTTTTCTTTATCAGCTGGTCGAATGACACTAGTAGTCAGTGTCATTTGCCAGGGTATGCTCATTCTGGGTCCTGCATTTGCTTACTTCCTATGGAGTCCTGCAGAGTCACCTGGAAGGAGAAGCGGAGAAGGATGCAATGCAAAAGTCAGATGCAGCACGGGAGGCATTTCTGGCAGAGCTTGCCAAGGACAAAAAGAGTCCAACAACTAAAGAAGCTGAACTCCTAAAACAGTCACGTGACAAACCCAAGGACAAGAAGAGACTAAAGGACCAGAAGAAACCAAAGGATGTGAAGGTAGTAGTCAGCCTATTTTCTTTTTTCTGGATGGCTTGTCAGAGTTCTAGGTTTTTGGCATTCCGTGTAGAAGTTTGGCTCCTTTTCTCAAAACTACTTTGCGGATATTTAACTATTTCCTCTTTGCGAATGATTATGTCCCCAGTTGCTCTGTATAAGATTGATAGTTTTTTGCTCATGTTTGGTTCAATTTGCAAATTGCAGCATGGACTCAGCAGTATTGAACAGGAAAGCCAAACAAGAAGTGAAGTGCTAAGGTGAGAATATGGACTAATGTTGAGGTCATTTGTGTGCTTGAAGGCCCTTCCTGTGGTAGAATCAGGATACAGGGTCTGTGGGTTTACATGGCTATGACTACCCAACTAGATAGCTGAATTGCTTTGTGAAATTTCAGAAATCTTGTGGAATCATCAGCATTTGTCTAGTCTCAGGGGCAGAGCATGAGATGTATTTTTTCGCAGACCTTTCAGAAACTTCACCAGGACGATTGCAACATTGGCAGTGTGACACAGGAGGATCAGGAAGAAGAAGGCAACAGCAGCAGCTGGGATTGGGGTGAGACTAAATGCGATGAGTTATTGCAGCAAGAAGTAGACCTCCAGCACCAAGCTGAATTGGAAGCCGAGGAACGCAAGCTTGCTGAAGCACTGGAGTTGCAGCGGCGTGCGGAAGAAGAGTCAAGAGAACAGCACCTTGCTGAGCAATGTCGGAAAAAGCTGGCCCAGGATTCTCATGTGCAAAAAAGAACCTCTGAGGATGATGGATGTGGGGTTATTGAAAGTTTTTGCTCCCTTTCTGCAAAGTCCTCAACAATTGCACCAGAGTTTTTCCACCCTGAGCCTTCAGACAAACATACGGAGGGCTGTTTGCTTTTGCCAGAAATGAAACCAGGGAGCTTCTTTGACTTGAGCACTCCTGTGGATACACTCACAGATGAATTGACCATATCATCAATAGCTTTGCAATCCTCTAGGAGTTGTTCATATGCCCAATCGATTATAGGTACAGCTGATGCAGGAGATGTGATAGTCATGTCACCACAACAGCTGCAAATTGAAATGGAGACTTTGGAAGCGGATGATAATCATTCTGCAGATCCATCAATAGGTTTGATGAGATCAGTCTCAAGAGTAGACCCTGAGGCTCATCAAAGAGTAGATTTAGTAGAGAAGGTGGGTTGTTTGGAAGGTGTGTCACCAGAAAGCAATAAGTTGGATGGTAACCAGCCCACTGGTCTTGCCAAGAAAAGCCGGCATCGCCGGAAGCGAGGACCTCGAATTCATGCTGAAGAAGGCATGATGGGTGATCCAGAAGGGCAGGCTGTCTTAGATGTTAATGCTTCATCACTTGGCCTGAAATTCCTCCATGGACAGAGTGAGAACAAAGCACCTTTAAGCCTTCCAACCTCTGGAAGCCACCCATTACCTCTTATGCTACTGCCTGCACCTGCTTCCACTGCTGAAGGTGGGTTCAACTGAACCAAACACTTCCATTCTTGTCCATTCCAATTGGCACATGTCCTTGTGCCTCCTCTTTATAGAATCTACTTTATTGTACTCACAATGGCCATTCTGGGACTATTGTTGCTTCTGTTGACATTGATGCCTTCTATATCTTCCTTGTACCAACCCTGGATGTTGACCTGTCAGCTAGTTAGTTGATGTCAATCAGTTGACTATTCTGGTTTCCCCCTTCCTGAGCTAACAAACTGGGGCTGGATTGTGATTCTTTTCTGCCTTCAGGAGGAGAGCATGAGAGCAAGACGTTAAGGCAATTACAGGCTGAGCAGGATGATGAAGAGCGCTTCCAGGCAGACCTTGAACGAGCGCTACAACAAAGCCTAAGTAGGAAGCCTCTCTTTGTATCCGATGGAATTCTTCTCTCAGTGATATGGATGCCGCTGGGGAGAGCTTCTTGTATCAATATTGGCCCCATCTAAAGTATTCAGTTAGTGTTTCCTCAGGTTGAAATAGCATGAAATTGAGCAGAACAATTTCTTACAATTCTGCTCCTGTGGTTGTCACAGAAATGCAATTGGAGAATCTGGAAGAGGCAAGTTCTGAAGGATCTCTTTGGAAGCAAATTTCGTTGGAGTCATCTGGATCTGTTGTGGCCCCTCAAGCAGAGACTGCTGTAGGCTCTATCCCCAGAAGGGAGCAACCTATGGAACGAACATCATCAGGAACAGAGGATGTTGGAAAGGGTTTACAAAATGAAATTGGACAATACAACTGCTTTCTTAATGTAGTCATACAGGTGATTTCCTAATGCTGTAGGCGAGGTCTTGCATCCACATCTGGCATGTCTATTTTTGAAATGTGTTGCTTGATGTTTGTCCTGGCAATGATTTAGAGTGTACTACTCAAGATTTTGGAGAGATCTTTTCACTTCCACCAATTTAGTGTTGTGGTGTATGCCTGCTTCAGTCTCTGTGGCATTTGAAGCGGTTTCGAGAAGAATTGTTGGCTGAATCAAGCAAGCAGCACATTCATGTTGGAGAGCCATGTGTTGTATGTGCACTTCGAGGCATATTTGTTGGCCTGAGTTCTAGAGCTTTCACCACTCCAAGCCATGATGCTCCAGTTGCCCCAACTGCACTCCGGGTGGCTCTGAGTGCCATGTATTCAGATAGTAACTTTTTCCAAGAGGTATTTCAGTTTTGTTCAGTGATTTCAGATAAATTGGGATTTTTCTTCAAAGGTCCCTGAGAAATATCTGTTCACATCAATGGCATTGTCTGCTGATTGTTCAATTTGCGAGTTTTTATGCCATCCAGTCTTTTTATTTGTCCTTCCTGAGATATCCTCTCATTTTGTATCTAGTTCTGGATGCTAAAACATAGTTATGTGTGTCTCTGGCTGCAGGCACAAATGAATGATGCCTCAGAAGTGCTGGCAGTTATCTTTGATTGTTTGCACAAGGCTTTTGTACCAAGTGGTGCTTCATCTGATGGGGAGTCAGATGGGAGCACTGCTGGTGAGTCATGGGATTGCCAGGATGGCCATCCCTGCATTGTTCATAATTTGTTCGGGCTTGATGTTGTGGAGCAGATGAACTGTCAAGGCTGTGAGTTGGAGTCTCGCCACCTCAAATATACTGCCTTCTTCCATAACATCAATGCAAGTTCACTTCGCACTGCCAAGGTAAAGGGTCTCAAAAGTACTGGAGCTGAATTGCCCAAGATATTAGTTCCTTGAAACAGCAACAGTGTTGTTATGCAGACTGGTAATCTTATTCACTCTGCTATGATGATCACATGGGTTTTACTTGATTGGTCAGAGAAGTGTGCCCAGCACTCTATAATTGGAAGTGGGACTGGGCTACAGGTCTTATACGAGGACTGTGCGATGGATGAGCTTCTGAAACTTGTTGACATGAATCATCAGCTAGCTTGTGACATTGACACTGGAGGTTGTGGGCGCCAAAATTACATTCACCATCTCCTACGTGCAGCACCCCATGTTTTCACCACAGGTAACAATGATTGCTGGAACATAAATCTTCTAGTCTTTTCTAGACTAGTGCTATTCTTGAACATTCTTTCCCTCTTTTCTGTCTGTGGGTTGAGGGACTGACTTAATCTTGCCAACAGTATTGGGGTGGCAGAATGGTAGAGAGAGTTTTGAGGACATATCTGTGACAGTGGATGCTATTGATGTTGCTATGGACATTGGAGTGGTGTATCGAGGCATTGATGAAGGTTCCAGGCACCAGCTCATTTCAGTTGTAAGTCCCACTGTTTGTTAAAGTTTGAGGATGTCTACATCTGCTTGTCAAACAGCTGTCTCCTTTCAAGTGCATTTAAGGTGACGATCTGTGCTCTGAGGTCATAATGTAGAGTTCCACGCATTGGCAGGTGTGTTATTATGGGCAGCACTATCATTGCTTTGCTTACAATCAGGAGCTTGCAAGATGGGTTTTGTTTGATGACAGCACAGTCAAGGTACCTTTTCTACTTGGTACACCAATCCTTGTCTCTCAAGTCGCTGCTTGTAAGAGGAAAAAGCTCTGAAAATCTTGGGCACTATAACTTGCTTCAAAAAGTGGGAAAATCTTTTGCAATATGTGACTTAGGAAATCTCCAAAGTTTTTCTCAAATCTACAACCCTGTGATTTTGTGTTCCATTTCCTGGATTTTTATGCATCCACACTTTCTACAGTTTTTCAGGGACATTTTTTTTACATTGGATGCATCCTGATTATTCAACACAGGTGGTAGGAGATTGGGCGGATGTGGCAATGACTTGCCGGAAGGGCCATTTACAACCACAAGTTCTTTTCTATGAGGCTGTATCAGCATGCTGACTTTGATGACTAAAATGGACCCTAATATCAATATGATATGGGTCTACAGGAGGTTCCTGCACCACCAACTATATCATATGGGCCTTGTGAGCATCACATTGGCAAGCTCACTCCAGGCATATGTGTTTGTTTAGTCAAGGAAGAGAGACCGCCTGTTGGGTCAAAACTTTTCCTTGATGGTGTAGGCTAACGTTAGATCCAGGATGTGGGTTTTTAGGTACAAAAAAGTTTTGGGTTATCACTGGCCTCTCCTCTATTCCTATTCATGCAGAGAAGAAACTTAGATCAGAAATAATGGTTTGTGAAAGCCCCAAATTTTTTTCCTAGTGAGGAATATTAGGTACAAGGGTCATCATCATCATCACTGTTGCCATCATACCCTGACTGTGTATGGGCCCCACCCCGCTTCCCCCCTGCAACCACTCGCCAAGTTTTGTAAGATTTGTATCTCACAGATGTTCAATACTGAAAAGATCATTTTGGACAGAAAAGTGATTGATACCAGGTAGTTAACCTCAGCATTAAAAATTGTGTTTGATATAGGTGTATGGATTAGGGTTGTACAACCCTAGACCAGTGATGATGATCACAAGCTTTGTTACAAGACTGCTCTATGACAACAGGCTAAACCCACACAAATGGAAAAAAACCAATTGGGTTTTGATATGTAACTTGGCCAGAATAGGAAACAGTATTATGTGCTCAGCACCGTTCTGCAGCATTTTTAATTGCTGGAATGCTGGAATTGAAGGTTAGGAGTTTGCAAACAGCGAAGGACCAGCATCTTTTGCAATGGGGAACATTTATCAGGGGGCCCTGTTTACAAGTATGAACATCTTTCAACTTAACCTCACTCCATGTTTTTCCACTGCAAATTTCCACCATCTGAAGTGCTTATGAATTAGCAATTGTCTGTTACATGTGACGATCTTAGCTTATTGCTGTTAGATGTCTTTTCAAACTTAGTATCCCTGAGACAACCCTTTTGGTTTCTGATCTCGTGGTTATCTGATGTCTACGATCAGTGTGCCTGTTTGCTTGATAGTAGTATATCAAGTGAAACCTGAAAGTAATGTGGTGGATTTGAAACATGGAAAGTTTGATCCAGTTTGGTTTGATCCTTACAGTGTTCTGAAGTACCTGAACGTGTTGAAAGTGTTTTATTCTTCTCTAAAATGTTTTATTCTCAAAGTTTGCCCATGACAGCCTAAACCCTAAACTCTAAACCTAACCTTGTTTTACACCCTGAAACCCAAAAAAAAAAGATGTCACCGTGCAAACCTAAACTGTTTGGTATCTTCTGACGATTGTCCACCTGATGTTTTTGGTGAAATAATTTTAGCTTAAGTTGTGATGAGGCCTATTTTTGGACAAGTTTAAAAAAAACAATGAATGTTTTGTGAATGTCATACTGCACAATAGGTGTAGGTATAATCCAGTGTTGGGTGGTTCTTTGTTTCTATTAAAACATCTGGTTCTGAGTTTTTGAATTTTTTTGAAAGATTGTCAGATTTCCTCAAAGAACTGAACCTTTGAGGTAGGTTCTGTGACTGATTCTTTGATTTTCTCAAAGAACTGCCCTTTGAGGCAGGTTCTTTGTTTTTTTGAGAACTGCCGGTCAGGGTTACACATACCTGACACTCGTGTGTTCCTTTGAAGAAGTCAGGTTGGGTTAATCTTGTGCTTTGAAGTGTGTCCGAATGGGTTGGTTGATCATGGAGGTCAATGTTGGATGTTATGAACCTGGTGCACATACTATAAGTGAATAGTTGGAATTTTATCTCAAATCTAAATCATGCTTTTTGTGAGCTTTGAATCTTTTTACATATTTCTAAAGTTTGAAACCTCCATATCCACCATCTTTCCCCTCGCCTTCTTCTCTTGAACATCTGTAAATTAACTGGCTCATCCCATAAATATTTTGAAAACCGTTTTGAGTTTTAAAAAAGAAAAAAAATGGTGGAACGTTGTAATTTAGCATTCTTCTACTGCTCAACCCAAAATCAAGGCAGTCCAATTTGTATTGTCCAATTGGTGAAGCTTTTCATCACATTCACCCACTCACCATTTCCCTATACCAAGAACCTAATTGACATTAGTCATGAGAAATCACTATAAGACCCACCATGCATTACTCTTAATGCATAATGACCCTTCACCATGTCCCACTAACCATGACACATCACCTATGACTTGTGATCTATTGTCCATGAACTGATGACCTTGTGACCCATGAACCCAATGACACTTTACCAATGAC
>Ga0209208_10004144_pt1 | contig 20656 bp, 8 predicted proteins | sample S1TSphfallax_3_FD_187694 | JGI IMG/M metagenome (GOLD analysis project Ga0209208, IMG submission 187694) | Host-associated microbial communities from peat moss isolated from Minnesota, USA - S1T2_Fd - Sphagnum fallax MG (SPAdes) (version 2) | ecosystem: Host-associated > Plants > Peat moss >...
TAAATAAATAATGGATTTTTTTGGGGGGAGTGAAAAAGGGCCTTAAGTTTCCTTATTTCAAGGAAAAGAAAGTTGAATTCACCATGTTTAGACCATAGGTTATATTGCATGGTTTGAAACAAAATTCTACTTTTTTATTTGATCTCTAGCCAAATTTGGCAAAGTCCTCTTGTGGATGATCTCTATAGTCCACCACCTACCCTCAAAAATTTGCCATAAATTAATTAATTAATTAATTAAATTAAATAAAACTTGAATTGTCTAAACTAAAAAATTTACCATTGGATTGGTGTATTGATGAGAAATTGGTGTTAATTATTGGCAAGTATATATTGGTACCAATTACTAGACCACACTTGTTGACCATGTAGTAGGCTTAGTAGAGAAGCACCTAGCATATAGGTTAATTGACCTAATTAATTAGATGGTGGTTACTTCCAATTTTTATTTATTTTTATTTTTATTTTATTTATTTTATTTTATTATTTTTTTATTTTTTTGGCAATGAGGTATTTCCATTTGGCCTATCACCACAAAAACCAAAAGAAAACAAAGAGTCAACAACAACTTTGGAAGTACCCCAAAATAGAAATTTTTATTTGAAAATGTAAAGACACCCCTATGGCCCCCACCTAAATAAGTGAGAAGGGGAGAACTTTGAGCAAAGTGTATGGGATAAAGATGTGTTGTTATGGAGAACACTCTTGGGGAACACATTGAGAACTTGGGGAACATCATTAGGAACATGTGGGAACACCCCCCCCCAAAACAAACAAACAAAAATTAATTAATTAATTAATGGTAGGCCCCCCTTTCAAGAGATTGAGCCCTCTTGAAATGCATAATATCTATTCAGCCCTCTCATTGGTTGCATGTAAATTTTATTCCTAAATCTGATTTGTCACCATTTTTGGCTTAAACTAATAATACCCATTCCGAAGAGCATGGCTAAAGTATTAGCTTTACAAATATTGTGGTATGTGGTTGAAAATTTTTGGTACCTAATATTTGGAATATGACCATTTTGTGAGGAAAAAAAAACCTAAGGATGAATATGTTCTCTTTTTTAGTTTTACATTAAATATATTATTTTCAGAAATGGTGAAAATTTCACCCCCAAAAAAATTCAAATAAATGTTTCGTGGGGAAAAAAAAAACCCTAAACATGAGAGGAGTTCCACCATGGGGATGAGTTTGGATTCCCCCCTTCAAGTTCTTCCTTGTTCTCAAAGTTCTTCACATTTCCATTCCAAAATTTGCAAGGTTTCATTTCTTATTTGAAGAGATCATATTTTGACCTAACAATAGTCATGAAATTATCTACCAAAGAAATTTCATTTCTAACTTGAGTTAAGTTAAGCAAGTGTTATTGAGAATCTCTTCCTCCTAGCTTTGTCATTGAACATGATCTTTTTCCTTTGGAAAGTGGGCTCCATGTGACTTTGCACCATTGTTGTCTTGAGGAAGGAATGACTCACACCCCAACTTTTTTTTGCATTGAACCCAACAAGTGGAAATGGGGGGGGACTTTGTGCATCTTTGTGATGCTCTTGGGAGGTCATCATGAATCCTAGTGTGTGAATATAGTGCATTGAACCCTAAGTATTTAATAACCCTAATTTTAAAATTGTTGTTGACCTTCATAAATGATTTTTTTTTCTTAAAGTCCAAATAAGAACATTTTTCCCTTGCAACTTTGGAAATCTTTTTATCCACATCTGAATGGTGGATTCTTATCAAAGAGGCGATGATGACTCAAATAGAGGACCAACTAGCCATGAAATAAGGGCGGGAGTGGGGCATGACTTTCCACATAACTTTAGTATAATGATTTCTTGAGAAGTCATGCATCACCAAAATACTTTCAGCTTAAGGTTTTGATTTTAGAATTCAAATGGAATATCGTTTGTGAACAATATACACAAAGTCGACAAAGAAAAAAACTATTTTTGACTAGACTTGGATGCAAGTGGGAATGGCATTTGCGTACAAACGTATGGATGATACGATATTGAGCTAGAAGTAAAGGAAACATGTGTAGAGTTTTGTGGCACATCGCCATGAAAAGTAAATGAAACATGTGTAGAGTTTTGTGGCACATCACCATGAAAATAATGGCATTAATAGTTGTATTATTTTGTGTTAGGGTTTGTCATAAGAGATTATTGAATGTGATGGACTTCTCAAGTGTTACAAACAATTTGAAACCACAATTAAGTGTGTGCATCTTGTGCAATAGGTGTGGTTAGGTGAAAGTTTTTGGAGCCACCATAAGAGATTTGTTAACATTGAATACATGAACCATACAAAATGTTTTTTTTTAAAAAAAATTCATATGTCATGCAAACTAAACTTCCAAGCCTAGCATCATTTTAACCTCAATCAAATATGAACAATCCAAATCTCTCCGGATATCATTATATCATGAAATTGAACATACGTTAGTGACTAGTCACGTGGTTAAGTTCTTTTGGGATGTGGGTGGTGGCATTTACAAATTAAAACAATATGGATTTTCTAGCTGAATTAGAAATGACCTTTGTGTTAAACCAAAAAAGGGATGCACTTCAATATATATTATCCTATTTGCAAAAGGAAACCAAAAAAATGACACAAGGATAGATAGCATGCAAAGCAAGCAACCCTATTGTTGGTTGATTGTAAATGACTTATTTTGTTCATCGTTATGATGAGGTCCTTCCATTGTGCCCTTAGTACAAGTGCAATGTTTGACAAGGTTCCAAACCTTCCCAAACCCAACCTTCTACCCTTTTTTTTAATTTATGTTCCCATATGATTCTCAAGAACTATTATTATTTATATCAATCTTAAAATTGTGTTTTTTCATGTCCCTGCACATCATTATAAACTTGAAGAAAAAAATTGTTACAATGATTCATTAGACCTAGTTTAGGTAGGATGACTAAGATCTCATAATATTTTGTCCTACCAAATTTTAGATGAAAATCTCTAATTAGCCCATTCCCAAGTAAAGAAGCATGGAAAGATGTTTTTAAAAATATGTGTCCTCTTACTCTCTCTTTTTCCAATACCATATTCATGAGCAAATTTTCAATAGCTTCTCCACCAATTTGGATCCCATTTTTTTAATTGATTTTATTTAATCCAATTTTTGAATTTAATTGAATTTAATTCAAATTCAATTCAACTCAAATCAAATTCCAATCAATGTATTTGAATTCAATGCAATTCAAGGTGCATCAATATTTTCATTCAAATGGCAATTAATTCCCTTAGAATCAATTAATTTTTTCCTCAATTGATGAGTTGATCATCACTAGTAATGCACAACACAAAGCCCAAGTCATTTATTTATTTATATATATAACAGATGGACATGAAAATACATGTGTTAACTTGCGAAAAGAATGAAGTAATTCAATTTGGAATAGATAAGTTTGCATGGCACAAACAAACATCATTTAAAAAATTTATACAAGTTCCCGTATACAATAGTTGCTAGTACCTAACCAATTTTTATTCTCAAAATTGTGTCTAAAACCTAAAACTACAAGGTTCAATTCTTGGGAGATCCAGCAAGGTGAGGTCAATATTTTGCTCTTTTGACTCGCCCTTTTAAAATACTTTAACATCAAACATTATTCATAAATATGATTTTTTTTAAATTTTAGGAGGTTAATCATAGTAGTAATGCTATGGGAATTATGTGTTATACCATACTATCATGTCAAGTTCAACATTTCAATCTCAAATAATTATTTAAATTTGATGCTTCTAGAATATTTTTAAATATTTTAAATTTTCCTTCACCAAAAAATAATTTAAAATTGGGGTAAAACATTCCATAAATCAAAAATCATATAATTATGATAAAGTTGTCAAGGTACTATAGTAATAACAACTAATAGTTGAATGTCATTTTGGCAAACTTGTCAAAATTTCAACTATGTGATCAATAATTAGCTATGAAGCCCTATTCCAAAACATCTCCATTTGTTTTTTAGTTTTAAACATATTTGGTTTTGTTTAATGTTGAAAGATCCAATTAAAATAAGTTGTGCATTTCTCATTCACATTTTTTTTGTAATTTAACCAATGTTTTTCCATGTTTGATTTTGTTATTCTTCAAGAAAGCCTCTAGTCCTAACTACAACTTTTTTTTAATTTGAGAGAACCTTAATTTTGATTCAAGGATTTTATTTTCTAATATAACATTTGGTCTAATTCTAAACTTGGCTCTTCACATTTCAAGAGTCTTGATTCTTTGGTTTTCAAGAAAAATTTCATGATGGGTCTGGAGCTACCCAAAACTAAGTTATTTTATAGTTACTAGCATGTACCACCAATAAAATGTTAACACCCATGTCAACTACATGCCTAAATGCATTTTTTCCAAAAAAAAATAAATTCATACTTAACATGCACATTCCAAAAGTAAAAACTAGAGTCAATTCATCAATAAATAATATTTTTAATAGTAAAATGATTTTTTCTAAAAATATGAAAATAAGGTGTTGAAAACCAACATAATTATCACAAGCTATAATCTAAATAACTTCACCTTCATGCGAGGATATCATAGAAGATTATGAAATAATAATAATTTCAAATTTGTAAAATTGATTTCTTTGTGAAAAAAAATTATTCATTTGTCCATGCGATAAGCAACCCTACACTAGAAAACATGCCTAATGCCACCCCGCCCACACCGCCCCCAAATTATTATTCAAAATTCAATGTATATTTCTTCTTCTTTTTTTAACTAGCACGTCTAACCCTAATTTTAAAATTTTTGGTTTTTCATTTTTTTAAATCAGTTTTGGGCTAGTTTTGGTTATAGTTATGACCCTAGCTTTAACTAGACCGTGAATCTTAATTCCAATTTCAATTCTAAATTTTGGTTGGTTCTAGGTTTCGGTTTTAATTTTGGATTCATTGTTCAAAATTTAGAATCAACAATGTAGGCACTTGATAACTAGATTGAAAACCATATTTGGAACTGGCCAACAATAGTTTAAACTCATATGTGGTCTCCATGTGAGGAATTAAGTTGAGTGCGAGTGTTGATACATACATGCTTTAAAATGTAGGAATTATGTCAAGTGAATGATTGTCAACTTTCAAAGAAATTTGAAATCTTATTGTTAATTATTTCAAAAGTTTTATTGGTTAAGGTATATTTTTGTTCATGTGTCTTAATTAATGAAAATCAAATGGAAATAAAAGTGAAAGCATGCTACATACTTCACATGATCATGGTGTGAAATGTTTTTATTAAGAATGATGGGCATTATGTCAAAATGTGACATCCATGATTAGGACAAATTGTGATTAGTGTCCAAATCCAATCATGGAGTTGTATTCACATTGTGATTATGCCATTTTTCCAACTTTAATCATAGTTACAACTACATGATTAATAGGTGTTTTGTCAAAATGATTAAATGAATGCACTAACATTATTTGATCAATTTACACAAATTGGAAAAACATGAAAATGGCCTTTAATTTACAAAATGAATGCATCAATATAAGTATGTGTAATACATTACAAAATTGCTACATAATTTTTTACAATGTAAGTTTATAATGAAATGAGTATTTTACCATGTTTTATTAATGGGTATTTAATGCCAAATGTTTTCCATGAATTCTATTCTATTTTGAATTATAATAATATCCACATGTGGTTCAAGACAAGATTTGGGGAAAACTGCCACATTCTGCAACTCAATAAAAATCTAGAATATGGTTCCAAAATTATATACCTTTATTGAACATTCTTGTTGTTTGCTCGTAAAACATAAGCATTGTGCCATGGACCACAAAGGCTTGAAAAGAGGATTATGTTTAGCTTGGAACTTGGAAGGTTGATGGTTTAGGTTAATTGAAGTCACTATGGATGTTTGTGCGCATTTTTCTTACACAAAGGTGTGAAATTTAACTCAAAACTAACACTTAAGGTTTTGTGCACCACCCATTTATTGTTGATCTAAATCTCATTGGTAATTTAACAAACCATTTTCACCATGGTCTAGATGCCTTTTTTTCACACCATAGTTTTGGAAGCAAAGTTGCAAAGTTGTGTGTCACTAGAAGAAATTTGAAAATCAATGATTGAATTTGCAATTCATTTGTAGTTGTAATGGACACATGAAACTAAAAGTAACATATTTGCCTTGGACAAGTGCCATAAGACAATCAATCACAAAAGACATGACATGGCCATGAAGTTGAAAGTGTAGTTGCAAACTTTGCAACTTAGCCAAAATTTATTATCCATTGCAATGGATGATTTTTAATATGATGTGGAATCCCAATTTGTGAATGCATTTGCAACTAAATTTGGGATAGTCGCATGCTACCAAATGTGTCATTGATGGGTGGTTAGGATTTAATCACATGATAATTTAAAAACCAATGGCCATAAAAACACATAACAATTTTCCATTTGTTCAAAAAAGATTTATTAAAATTACAATAATTAAATATTATGATTATCTTAATAAATATTACAATTGAAATAATTAGACATTATAATTATTCATTTATAATCTATCCTAAACTAAATTATAATGCAACCTATTCTAGGTTAAGCTAAGGTATGATAGGCTACCTAACATAGGCTAAGTAGGTAGGTAAGATCTTATATATTTTGTTGGGGACAAGCCATTTGATGGGTTCATCCCAAATGGCACATGCACTATGTTTATAATGCAAACCATGAATCTAATCCATTATTTAACCTACTTGTATATTTTACAAGTTTGAACTTGTAAACAAAGGATATAGGATAAATTATAATGAAAGAAAAACAGTACAACACTACAACATTGTCACATCCTTTGTCCCATACAAAAACATATCATATATCCACACAATCAAAATATTTAATATTTACCCTAACTATTTACTACCTATCCTATTTACTACATATTACCTAGGCTACGTACAAGTACTATATATTACCTAACTTAAATTTAATAAATAATTACCAAACCCACCTAAATTATTATCATTATAAATATCATATATTCACATAATAAAATATTTATAATTTAGCCTTCCTACTACTATCTACTACCTAACCTACATTTATTAAATTAATTGTTTGATATAACTAATTAATTAATCAATTAATACAAAAACACTATGACATATCCACAAAGTTAAATACTTATTGCTTACCTTGTAACATGCCTACCTATTACTTACTAGTACCTATCCTACTTATTACATACTGCTTAGGTTACATACCTACTATCTACTACTTAATTTACCAACTAGGTTATAATAACCTTTTCTAACAACTTATTAGTTATTGTATATTATATTATGGAAGACCCATGGATAATTGCAAAAGAAAATCCATGGATGGGTACATTGAAAGGATAATAACCTAATTGAAATAGCAAAGTTTGCCATGTGTTGTCTATGTTTTTTTGTACATGTGATATAATATATTATTGTAGTTGCAAAAATAATTACATTATCATCCATTAATGGATGCAATCAAAATTGGATGACATTGTTCACTTTTCATCTACATTTTCAATGAAAATCATATTAATTATAAATTGTAGTTGTATTTATGACTAGAATTTAACCCTTCCCAAATAGTTGCATATGTGACTACAAGTTGCAACTACATGGGCATGTAGGACCAACACACTACTATAATCATAAAATAAGTAGGTTTGGACATTAATCACATAGTAGTCACAAAAATATGGTCAAAATGGACAACATTTCTTTTAGTGTGTTAGCAAAATATTGGAATAGCTTCATGCCAAAATATTGGTGTAGCTTCACACCACCTTCAAGCTAAAAGTGACATTGGTGCAATGGTTTTGGGCCACTAACAACCTAACTTGCTTGACTTGTCTATGTTTGTGAAACAATATAATATGGGCATTGTTAAGGTGGAAGTGGCATTGCACACCTTGGAAGCGTCATAAGGAAAAAATATTATTATAGTTTGCGGGATTTGTTCATGCAAAAAAGAATGCACATGTCACCACCATTGACCAAAGAGGCTTTGCAAGTCAAGGAGGTGAACATTTGTGAAACCAATTGTTTTGATGTTTAATAATTGGCTACTTTGAATGTTGACAAATCATACAACCAATTCCATGGGTTGTTACAATATTAATGTTATGTATCAAAATTGTAAAAAAATTGAAGTTTTATAGAAGTTGATGCAAATGCAAACCTCATATTGTTTATGGTCATGAATGTGGGGTTCTTGCATTTAAAAAGAATTTTGATACAAATCAAGATTCCTTAACACCACAAATTAGGGGTGGTTCACCATCTCTTAATTCAAGTAATTGCATGTACAAGTTCTCACTAAAGATGAAATCATAAATAAGAAGTAATCTTGGGGCTTAATAATAGCCTTGCAATGTAATTGGATTTGGGCACTTGAAATTTCTTATAAGTCCAACTTCTCATTCAAAATAATTTTGACATTTCACCAGGCCAGCTATTAAAAGTTTTTTCATTATCACCATGTGACCATCTAACAAAATAGCTTTGTAGATTATACCAAAGCCTCCTCGTCCAATCTCATGCTATTTATTTAATAAAACTTGAACATTATTTTCCATCCAATCATTTTCCAATAATTTATGACTTTGCCCAAACATTACCAACTTACTACATGTTAGATGTTTTATAAGCGGTGACTGCAAAACATTATCCATTATCCCATTGTATTGTTATGGCCATGTGTGTGCCCATGTGTTCAACAAAGTGACAATTATAACCCCAATTACAATGATTGTTGTAATTGAAATAGCATTAACAACCAAAATACTTAACATAATTCTTTTCCCCTTCTCGTGGGTGAATGGGTTGTTTGATGAATGTATTCTTTAGTTAAGCATTATGGGTTTTGAAAGGCCTAAGGGACATGCCACACCAAATAGTTTACAATGGAAACCATCATTCCATGGAACCTAAATTGTGATACATTAAAAAAAGACATTTTAACTAGGAATAGGGCCTTTCAACTAATTGTTGGACACATTGACCATTACTAAACTCCTAAGCAATTGAAAATTTGGTGTGGTTTCATTAGTCCAAAAGCGGGGTGTATTCATTAACATAAATCATCACGGGACTTTAAAAGTGAAATAAGTTCACTTCACTTTAATCATTTCACCTTACCTAAGGTTATGTCACTATAAAACCACTACACAATCATCATGTTTCATTATTCATTGACATAATTCATTATAATAAATATTTGTTCTATTTATTTAAATACCTTAGGTTATTTATAACTATTATATGTTATTCCACCTTATGTTATTCTCCATCATTTTTAGTTATTATTGGTAATTATAAGTTATTCCACCTTAAATTATTATAGCTTATTTTCATTTATTTTAATTTTATTCGTTTTAAGTTATCAAAAACTATTTATTAAAGGTTATTATTCGTCATTCTAAGTTATTCCATCTTCAATGATTTTCATACATTTTAGGCTATCCTAAATTATGGTATTTTAAGCTATTGCACCCTATGTTATTTTTGGATGTTTAAAATTATTTCACCCTAAGTTACTTTTTAGGTTATTCCACCCTAGGTTATTCTAAATTATATATATTCTAAGTTATACCTTAACCTATGGTTACATAACTTAAAATAACCTAAGGTATAATAATATATAATATTTTATGGTAAAATAACCTATAAAAGCATAAGGTGGAATAACTTTTTAAATAATTGAAAATATTGTAAAGTAAAATTATTTTGAATAACCTAAAGTGAAATAACCTATGGTGGAATAACTTAAAATAACCAAAAAAACTAAGGTATAATAGCCTAAAATAACATACAATAAAATAACCTATAATAACCAAAGGTAGAATAACCAATAATGACCTAAAATAACTTAAGGTAAAATAACTTGGAATAATTTTAAAAACTTATAATAACCAATGTATAATATTTTAACAATATTTTAGGATTAACTTAAAATCATAGCCTATGGTGGCCTAATAATAGTTTAGGGTAGCCTACACTAATTTTAAAATAACTTATAATAATTTGTAACTTAAAAAATAGTTTATAATAACGGACACTAACTTAGGAATAACCTAGGACTAACATAAAATCCTAGCTTATTGTAGCTCACACATAGACTTGGGTAATCTACATTAGTTTAAGAATAACCTAAAAAGACCTATTAGTATTTTAGGTTACACATGTGTGTAAGGTATCTAGTGACAAGATATGTAAGGCAAATATTTAAGTACGTTAAAAAATGAACATGGATAATAATATGTTGATGACAAATATATCAATTATTTAAATAGTGGTTCAATGGTTAAATACTTGTTTTTTAAACATGGAGGTGAGGGGAGGTGAAGGGTTCAAACTTTCACATTTGCACCTTAAATTAGTGGGCTTAAGTGGCTTAAACAATGTAGCTTAATATATAGGTTCATATCCTAGTTTTAAGTTTAGGGTTCCTATGCGCCTAACCTAACTATGAACTAGGAGGTTAATTCAATGAATTCATAGTAAAACTATTATTTGCAAATTTGTTACAAGATGCATCATTTGATTCATTTGAAAAAGATTGGGTTAATGGGGGGAAGAACTATTATAATCTTATCTCAAGATCCACCTATTGTTGGCAATATTGGGGTCAACAATGATCAAAGTGAGTTAGGGGTCCAAATGGCAAGGGCCCTCCATCAAACTTGGCAAGCACATGATATAGCCATCAATGAGTCCATGGTTGAAACTACAAATTCAATTAAGGAAAATATTTTCAACTTGGGGACTAAAATGAAGTTTTACAAAAATTTAAAAGGGGATGAGAAAAGTATTAATATATCATATATGTGGAATAGATTATCCTCACTTCTTGAAGATAATGCAAAGTCCAAAATGCCATTGTATGAAGGGACTAACCTTTCTAGATTGAAATGCATATTAATGTTGTTGAATATACATGTTACATAGGGTCACCAATGGGTTTGTTGATGAATTATTGTCCTTGCTATGAAATTCCATATTACCAAAACCTAACAACCTCCCTAGGTCACATCACAATGCTAAAAGTCTAATTCAAAATCTACATTTGGGGTATAATATATTTCATGCATGTGACAAGGGTTGTGTCTTGTTTTGTAACCAATATAATGTAACAAAAGAGTGTCATGTTTGTAGTCAATCTTGATATGTAATTGAGAGTAATAAGGTGCCAAAAAAGGTGTTGAAAGATTTCTCACTATTCTTTAGGTTGAAGAGGATGTTTAAGGTTCCAAATCTTGCAAAGTTGCAAAAATGGCACCATGGCAACAATCAACCACATGGTTGACCTAACTAGTTTTCATTTTTAACCACAACTTACCTCCATGGCTTATGACCAAAAAAACTTTTATGACGTTTACTTGGATGGTTTAGGAAAAGAGTTAGCGAATAACCACAACATTGATACATATATAATTTCATTGGTAGAGTAATTGCAAAAACTTTGGAAGTAGTTGAATGCTTGGGATGTTGCTTATCCAATAAGAACAAATAGGTTTACATTTCATGTTATCCAAATGTGGCGTGTCCATGGGGTGAACGCATGATCAAATGTTTCAATATCAATATAAATTACACTCCTTATAAATCTATACAAGATTTTTTTAAATGATTCAAATGGACATGGTTGTTACTTTTTTTAATTTATTATTATTTTGATATTTGAATAAAACATGTTCAATCACCTACAAACTTTCCCAAATCTACGTAAAAACTTGTGTTTAATGTAGTTAATGTCATTTTTAAATTTGGAAGTACTAAAAGGAGAACCCACAAAATCCATATGAATAATGACCCATGTAAAGCTTTCCAAAAAAATAAATGTTGTTGAGACAAAGAAATTGGAAAATAAACAAAAATTGCAACTCATATGGATTTATAAAAATATGGTCAAATTTTAACCGTTCAAAATTCCCTAATTATTAAATGGTTAAGGTTTTCAAAAAAAAGATTCATCATGTGAGTTTATCATCTTGTAATACATCATATATTGAATCCAATAACAATTTTGGAAATCAATATAATTTTTTTCATTTTCTAATGTTCTAATCAAATGACTAATTCATATTTTTCAACTTCAAATGTCCATTACTACTATATAACAAATGATTTTTTTAATCAATAAATAACCACACATTTCTTTTCATAATGAAAATTTTAGTTTAAATCCAAGTCCCAATTTATAGATTTAAGGATATATTAATCATTGTATGCATTTGAATAAAGGGCACCTAAGAAAAAACATTCTTTCGTCACAAAAGTGAGTCATTTGATTGTGCATCTACCCCATGATTTATTTACATATGGTTTGTTGTTATGGTGAAATGACCAATGGCTACAAATGCTACTTTGTTTATGGTGCAAATACATTTTCTCAACATCAAAAAACTTTTGGAAAATAATCTTCTATCACCATCATAGGTGTCTAGAGACCAAATCATTGATTAAGGTCAAACGAAGGTGACTTTGATGGCAAGGTGGAAAGAAGGGTTGTTCCAATGGTTAGGTTAAAACAAGCGGTGTTGCAACATCTTAAGTTGTATGAAGGTTGGAACTTGGAAGTTGAATGGCCAAAATGAGGATTATAATTCATGTCTAATACAAAGGTGAAGTGATGGTTTGTTTTGTTTTACTTGCCTTATTGGAAGGTATGTTATAAGTCCCTTCTTTATGACTAGTTTTAATGCCCATTCATGGTATCTTTCTCCAAAGTTACTGACTGGAAATTGGAATACAACAATTGGAGTTTGCAAGATTTTAAAATATAGCACACATTTGATATGATGCATTTTTAGAAAATATTATAGTTAGCGTCATTAACATTGTTCTCGAATAAAAGGACACGAGGAAGGTGAGAAAATACCTCCAACCCTTTGGTGTTTGTTAAGCATCTTGGTTAAAGCTTCACCCTTCAAGGAATGTTGAGGTTATGGTGCCTATACCCCCATGGGTCATACCTAAAGAAAAACGAGCCTTATTCTTGGATACCATGGCAAACTTGAAGTTGTTTTTAAAATATGTATCAAGATTTTAAAAACACATAATGAAGTCCCATGATTATCACGTCTTGTTCCAAAACATTTTTCCATTGTGTTGCAATAAATAATGATTAAAAAGCCTTGAGTAGTCGTCATATATGCAATTATGTAGGATACCTAATACTTTTGTGTACCAAGGTGTATGACCAAGCCACATAGCAAGAATTGAAAAATGCAACTATATATTCATTATGACTTTTTGAGAAAATATTTCTTCCAAGTTTCTTTGACCTAATGACACAACATTTGTCCATTTGATTGACAAACTTGACTTGCATGGTCTTATGTAGTCCCATTGGATGTAGCCATTCAAGCATGTAATGAAAGATTTCAAAGGTTATGTTTAGAACATGGCTAAGTTAGAAGGTAGCATGGCCAAAGGTTACATATTTGATGAGGCCCTTGGTCTATGCATTGAATACAAGCAATGTTTTAAGGCAATGAGGTGTTGTGTTTGGGATGCTAATAAATAAGAAAAGGGTGATTAGTGTGATATTGGAAAGACAACCCAAACCACACACATTGCCTTTGATTGTGTGGTATTACACATACATATGTCTATGAAAACCACAAATTATTGTTTCCACGGCAAGAATGAAGACCCCCACATCTTTAATAAACCAAATATACCTTCATGATTGTTGTTTTAGTTCTTGACAACATTGCTAAGTATTTGAAATTAATGTATATTTAGCTAATATACTTGTAAAGGTCTTAAGGTTTGATTATGATGGTAACCAAATGGCTTTTATTAGCGTGCAAAAGGTATGATTTTATTTTAAAACATTGTTAAGAGTGGTAAAAATTTGGAAGCATTCCTTAGTTTTTCATAATGGTTGTAAGAGGTTATTGTTATTTATAGTGCAAGAGGTCTTCCAAGTGAAGATGAATATGAGTTGCAAGTCCTTTTGATCTGATTTGCACTTATGGCCAAGTCTTATAAAAACATTATAGCTTCAAAGTTGTGTGCATGGCTTAGCTATGGTAACATAGTTATTTATGATTGGATAATGCTGGTTGAGTTTGAACATACCCATTGACCACAAGGGCATGCCCTAGTCCAACAACTAAATGAATGACCTAAGTTGGGGAATGGAAAAAAATTATCAAATTAAATTATGGGGCAACTAAGGTGCCTATTTTATTGTGTTTTTGGGTGCAAGCTAAAACACATGATGCACAAGTTGCAATGAAAAATTATGAATTTGGATTCACTTTTGTAAACTTTAAAAAGTTATTACCCACACATGAACAATCCTTTGTATTGCCTTTGCAAATCCAACAAATGTTTTTTTTATGATTTTATACACAATCTTAGTTGGAAAGTTCATGAATGGTTGGGGACAATCGTGATCATGTTGAGCCAACACAAATTACAAAGGATATACCAAAAATTGTTGTTGTTGTTAATGTACTTGCTTGTGATGACAACTAACAAATCATTTAATGGGGTTAGCTATGAAACAATGCAGTGGAGTTTCATATAAGTATACAATTTGGCCTTTTTACACCTTCAACCCACATGTAGAAGATTAAAGTTTGGGTTCTAATGCATTAACTCCATTTTCAAAATAAATTGTGTTTTGCATGATCTTTCATGCAAACCAATTTTCATTATTCTTTTCAAGGACACCCAAAAATAGATGTCATTTTCTTGATAAATGTACCCAATTTTTTTGGAACCAATGCTTAAAGAGAACACCAATGTTAGCATTAGGAACTCGGGCAAAAGTGTATTTCAATTTATTGGACATATCATACAAGGTTGGTTATGTGTCGTCTAGTTGACAATTGAGTCCTAGATCATCAAATTGGGACAAATGGAACCTATATTACTTGGAGAGTGTCCTTCATCATTGCAAGTTATCATAACAAACTATTTAAAATAATAATAATATTTTTGAGGAATTCAAATTCAAATATTAAATTCAATTTTATGTTTTTGAAAGTTAAATTTTAAATTTTTTGAATAATCATTGTGTCAAATAGTGTCAATTTTGCAAAAGACCCCTTTAGTTGCAAAATTATGGAATTGTTAATGTTCCCAAGAAACATAATTGAAAAAAATCATCAACCAACTCAAAAAACACATTAAAATTGGAAAGCATTATTTTAAACAATTCAAAATATGTTTGAAATTTATGACTAATATGTGACATGCAAACATGTATAATGTACATGTTGCATATAACAAAATTGTAGTTTGATATATAAAAGGTTGAATCATGACTCCATATATGGTTTGACCATATGGACCACAAGGAACAAAACATGCAAAATTTGAACCTATATGTTTATTTTACAATGATAATCACACAACTAATAATGTAATGGGGCAATGTTAATATACTATAAGGTGAAATTGCAAAAAAATTATACAAAAATTTCAAATCTACAAAATTGGTTTCAAAGCACCTTACAATCCTTGGATTAAGAAAAGACATTTAGTTCCCTTTATTGTGAACAAACACAAGTGATTGAAGTTACAAATAACAAAAAGTTTTTGTTTCAATAGGAATAAAAAGTTCATAGGGGAGAGCCAAGAATAAAAAAATGTAAGAGTGAACCTTTTTGTAAAATTCCTTGTCCCTTACAACAAGGATGTTGTGTGCCATCTTCACAAGTTAATGAACCATTGTTTGTCAAATTTTTGAAGGTTATAAACTAAACAACTAAGTTAGTAAAAGGAAGAGGTAGGTAAGAAAATTAAACCTTGATCCATGATGTCATTTTATGTTTCTTACCTTGAAAGTTTACGTTTCAAAATATTTGAGATTATTACTAACATTTATGTGTGGAGCCATCTCCATTAGCTATAAGGCTTTAGTAATTAAAAATGCAATGTAAGTTTTCTTACATTTACCCATAGGCATGAAGTTGTTAAAATGTATAATCAAAGTACACAAAAAATTGGCGATGTCAAATTTATATGATATATTTTCCATTATTTATCTAAATTGTTACAATTATTAAAACCATTGTAAAACATTTTATAAAAATTTCTATCTTGATAAACCTTTGGCTTACAAATACCAAAAGTACAAATTAACCTTTATTATTTTAGATTATTAATGTTAGCCATAGATATTTTCGTTCATCTTTTCCAAGGGAACAAACAAGTTGACAACGTAGGAGGTAATGAAAAATTTAAAACATTCCATATCATTAATGACACAATATTTGACATTGAAAACCTAAGGTTCTTTTCCACCATGGAATTTCAAAAAGCATTAATTTAGGCAAGATCAAAAATCAATGTTACATTGTGTTCAACAATCATTTCTCATTCAACAATCAAAGCAAAAACATGTATTTTTCAACTTGGCCTTGGGAAAACAATGATTGTAGAGTCAATGTTATTTGATTGAAATGACTATGTATGTTTCAATTAACCAAAAACATGTATGTTTGATATGAATAAGTCCCATATTTATTTAGTCATATTAAACATTACTAGTTACATGTGGACAATGTGACACCTACTTGGTTGTAGTTGCAGTGGCACATTCGCATGGACAACATAGTGTCATCGTGCATGATACAAAATATGTGAAGATTGTAGTTCTAATGACATGATTAAATTATGTTACTCAAATTCTAGGCGTGCACATCAACATCTCAACATGCATGACATAAAATATATTAGTTTTGCTAATCATAATGATACTTAGATTAGATGTGATTGAACATTAAAAAATTAAATATAATTGTGAGACTAAAAACCTACAAAATTGAAAAATAAAATCAATAACTATGTATTTCACATGTGCAATTAGTTTCTTTTATGGAATTACATAGTTACACTAACACATTAAAAAAATGTTACAATGGATTTTATGAAATAAATAATCTAAATTAATGTATTTTCTTTACATTTTAATTTGGAAACATTACACAAGGGTGTGAGCAAAATAAAGTAGACCAAAATGTTACCTTGATAATTTACTTGTCAAGCTAACAAAAAGGTAAGATCAAAATCCATTATAAAATTATTATACATTCAATTTTTTTACTTGAATGATTAAAAAAATAATTCACTTTTGTGCATTAATTTTCAAATTTTGTGTTGGAAAAGTAGGATGAAAATAAATTTTGCTAAATGCAAATAGCTTTTGAAGTTTAATTTTTGTAATGCAATATTTGTTTCAAGTATGTGTCAACATAGTCAACATGAAACAAATTGTTTTTGTGAAAAAATCCTTATTTAAATATATAATGATATTTATATCCTAATATAAATTTATTTCTAATGATTAAAAAAAAACCATATTGATCAACCATTTTCAAACATATTTGTTTCATACATTTGTTGTTCTAAAAATACTCAAATTTTGTGTTTGACTTATCATGAACTCAATGGAACACACAAGAGTTTCATAATCAAACTTAAAAATAAAGTTTGAACCTTAGATGTATGGACACATTAAAATTTAATTTACAATAAATAAATAAATAAAAGAAGTGTAATGTCTTTACATTTTAAATTATTTTTAAAAAATCAATGAAATTAAGAAATAAAAACATGATTTGAAATAGATAATTTCTTATAAAAATAATTTAGTGTTCAATATTAAATAACACATGTGTTTATGTTATGTGGTGATTTGTTTGCCACCATGTGAAGTGATGGTCACATGGTTAAAGGTCATGGATTTGAAGGTTCAAGTTTTGTTTTGCTTACGTTTTGTAGTTGTGAATTACATATGACTAAAATGAATCATATTGCTATGATAAGAAGATAACAATAATAACGTCATGCATATACTTATGTTTATTACTACTACGTATATATGAGTCATAGGTTTGGTGACCCATCAATAGTTCAGGATTTTGTTTAGAAAAGATATTTACTTTTTTGTGTTAAAAGTCATAGGTCCAACAACATAGCAACAACTCGTCAAATAGTATAATAAAATAATGAAATATACAAAATTGACTATAAATAATTAAAAAAATAATTTGGTGACATTTTAACTTGTGGGTTCAATGCATTTCAACAACCCATGATAGTTCAACATAAAATAGATTATTATTTTTCAAGAATGACGGTAAGTTCAAATTAACAAATTAGTTTGACCACATGAAGTAGCATTTAATTCAACACTTGGGTCAATGTAAACATGACATGCTACAACCAAGGAATCTTGATTAGTCATTGTGCATGTCACTAACAATGACTCATGTGCTAGTTATCATGAATGACAAGTGCATGGGTAGCTTCAAAACACATGTTTGTTGAATAAATAACTAATTTTGAAGAGTCCAAGTTAAAAAATTAAAAAAATACAAAATACTCTAAAAGTTTATTTATTTTCATTCAAAAAAATTTCCTTTGAAAAAAAATATTTTTTGAAAATTTCCACACATTTTCAAATAATATAACTAAAATCAAAGTTGTTGTCTTTCACCAACAATTTTTTTTTCAGATGTTTAAAATGCCGAATTTTCAGTAAAAAATGACATGAAAAAAAACATGATGTTTTCTTAGGTTTCAAATTCTAGCTTTGGAATAAGCATTGACATAGGAGTTTGTTTGTGAGCTTACCACATTTAAAGTTAACAAATTAAAGGAACAAAGTTAAGTTTCAAACAGATAAAGGGTGCAAGAAATGTTCAACACACACATCTTTTCATGTCTATAGTATTGAATAAATAGAGTTGGTGCTAATGAAGAATCTTTTCATTCATCCATAAATGACATCCCTTTGAAAATTTGATCATATATGCCTTGGAGCACTTTGATCTTGGTAGGTGCCCCATTCCTATGTTGTTTCCAACCACCATATGTATTGGACTTTGGAGGTCATATGACATCCCAATGCCCAACCTAGCTATGGCAATTATTTAGGGCTTGTTTTCTTATGTTCATTGGGGGGTTTTCTTTGAAGATTTTACACCTAGAGTTATTAATGCAATTGTTTTAGGGTTTAGGGTTTTCTTATGTTCATTGGTGAGTTTTCTTTGAAGATTTTACAACTAGAATTATTACTAGTGCAAGTGTTTAAGGTTTAGGGTTTTCTTATGTTCATTGGGGGATTTTCTTTGAAGATTATACAACTAGAATTATTAGTGCAATTGGTTAGGGTTTTCTTATGTTCATTGGAGGGTTTCTTTGGGGATTTCACAACTAGAATTATTAGTGCAATTGTTTAGGGTTTTCTTATGTTCATTGGGGGATTTTATTTGAAGATTGTACAACTAGAAATATTAGTGCAATTGGTTAGGGTTTTCTTATGTTCATTGGAGGGTTTCTTTGGGGATTTCACAACTAGAATTATTAGTGCAATTGTTTAGGGTTTTCTTATGATCATTGGGGGGGTTTTCTTTGAAGATTTTACAACTAGAATTATTAGTGCAATTGTTTTAGTTTCAAGCATGAAACCTAACCATAAGGTTGCAAAAGTCCTTTTATTATTATGATGCACATGGATTTGGCAACCACCATGGCTTTTTCTTCTTTGATTTTCATACTAGAGAATTTTAGGAATAGTCAGTGCACATGGGGATGACTACTTTTAAAAGGTTTTGGCAAACCTTGGTAGTCTGAAGGAATCACAACATCCTCCATTCACAAAATTGTACAACCCTAAAATTCAGCAACATTACATGAAATTTGAAGTCAAGCCTCTTGGCACACATGCTTGACAATTCTGACAACTCCAAGTACAAGTTTGTCAATTAGCTTGCCTTTAAGGGATGTGGGGCCATTTTCTTTTACTAGGGTTTCCAAGTTTCAACTCATGGGTAGAATTAAGGTCATCATAATCAAGGCCCTTTTATTCTTCTTCATTTTTTTTCTATTTTTTTTTTCAAAATTTTGATATGAAAAAATTTGCCAATTTTTTCAAAAAAAGAAGAAGCAATTAGGCTTCATAGTTTCCGAAGCTTATTAAAATAATATAAATTCTTAGCCTGGAATTTTTTGAAGCCTATATTATACCTTCGCCCAACTAATAATAATAATTTACGGGTTCACCCTTCCTCACGGGATACTTTTTTTACCTTGACAAGTTCAACATTGATTGATTATATTAGTTCTAGAATTTATGTTGAAATTTTCAAACAATTAAGTTTTTCAAACTTTTTTTTTTTTTTTTGAGTGAAGGAAAATAAATAGATTTTTTTTTTGGGGGGGGGAGTATTCAGGATTTTTTAATTTTTTTTCAACAATGGAATCTTCAAAATTAATTAATTAATTAATTAATTATTTGACACCCCAAGTGTTGAAGAAGTTGTGTGCCCTTGTGTACTACAGTATTGAAATCCAATACACCGGCCCGACACTAGTTCAAATAATTGAAAATTTTGTAATACCTCACCGTACACGTGTAAGAAAACTACCCTTCTATGAACGAACCATCGCCATCCATGCTCGAGAATCCGGCTCTCGGGCTTTATATCATCTAAGGCCCCTCACAATGGGGGCACTCCCAAAATTTAATTCGGACCCGGCCCTTGGTTCTCACCTTGGGCAATGGGCCCTTATTTTGAGAATGCCTTGTACCTTGGTCCTTACCCTTACCTACTACATAAGAAACACACACAAATTGTTTTTTTTTTTTTTTTTTTAAAGTGGTTTGAAAACC
>Ga0209208_10004145_pt1 | contig 20656 bp, 16 predicted proteins | sample S1TSphfallax_3_FD_187694 | JGI IMG/M metagenome (GOLD analysis project Ga0209208, IMG submission 187694) | Host-associated microbial communities from peat moss isolated from Minnesota, USA - S1T2_Fd - Sphagnum fallax MG (SPAdes) (version 2) | ecosystem: Host-associated > Plants > Peat moss >...
AAAACAAAGGGGGTCAAGAACTCAAAAAAAAAACCACTCAACGCTACAAATGCCAGTTCCCAAACGTTCCCAAAAATTCTTTGAATAGCAACAGAGAAACATACAAGGAATTTGATGGTTTGTAAAACTTCAAATGGTGCTCCCATAGCACTTTAAATCATTTTAAATGAACATATAAGAAAGTTATGAGATTTGAAAGTAAGAGAGGTCCAAAGAAAAGAAAAGAAAAAAAAAAACATGCTTTGTAAGTCGGAAAGCTAATTTTTCTTCTTGTTATTTTTTCATTATTCCTTTTCTTTTGCACTTCAAAGATGATTTCTAAAGCATCAGCAATGAAAGAACCATCAATGAACTAGTAGATGTATGAACAGTTATTTGGTTTTCAAAAAACTTAAGAATTATCACTAAAAGATTTTTTTTTTTTTAAAAATTGCAACTTGTTTATACAACTAGAAATGTCGTATCCAATTAAAAAATGTCGCATGCAACTATTTCTAAATAAATATCAAAATTGGGTCTTTGATCTTTTGAGAACCACAGTTATCAATCCTAAGAACCTCCTTATAACTGTTGGGCGTCTGTTCCTGTTTTTAATAACTGCCTAGCATGCAGCTCAGCTCATCCCCTTTTTCTATTGCAATGCCAGTTGTTAATGTCTCTCTCTGGCTAAATTCTGCTTGACTGGGGGTGGAGTTGTTGTTTCTCTTTGTTGGAACAATAACAAGTATTGATTTCCTCAACTCCTCCTGTGTATACACAGCTGCCATGCCATGCCATGCCATTTATAGTTAGATTCAGAGTTGCTACAGATGTGCAGATGAGTTAGTACCCACAGAAACTTGGTGAGCGAGTTTCTTGCCTCACAGCATGGAGACTTTTTGCAGCTGTAAAGGAGCTGGCTAGCTTCTAACTAGTCTTGTAGTTTTTGAGTTAGTTAATAATCCCTTGATCAAGTACACAACTCATGTTCACATGGGGAAATGTATATTCTTTCTCTCTCCTCATGCTCCACCAGCAAAGGTTATCATCTAGTATGAAGCAATTTTGTACACTTTGTGCTGCACATACTTTCACCTCTATTAGAATTATCTAGTATGAAGCAATTTTTTACACTTTGTGCTGCACATATTTTCACCTCTATTAGAATTATCTAGTATGAAGCAATTTTGTACACTTTGTGCTGCACATATTTTCACCTCTATTCGAATTATTTAGTATAAGCAATCTGTACACTTGTGTTGCACATGTTTTTACCTCTATTAGAATTATGCGTATCGTACCCTAGACTGGGGTTATTCGGCCCGAGTTTTGTTGAAACTTGGGATGAAATGAGAAATCAGGATGAAAACAATACACAGGGGAAAATAACAGGGGACCAAACTAGTATTTTTCACCTAGGTAGTTCCAACCCCAGTTTTTTGGTTTTGCCTTACCTGCGCCTTTACCAGTGCTGCTGCTGTGCTCATATTCTCCAGTAAATCAAGCCTTTTGTCAGAATAAGATCCTGCAAATCTTGGGAACTGATACCCAGTTTCATGAAATGATACCCAATTTCACTCAGATACACTCCAGTTAGGGATGAAACAGGGTTTAGTGGGGTCAAACTGGGGACCAAAGACAGGGTGACTTTAAGGATAACTCCAATCATATTGTCAACACTTTCATATTCATATGGGAGCTGAGGTTTGGTTTTGTTTGATTCATCATGGCCTCCTGCTCCTCCTCCTCTCTCATCCCCATGGTCCACCAGGCAATGGGAAGCTTGTTGATTACCTGCCTGACAGGCAACAAACCATATTATTCATCATAAGGACTGTGTTACAGTGCATGGCAGCATGAAAAGCTGCAAGTTTCTGTTTTGTGTTTGTGTACTTTGTTGTGAGCCTATTTGCCAAACAGGAGGAACCTCCTGCACCCTCTCAACTGCTCTTGTTCCACAAAACATGTCAGGCAGGCAGGCATGCCTAGGACTATATCTCTCTGCAGACAGAGATTGTACAAATCTGGTAAGCTTCATGATGACTACTACTAGCTCTTGAAGCAGGTTCCCAGCAGAGTGTTGGGCGGGTCTTTGATTTTGTTCATGACCATCAGTCCCAGTTCTTTTTATTCTTTGAAAACCAGAGAGAACCATCAGTAGTTTTAGTTATTTCAAGCCCCTCAAAGAATTGCCAATTCCAGTTATTTCAAACCCCTCAAAGAGAGAGCTGCCAGTTCTGGTTATTTCAAAACCCCTCAAAGAACCACCAGTTTAGATGGAAGAATTGACAAAGAACTGGTGGTTATTCAACTCTCTTCAAAATTTGAGAACCATGATAATTACAGATCAGAATTGAATATTTTGATTTTTTGGGAACTGCAGTTATGAACCTTAATGAACTGCCTGATGCCTAGTGGGGGGTTTGGTGCAGGATTCTAATAGCTGCCCAATGCTGGATCCAAGCTGAATTTTTTTGTATTTCTTATCTGGGGAGCAACAAGAAGTGCTACTAGTAGTAGGTCCAGTTGATCCCCAGCTATACGTAGTACCAGAAGCAAGCTGCTGCCTTCAGAACACACAAGATTGGAAAGAAAAGGTCCATATTTGAGGCGGTTGGCTGGCCTAGAGGTTAAATCCACTCACTTCACACAGACTGGAATGCAACTTGTGTCTATCTGGAAAGTCGAATTGTCCCCCCACCCCTACCCTTTCTTCCCTGGGGTCTGGCTGGTGGGTATTGTACAAATTGAAACAATCCACATCTAGGAGCAAAAAAAGTATAGCAAAAAATTGGCCAAGCTGATCCAACACTGTCAGAAAGAAGCACATGACACTGAGGAAAAATCTGATCTACTAGACTAGTATAAGCAAACCGAGAATTTTTCTTGATGGGGCCATCCATCCGTGACAACCAATCTACTTTGAACAAGGTAAAAGAGTGGGCAACGCCAAAGACATGACATCAAATTGATTGGCAAGAACACATGCAGATTTCAAAGAACTAGTATACAGGTACACCAAAAAGCCCTGGAGGTGATGGAACCTTGTAGAAATAGAAAACAATACTCGGTGGGGGGTAATGTACCCACAAAATTCCATTCCCATATACATAAATATATATCTGAAGCAAGACCAAACAAACATTTTCATGCCACAAACAAGCCGGAGCCACTGTAACCAATGACGTCTCTGTGTGGACTGTATTATATGGTTGTAACATACGACTCGGGCTTCTTGGTTTGAGTTGTTTTGGGTCTTTTGTTTTCATGGTTATACTATGTTATTTATGATGTAGTGTATCCACCTCGGTTTGTCGCAACCTTTTCTACTAGACAAACTTTAGCAACTAAAACCCGTAGAAATCAAGGAAAACAATACAAAACAAGCACAAGATATGGATTCCCATTTGTTCATTATGCCCACTCCCACCACGCCCCCCCCCAACGCTACAAGATTGTACCAGTTATTGAATGAGAATGATCACAAAGAAGGCATATGTTAAGGACTCAATGATCTTGTACATGAAATATGTGTCATGTAAACCCTATGATCAGGACTAGTGAAGCACCCTGTGTGATTTTACTCAAACTGCTGAACAATAAATTGGCTATATATCTCATAAGTGGCCAATTGGTTCGAAAATGTGGTCTGGCCTCATGCTAAAAAACTATCATACTTTCTTCTCCTTGCATGTGGTTTGATTTCCTTGTTTGAGATGGGGTGTTGGAACTGAGAATCATAGACTCATCATGTGGTATCCCACCTTCATGGTTTTTCTTCCTTGTCTTTTGAGCTGATGTTTGGTGCGATTGGAGTCTGACCTAATATATCATGATCACACATTGGCTTTATCTTGGGAGTCAGAAGCTCAGAAAGTTTTGTGGCAGTACATCATTTTGGTGCATCTAGAAATAAGTACAAGGACGTTGTGAAGTCTGTTTTGTCACATTTGCGGGGAAAGTACTCATTGGTTTTTCCTTGCTTGTTGTTGAACTAGCCATTATATTCTCACAATCTACCAATTAGTTGTTGTGTTTTCATAATTGTGCTTTTTTCATGTAACCGATCAGTTTGCAGCTTGTGTCAATCTGATGTTTAATATCATTACCAGGGTTTAAGCCACCCATGTGCAAAAATGGTATGTTGCAATTAGTTGCAACTGGAGAAGTCACACTAAGTGAATTCACCAATTGGACGCTTAAGAGAGAAGTTGCATTCCCGTATAATAAAAGTGATCCTTGAGGCTATTTGTCAACTCTTTACCTCCTAGTATTATATATGTTTCTGAAGTCTCTGATTTAATTCCCTCTTCCTTTTCTTTCTCCCATTTTGTTGATAAATGAGTCTTTTCTTAAAGGGAGCAGCTATCTAGACATGTAACCAATGTTTGTTCTAGTTTCCCCTCATCTAAACAAGAACCCTAAATCCATAAACCCTAAACCCATCTTTTCAAAAATATATACCCATCTTGCCTACATATATCACTGCAGCTGGAAATTTAAAATGATGTTCAGTACAGTGAGGAAGAATACGGCAATGCCAAGAGACAAAGCTGAACCAAGGACTACTGGACTCCTTTTCAACTGAAGTGAAGACACTTTCTCAACCACAAGAGCTGCTACGTACTCTGATTTATTCACATGGGGTATATGCTCAAGTACACATTGGTCTTACATGGTCTTCGTACACATATTACTTGCAAGCCCCTTAGCTAACATAACAATATAGTATAGTACCAAACTCTCCACGCCTTCCAATTAACGGCTGTACCCATCTTTTGTAGATTTAACTAACTGTTTGAAGAGACATACTGATGTTTGCCCTTATCTCTTAGTTTCCAAACAACCCAGATCCTACCTTTCTCTCTCTCTCTCTCTCTCTCTCTCTCTTCCCTAGAACTTGGTCAATTTCTGTTGCTGCACTTTTTTTCTTTAGCAGTTTGGACCATACAGCAGCTCATGATCATCAGCTCAGCTGTTCTCAAACTGTAACTTATTGTTTCTCAGATGTAAATTGTAACTCTCCTCTCATTTTGACAAATAGAGGCAGCACCCCCCACCCCTAATATTTTCTCCTCTGAGAAAATTCAAATGGCAGAAAAAGGCTCAGAGTTAGCAAACGTGGAATTGCAACAAGATTTTAAGCCTGATCCACATGGATTTGGGCCTTAGCATTGATTGGTCTTACAAAAAGATTAGTTAAATGCTGGTGGCATCAGAACTTGAATGAAGAGTTTTCTTGTATTAAGCATGTTGTCTTGTAGTTTACATTAGCTTCTCTAATTGGATCCCCAAATGGCCTTCTAATAATTACCCAATTTCTTACATTCACTCTCTCATCCTTTCTAGCCTCAACTTCACTTCGTATGCTAGAATTTATAGCACCTTTAGTACCCATACTTTGCAATGGCCCTTCCTCAAGCTTCTTGGCTCTCTTATTGAAATAACATTGCCATCACTTCTAACAAGTGGTGTCACATGGAATTTTTTGGGCAAGAGTATCATTGTTGACTCAACAAAGAATGAGGAAGTGCAGAAAAATGGGTGAGCACAAAGTCAACATTTATTGTCAAATGGAGAACAAAATTGGTAAAACTTGTGCATTAAAAAAAAGTTTAGTAAAATGCACAAAACATGTGATTATATATATATAAAGTGATATAATTGAATTGACATAAGTTACACTAGGATTTTGTTACCATTTCAACATCTCTTGCCATTTAAACATTGAAAGGACAACAACTCCAATCTCTTCGTCCCTTTATACATGTGCAATGCAAAATGAGCTTTGTGGTATCATGAATGTGTACAAATGGGTACATCTATGATGAATTCCAAATATGAAAGTTGTATTCTTTGACATTTTTACCTTTCACAAACAACTATAGTTGTGTTATGAAGTTGGAATGTGAAGCTCGAGTATGAAAAGTTTGAAAGAGGCAAAATATTCCTTGGTTTAAAATTCTAGGTATGAACATATGTGAAGATCTATTGTCATTTTGACTGGAGAGAAGGAAATTATGTGATCATTTGTGTGTATTTAAAGTTCATGGCTACCTATGATGATTATTTTAATGTTGATGATTTCTTATCATTTGGAAACACCAACTGATGACTAACTAGGATTAAAATGAAATGGTGATAGATGACTTCACCATTGCTATCAAGATCAAATCTTTTTTCACACTCTTCAACTTTCATATTGTAGTCTTTATATAAAAACATTAAATATATGTCAAAATATGGTAGTGCACATGCTTCTCAAATAAACATTATTACTTATTTCAATAAGAACATTAAGATGTTTAGTTACCTTTCAAATTGCAAAAAAAAATCCACTTTTAGTTCACATGTCACATACTTTCCAAACCTCATAATCTACATAAGATCCAAAAACTATTTTCTTTGTTTGTTCACATGGATTTCAATTTTTCACATTGATTTACCATGCCATTTTTTGTTCACATACCCACAAAATTTTCTATCTCATGATTCTCACATGACAACTTTAAACAATGTCTCAACCTAAAATATATAAATATAATTGATTTTTAAAAATTCATGAATTGCCCAATTTGCGCCCATTGGAGTCCAATAGTTGAGATCATTTTGTTTTCTCTAAAGCAAATCCTTGAAAAGTATCAACTTCAACTTTGAATCCTATCTTGACATGTAAATTACATAAAAAAATATACTTCACTAAATCAACATCTCAAATTGGCATGTCATGATCAAATAACTATGAATTTGAAATATACATAAGTGGTCACATTATCTCCTTGCTTTCCACTTAGTAACCACAAATCTTCACACAAGTTTCTCCACATAATCTACAACTAGGGGACTATATTCAATTTATTCAAACTTTACATACAAACTTGTCACATGTTGATTTGTAAATCCTAAACCCCTTGTTGTTTGTACTAACTTCAACTTTGGTTTGTGAATTTTGAATTTCCAAAGTAATTTTCTCAAAACTCATCAACAATCTTTCCTTGAAACTAAATATTGACAAATTCGAACATTTAGAGAAAAGGGTATCGTTTGAATGCACACAAATAGTCACATTACCTCTTTATTTTTTGAGGACATTGCACTTTTGATGTATAAGTTTATCTTTTAAAAATGACATCATTTGAATATTTGCAATTTATAGTGGACCAATTTTGGCAACCTAAAATTACATTTTGTTAGTGTATTTGGACAATGTCAAAAATGTTAATGTGTTGAATGTCCAAGTTTTTGATAAATTGGTCGTCTTTTCCAAAAAATAATTTTAACATCCACCCTATAATACATCCTAGTGTATAACATTCTTGAAAAGAAATTATGTATAAATTTTAAGAAAAATCATATTATAATGGATTTTGTCATTTTCTTTAGTTTATAATGCTTCTAAAAGTTCATAAAACTTTCATGCCATTTGAAATGGTTTGGAAACCCCAATTTTGAATTACTTACAACATTTATCAATTTTTGAAAAAAGATGTTATTTCATTACAAATTATTTATATGTGATGAGTGCATTCACAAATTCTTTATGGATTGTTACATTGAAGGTCATGCATGCATTAAAACATCCCCTGTTTGGTACAAAACCTTTCATTTCAAATAATACCATGATCATGCCATAGTAAATTACACAATAATCATATGCATGATTCCATTTTCATAAAATTCAAAAACCATATGACTTGGGACATAACATATTTCACAAAGATATGGAGTGGCTATTGAATGCCCACATCATGAACAAGGAGGGTTTAGGGTTTTGATTTTTCATGGTTTACTTTCTACACAAAGACAAGAAAAAGGAGGCTAGATGTTGTTTGCTTTCCTAGTTTATCCATTATCATAATGAACTTCATGAAAGCATGTGAACAAAAGAGAACTTTTTTGTTGTTTATGTGTAATGCAAAGCTTATCTTGACAAACTTCCAATGGAAGAGAATGCAACTACATTTATGATGGAACTTCATTTGAAGGAGTTGGAAGGTGTGGTGTTTAAAACATATAGGGAGGTTAAAACTGATCTAATGGATCATACTTGTGTAGTGCATTTGGTGTTTTTCGATTTTATTTACTACATTAATAGTTGTTAGTGAAAATGATAGTGAATAATGTATCGTTGAGAAGTGATGATGAATGTAGGAGATCCAAACTATAGTTCATTATGCATGTAAGCAACTGTAAAACTTAAATGCATTTGTCATAATTACATGTGGGAAACCAAAACCAAATGGGTGGGAAATCTTATTGAATTTTACAACATAAAAAACCTCCTTTCTTTGAGGCATCCTTGAGTTGAAATAGATTTTTTGTGATTGAAGTAATATTTCAAATAGTCCTATAAAAGATGAATTTATAAGGCAAATTTGTGTCTATGAAATTTGCCCCATACTTTTAGTGGTTTTTAGAACAAAACCTCATGTTTTTATCAAATTGAAATTGGGGTAGTATGCTTTGCTAGGGGTTTAGGGGGATGGGAATTTAAGTGTTCTATTACTACCATGGAGAGCCATAATTGATGCATTATATAATAGAAATGGGTTTGATAAACTCAAAGGATCTAACAAATAATGAAGGGTTTGATTTTCAACAAGACCTTGATAAAGTCAAACTAATGTAATTAAAATGTGCACGCAACAATGATAGTTGTTGAATGTAACCAAATTGTGCTTTCCAATGACTTTTTGTGGCCCACTAGGGAATTGGTTTTAGTATAAATTTCATTAAACCATGAAGGAATTAAAAGGTTTGAGGGTTGTTTTTGTGTTAATGATCTAGGAGTAAAACAAGGGCTTTTGTATTTGGTGTTGTAGAAAGTCGTCCATAATTTTGTGCTAATAGTTTAATCATCAACTTCTTTTCAATCACAACAAAACCAATAACATTTGGTTAATCTCATGGACACATATGATGTTATCAATTCAAGGAGGTGACCCTATTATTATACAATCACAAGCATTATTATAACTTTTTGATTTTCTAGACATACCAATATATAATAAGTTTGAGATTAGTAATAACAATAATATGTGTTCTTCATATTTAAAATATTAAAATTAACCATAAGTGAACCTAGTTCATGTAAAACAATCATTGTTAAAACAAATGTTATTGATCCTTTATCAATTAAAATGTCATTTGACTTAAATCTTGATCGATTAACCGTATGGATGCACATCATAGATTAATTAATGTATTAAATACATGTTCATCGTAACATTGTTTCAATTTTGGAATAGTTAAAAAAACATGATCAAACCATGACAAGTTCATTTTTATGCAACTAAATATACATCAAGTGTTATTTGAAAGGTTTTTTCTAATGTCAATGTGTTTTTTCAAAAAAAGGCTAATAAAATATTTAAAGGGTGCACTAATGTATATTTGACAAATGACACAAAATATGAAATATTCACATTTGTCGAATAGTTTTGACTAAAGGAGCAAACAAAACTAGTTGCTTGATTTTATTCTTGGTAGCATCACTTAATTATCAAAACAACTTGTGTTATGCTTAATTTTTAACAACAAAAGTTGCATGAATTTTTTTAATAACCAAGTCTAAATTGTTGAAACAAAACATATATGAATTCTTGTTTTAAAATGGTGTTTTCTAATGAAATAGAATGGTCTCACAATGCATAAAAAGAACAACTCAAGTATTTTGACCAAGTATGTAGCAAGGTCAATATTCAAGGATTTTTAAAAATTAAGGCTAAAATGTAACTTTAGAGGAATAGAAATCTCAAAGGAAATCAATGTTTGTGATTAACTTAAATTTCCTTAGCTTAAACTTACAAAGGCCAAATTGTATGGTCAATCCTAACAAAATATGCAAGATTTGAACAAGTACTAAAGACCAAATACATAAAGCTATTAATGACGTTTACATATATGGCACATCTTTCATTTCAAGTTGGTTTGTAAGAGTGAATCCACTCATTGTTTTGTGAGCTTAAGACTAGAAAACATGGGGGTAAACATAAATTTACAATTAATTGTGAATGTTAAAGGGACAATTTTAAATTAATAATTTAATATTAATTAAATACTACATTTACCTCTACAAACTAGACACCCGAATTGGTTAGAAAGTTGCATGAAACACACATCAATAATAGTTATGAAATATCAAAAGTACCTATTGAAAATAGTTTAAAACTATCAAAAGCATTTATCAAAATTACCCACCAAGTTTGATCTTCTTAACAATTTCAAAGGTCAAATGAATTTTGATTGAAACAATTGATACAACATTGAAAAGCTCTTTGCAAAGGTTACAAAATGGACACTTAAAATGTTTAATTTGGATTTGTTTTGAAAATCTTATGAGTCATTAAAATCTCCTACTAAATTGTCTACTTAATTTTAGCTTTTTGACAATCTCAAAAGTGAAATCAATTTCAATTGGGACAAGTGATATGACTTTGGAAAATGCTATAAAATAGATTATTAAACATTCACTTTGAATGTTTTTTTGAGGAAGTTATGAGAATTTGAAATTTCATAACAAATACATTGGTTTGATCACTATTAATTAGTAAATAGTAACATTTCGATAAAAGCATTTCCCTAGGGAATTTTATATGAGAATCAACTTCTAAAGAGGCATTGGGAGTTTAACAAGGGTACTAATCTATTTTGAGGGCAACACTACCCCTACCAAAAGGGTTTGGTGCATTTATATTGTTTTGTAAAAGTGGATGGCACCAACTTTGAAACTAATATTTATGACTTGGATTCTTAAAGACTTGTATTTTCTTATCTTATTTTTGACATGTTTATGAGTAGTTTAGATGCGTTTTAGAAGATCATCACTTGAAGATCTTCAAGTGTGTTTTCAAACTTTCACACTTAGTTTGTTGGAATACCAAATTACCTTTTGCAGGAAAAAAAAACCAAAAACCAAAAACCAAAAAATCAAAATTCAGAAATCTTTGTGCATTATTTTACTACCAAATTCTATTATAGAACTTTTGATCTAGTTGATCATTTCCCCTATTTGTGGTACATACCTTTGCAATGGTAATTTGATTAAAATTTATGAAAATTTGAGTATTTTTCTACTACTACAAAAACTCACTTGAGGAAAGTGTTTTCTTGCATTTTTTTCATAATTTAAATTACTCCATGTTGCAAAAGTTTGTAGATTTGTTTGGCTAGAATATTTTTCTTAGTTGTACAATGAAACTTTGTAACAACATCTAAGATGTATTTTGCTTAGGTGAGCAAAATGGATTTTGATTCCTATTGCATGCCACTTGAATACCAAAGCAATAAAATAAATCACCATTGTCAATCATGGCAAGTTCATTGGCCAATTTTGCCCTGGATTGTTCTTGAGTTACTCTAAGTTGAAATAAACACAAAATCATCAACATACAATTCGAAAAGGATAAAATTTCCATCCATTGTTATTCAATATAAACATTAGGATTTTCATGACACTTATTATATCCTATATGTAAAAGATGAATGTTGAATTGTTCATACTACGTATGAGGATTTTATTTCAACTAATATATGGTTTTCAATAGTTTACACACTTTGGTTTCCTAACTATTTAAATATTACATATTCAAGCATGCTTGTTGCATGAATATTTTTTCATTTGACACCTATTTGATGTATATGATGATCATAAATTACAACTAAGGAAATAAAAAAAGCATAGTGATGTGATATTGACCAAAAGAAAAAAGTTCACCATGTTTGAGCCTATCCTTTTGAAAAACCCTCTTGCCACAATTCAAGCCTTATATTTTACAAGTGGTCCATCAACATGATATTTGTGTTTGAAAAGTCATTTTCAAGTAGCTACAAAGTTGTTGGAGGTAGAATGTTTAACCTCCATGTATTAATATACATCAAAGATTCATATTTTATGTCTAAGGCATCTTGTCATTGTGCAACATCAAGTTTGGAAAAGGCATCAACAATTGAGATAGGATCACTAACATAAGATATAAAAACCTATGCAAAGGAATAATGTTTGGATTGTGCGAAATCCATATATTTGTATTTAGTGGATTGAAGGGAATGGCGATGACATATGAGAATTGACATCATCAAAGTTTGAAGCTTTTTCACAAATATCATCAAGATGGGAGATAATCTCAATTAAAAAATAACAATAGTGGAAAAGAAAAAGGTTGTTTATGAGTGTTTAGGCATGCATGTTGCAATATTGATGGGGGTGGAGGAGGTGGAGGAGCACCACCTTGATTAAAAAATTGAATAAAATCATTTTCAAAATCATAGATATGGTTTTAGTCATCCATAAGTGGCAATCAACTTGACTCAAATTCTATAACATTGGTGAAAGTTGAAGAAACATTTGCGGATGAACTGTAGATTGTTCATAAAATTTCTTATCATGACTAAAAACTGATTTTCATTAGTCATGTTATATAACTTATAATCTAATTCACACTAGCTCTTTCTCAATATCTAATGAACACACAACAAATTTATTTTGGTTCAAGTTTTTATTATGTGTCATTACATTCACATGCATATGTAATGTAGTCAAATATTTTGAGATGATAGAGGCTTTGATTCTTGCCCCTCCAACATTCGTATGGAATAACAACTTGTCTTCTAAGCATATATGTGTAAGATTGATTTTGAAGGTAGTGTGCTAAAACAATTCCCTCCCCCCCCCAAAATTAATTGGTAACTTGGTTGAGTCCAACATGCTTTTAACAAATTCCATTAAAGTTTTCTTTTTCGTTTAGAAACTCCATTTTGTTGTGTAGATTAAAAATGTGCATATTATTGACCTATTTCATGTAATTCACAAAATGTATTAAAGTCTCTATAATTAAATTCACCATTGTTATTAAATCAAAGTATTTTGATTTTTTCATTGGTTTGAATTTTCCACAAAAAAATATACACTTGGAACTTTATTTTTAATTTTTTTTTATGGCGAATGAAATAGACAATAATAAACCTAAAGTAATCATCAATGAAGAAAAACAAAAATACTTGGCACCACCATGAATTAATGTTTGCATGGGACCACAAGGGTTTTTGTGTACCAACTCTAGTTATTTTATATATTGACCATGAATTGGATTTAGAGGGAAACTGTTCATCCAATGTTTGCCAAGGATGCATCCTTTACATACTAGAAGACTCATTATAACCCTTTTAAACCCCATAACCATTTGAATATTGTGTATTTTCTTGATGGCATTTATATGTAATTGCCTTAATCAATGATGCCATAATATACTTTCAAAGGTTGGCGTTTTAATGGTTGCAAAAAGGTTTGAAGTAACATCAAAAGTGTTGGAATTAATTGCAAAATTAACACCAAGTGGATATAGATCACCTTATTGGCAATTGAAAATAGATTTTTAACATTATGATCCAAAGATTTAATGATCATTGAAGAATTTCATGTTGTTGGTGGTTATACTAATAGAAAGTAAGTTTTTCAATGTTGGTTCTAATCACTTGTCATTCAATATCATCCTCCATGTAAACTGTGAGACAAAAGATCATTGGTTTATATTCTTGAATCAAGTCCCTAAACACATTTTTCCCACAACAATGACATCTCTTATCCTTTTTGATATTTGATGTTTGAGCACCAAGGGCATTTGAAGAAGCATTTTGATAAGTTTTTTAAAAAAAATCCTTTGAACTTGGCTTTATTCCCAAACAATTAAAGTAATTTTTTTTGGTCTCATGGTGGATTCTTGAAAAATCATGTCAAATGATTTAGTAAGAATTTGATTCAGTGCAATACTTTGAGTAGTAGATGGCCCAACAAGAAGGGGGGACACAACACAAAGAGTGATGTGATTTGTAATGGTTCAAGGATTATAAGTACTACCATGGCAACTATGTCTATTGCATGTTGCCTCTTTTCAAAGAATTCAATCACAAATTGCAAGATATATAAAAATAGGAGAATATGTATCTATCCATCCCAACTTGTGATGAATTATGTTTAGAAGTAGATTTAAGTTTGGCACAAATTTCTTGAAGTGTTTTAAGAGGTATAATCAATTTAATTTGACAAATCCACAATGGAGATTTGAGTTAGAATGTGTGAAGTCTTTAGACTTCCAAGCATGTTGAGCTATTGCAAGATATGTAGTTCTTGGGTTAGGGTCAATTCCACTTAACACTCCCTAAAGAACAAACTGACTTAAAGGTGAAAACCTAATAAAATGGACAATCAAATTATTTTGGTTGTTTGTTTTAAAGTAGATAAAAAGGTAGCAATAAAACCCATCATAAAATTATTATACATTATCAAACACAAGATAATTCTCATTATTATGCATTATAAAAGTAGGCTTTTAAAATGCAATTTGTTTGTGAACACTACCGTTGGTAGTGAAGCCTTTTCTTCAAGTACATGAAAATATATTTTAACAAAGAGAAGAATCCAAATGTTTTAAGGTGTACCAAAAATGTTGTCACACCATCATCCTTTTGGACTCCTTTCATGTTTCATCATTAACATGGACACAAAGTGAATGATATTGATGTTTCTAAGTATATGGTGGTTTAAGCTAACATATTTCAACATATTATATTGTTTAATTCATTAATATATACAAAACTCAAAATACACGACATAATTATAAACTACATTAATGATTGCCTTTACTCCATCCTAGGTGGTACACCTAATATTGGACCTATATATATATGTGTATATATGTTAAATTTACTGTGATTTTCATATCCTAACATAATATATATGTATTTCAATAAATTTTTAATGTAAACATACACATGAACACATATTAACCAATTACTTTCAAAAGTAATTTTAATCTATTTTTGAAGTTCATTGTTAATGTTTTTGAAACTAAACTAAATTTTATAAAAAACTGAAATAATACATTTTTTAATAGGAACGCCATTTTTTTCAAAAAATATATATAATATATTCAAAAGGATTAATGGGAAGGAAGTTGAGGTTGTATCCAATGATTTTGTAAATTTCTTATTATTAGTTTGTGAAAACTACTACACTAAATGGGCATGTCAAGGTGACATGGACACTAATGGCCAATTAAAAGTTGTTTTTGTACATAGTAGCTGCCAAATCTCCTTGTTGAAACATTAGTTTGTGGTTGCTTAAACATTTTATGGCCATTGTGCCCACTACCATGCACCAAAGTTGGGCTCAACTTCAACATTCCATACATCAATAGTGCAAACCTTGTAGGTACCATTCAACCACCTCCCCCCACTTGAAATTGTTTAAAATGTTGAATCATATATGAATCACAATGCATCCATTGAATGTGTTTTCATCCATACAAAACAAGGATTTATTGGCCTTGAAGTTCTCTTTTATTAAGTATGAAATTATGATGTCGAAAAACTCATGATTCATGGTCCATGAAGATATAATTCAATGGCTTATGTTGACAATGGCAACAAAGGTTTTTTTTGTGCCATTGTCAAAATAATGCAAAGTGCTTGCATGTGGGGGCAAACTTGATTGGAACTCAAATCTTCTTATCCATTGGGTTGACAATTTTTTTACCAAACCATTTTTGGAGGGACTCTTCCTCCTGTGACCAACTTGGCTAGTTTAACAATTTGATAAAAGAGGAGTAACATCATAATTAGCTTCCTAATTTGATCTGTGAAGCAAAGCTTAGATTATCAATGAGAAAACTAAGGCTTGAGATTTAGGAAGGTGTGATTGGGTTTTGGGTTACCTAAAAATGGCCTGCCCTACCCTTGTTTCACAAAATAATCTTCTACCTTGCAATTACATGTCTTAGAAAATGGACATCGTGAGTGGAGTTGTTTGTAGTTGGCTTTGGATTTGAAGCTCTTGTTCAAGAGTTGCATTAAGTGACCCTTGAATTCATGTTAATTGGTTTGGCCATGATGATTGTGAGCAAAAGCATTTGTTGTTGAGGAGGAGGAGGCCTCGAGTGCAGTCCAAAATACTGCCACGTGGTGAGGCCACATCATCTTAGTTCTTCCTTAAGGCATTCTTATTTTTAGTTTTTGAAAGTCTAGTAGTTCACATGGAAATTGAGGATAGTGGTGAAAGTTTCATTTCCAATTGCACAAACTTTGATCTCACCAGAAATTCATGCAGTTTTGTGCTTTTTAGTACTCATTGGCAGTGTTTTTGTCTTGGGTGGAATTTTCGCCAAATGGTGATTTTTTTCCTTTCCAAATTGGCAAAATTTTAGCGTTTTATGAGTTTCTTGGTTGCCAGATTCTATCCTAAGCTCAAGCAAGTAGCCACAAATATAGAAGGGTACTAGATGTTTTTTACTTCAATATGTTCTTATCACCAAATCTGGCTAAATCATCTTATGGATGTATCAACACTTGAGCTGCGAGCAAAGTCACAAAATTGGAAAAAAAAGGAAAAAAGTTCAGTGCACAAGCAGCTTGTGGATGATGGCTGGAAAACTACAGATATTCACACACTATACGAAACCTTTGGTGGGTTTGGGTACAAATTCTTCCCCTCTGTTGCCAGTACTGCTGATGCATTCATTCTTGTCCAGATTGTTACGAATGAGAACTATGCCAAGCTGGGTGAAATGGTTCCAATTTGAAGACTTTAGTGGGCTTGGGTGCAAATTCTTCCCCTTTTGTTGCCAGTACTGCTGATGTGCTTTTGTCCAGATTGGTACAATTGAGAACTATGCCAAGTCTGGCCCAGTTTAAAAGGTTTAGGAATTCTCAAAAATCAGATTAGGAATTGTCAGGATTGCACTTCTTCAGCACATGTTTTCTTCCACTTTTAATATGTGGGTTGTGGTACACCCAACTCATCTACCTCAGTATTTCGCACTATGAGGCATTGGAAAACAATTTGTTAGAGTTTCTGTAACAGGCGAAGCATGGGCTTCTAATTTGTGGGTTGTGGTACAACCCAACCCATCTACCTCAGCATGCACTCTGAGGTACAATTGGAAAACAATTTGTTACAGTTTTCTGTAACAGGCAAAGTATGGTCTGGTGTCATTCATTTGATAAAGCAAAGATCAATTGTTTCTTGGGTCCCTTACATGCTTATGGAATTGTGCCAATTATACTGCTGGGAAGGGCAGTGGAGGAGAGAGCATGGCTGAAGGCCAACGGTGCTAAAGCCACTCTTTTGAGAATTTTCTGTATGTACAGGCACATCTAATCATGGGGCAAAATGCTGGCTACCCAGCTTCAGTTGCAGTCCTTGTCATATCCTTTCAACCCTGCTGGGATCTCTGGATCTGTGCAGTAGAAAATAAGTCTAGTCTCACAGGAGAACCTCTGCATGTGTTGAGGCAATCAGAAGTGTATATTGGTTTCTCTTCCGTCTTCCAGCATAATCTTAATAGAGGTCTTTTCAAAAATATGGTCACTGCTTTGATGTGTATTGCATCAGTAGAAGAACTTCCTGAGGATTTCATCATCATCATCATCATCATCATAATCATTTCACAACCCATCCAATGATACTTCTTTGCAGGCCAAAACCCAGGTCAATGTTGCTTGGGACCAACTGTTCTTTGTATAAAAGGAAAGAGGGAGAAAGATGATGACTGATATTCAGTCCACAATGGCAAGTGATAGAAAAGCAAATGAAGTAGTGACAAAGGAGAGAAAAAACAAGGAATCCAAGTGACATTTCTCTAAGTTGGCCTGCTGAGGGGTAGGCCACCACACAAAACCCCAAGTGCCATTTATGCTTCATCCTAATATCATAGCGCACTGAAAGGTTCATAGTCTGAATAGGACATATACACCCCCAGTATGAAGTTTTGCTGCACATGTAACCAAACTTCAGTGTACATCAATCACTCTAGATGTTCTGTGATCTGAATTCAGTATCAGTCTCCTCAGCAATGCCATTCAATGAAACAAAATGCAAAGAAACTGAGCACAATCACCACCTACTACTTGCCATTCAAGCATTAAGTCTTCTTAAAGTAACTTATATAAGGGCATTTCCCTGTTCCTAACACACTATGATCAGTAACTGTGGCCTTCCCATCAATGCAGCAGCCAGAAGTGAAATCTCCAAAAAAATTGTTGCATCATAAGTCAGGCAAAAAAATCTTACTTACACAGAGGCATTGTTGCAACAAATGTTCATGGGAACTATCCTCATCAATAAATGTTGCTACCTCACAATAATAGGGATTTGCAAGGTCCCACAGATCTCCCCATCTGATTATCTCTTTGCAGATAAAGCATCTTCCAAAACCAGACATGCATTTCCCCTTCAGCCAAATTCAACATCTATAAAGCTATTTTGCCCAGAAAATACCTCTTATGGAATGGCCATGGAAACAACAGCATGATCATATCAGCAATCAGCACAAGACACATAAGTCTCTGAGTCAAGAAGGAAAACTCGATTCAGCATTGCTCAACATATTATACAAGATAGGTGCTTAACATGGCTCCCTGAAAGAAGCCTTAGGATCATCTTACAATACATGAAATCCAAACTACAGAAGGGCAAGTCCACAGTATTGAAACTTGGATCTGGATTCCAAGTTTCAAAGACCCTTTCAGAGATGGTTTCGCCCACTAGATATGATACATTCCCCTCCATCCATTTGCAAACCACAGGATGTCATTTGTTGCATACAGAAAGCTGCAAGCAGACTAGACATGCACCAACATCTCTCCAGGTTCTTAAATCTCTCACTTCTACAAAGGAGATCAGTGAAGGATGGCATGCAGGAGTGGAAAAAACTATCAAGCTAAATAATTCTCTAGTAGGAACTACAGCAAACCCTAACCTATTCTTACTTTGTTCTTACTTTCATGCCTCAACTGCACAACAATACATTGCAGCAAATGACATGTTTTTTTCTTCAACAATGTACAAAAACCCTAGACTCAGATCTCCACAGTGCAAGAAGTTTGAGCAAGTCCTGAGAAGTCCTCACTGAACTCAATTGCTTGCCAAACCCCAGTGTCACTGTTTTCTTGAAGTCTGTAGATCAGACCTTGGCACTCAGCAGCTTTAGAGCTCAGAACAGATCCCATTGCAAATATAATATCATTCACCGATGTGGCACATGGTGGATTTATTCGAGTAGCCTCCGGTGGAACAACAACGTCTACAGAATTCCACACATTCTTCAGCGGACAATAACGGACAAGAGATTGCCTGTGGAAGGAGTAAAGCTCGCCTCTCGCCACAACTACGTAGCCATTCGGTGGGGGAGAGCTCCCCCCGCTCATCGTCCACATCTGGTTCACTCGGCTCCAGCTTCCAGAAGAAGGATCGAAGACATCAGCACTGCTTCCGAACTGCCCTTGAGAGTTTGTTCCATAGCCACTGATAACAAAAAACTTACCATCAAGCACAACGCCCGCTCCTTCGTCTCTCTCCTCGCTCATATCCGGAAGCCGCTCCCACCGATCAGCGTCAAGGTTATAGACATCCGCCGTCGCGAGAGCCGTCTTGTTATCATCATGACCACCAGCCACGAAAACCGAGCCATCGATGACGCCACAAGCGAAGAAGGAACGGACACGAGGCATGTCCGCTCCACGGCTCCAAGAATGAGAGGAAAAGTTAAAGACAAATGTACAACGGAGAGCTTCCCAAGTCGACGGGTGCCATCCTCCCAACACGAGAAGCTTGCCGTTGAATGACATAATGCGACAAAAGAGAGGCAATCCTTGTGGAAACTCAGGGATGTTCGGAAGCCATTCCCAAGTCCGCTGCTCCAAGTCGTACATGCTGATACCATAGACAACAGTAGCATCTTTTTCCTTATTGCTGCTGCTGCTGTTGTTTCCTCCTCGCGGACCTACCGGAAGCGCCTGCACCATGCACACACAATGCCTGGTGGTACCCGCCTTCCGGCGCTCCAAGAAGAACACAGGATCCGTCACCTCTTTCTCCCATCTCCTGCACACCTTCCGCAGACACGGATGGGATTTGTACGACACTTTGAGCAAGCACTCCCGTGCTATGTCTTCCGGCAAACCGGGGATCAAAAACTCGTTGGGAGATGAAGTATGGAACTCACAACAATCTATTTCCATGTCCGCAACTTCCCATCCCATTCCACGGATCAACGCCTCCAACATTTTGCCCACACTCCTGTTCTCGCCCTCCTTGGATTCCGAACGAGCTCCAAGCTCGGATCAGAACTGGGTACCAAACTCCCCCAGAACACCACTCAGATGCGCAGATCTTTCTCCTACGAGCTCCAAACTCCGACCTTGGGCTCAGAACCGGGTACGCAGCTCCCCGAGAACACCACTCAGATGTGCAAGTCTTTCTACTACGAGCTCAAAACTCGGCTCAGAACTGGGTACCCAGCTCCCCCAGGACTCCACTTGGATGTGCAAATCTTTCTTTTTCACCACTTGTACACGCACACACGGACGGGCTTTCTCGGGGGCGGGGACTAAACAAAGAAAACGAAAGTGCAGAAAGCTAGCTCAGGGCAACCAATAGCAACCAAAACAAAGCTTTAACAAAACATCACTCCCAAAGAAGAAGGAAAAAAAAGACACTCAAAGCTCCCAGAAAAGAACACAACTAAAAAGCACAGAGGGGAAAAACAAACCACACCCCCACCACAACAAAGTGCAGCAAACCAGAAAGAAGGTAGTTCACAAGTGATCACAACAGAAAGAAAAGCAAGCTACCGACCAAAAACTACAGGACAGATTTCCTGAGAGCGGGGTGGGGGGGGGGGAA
>Ga0209208_10004146_pt1 | contig 20648 bp, 16 predicted proteins | sample S1TSphfallax_3_FD_187694 | JGI IMG/M metagenome (GOLD analysis project Ga0209208, IMG submission 187694) | Host-associated microbial communities from peat moss isolated from Minnesota, USA - S1T2_Fd - Sphagnum fallax MG (SPAdes) (version 2) | ecosystem: Host-associated > Plants > Peat moss >...
TTTCGAAAAATATTTTGAAAAAGGAATATTCTGTCAAGAATTCGCAAAAAATTGACAAAAAAACGAGAACAATAATAAAAAGAATCGCCAAAAATCGCCACAATTGATGATAGCAACAGGAAAAGGGTGATTAAGAGTTTTTTTTTTTACTTTCATGTTTTAAATATCACTAAATTTGGCTAAAAATACTCTTTTCACCACTTGAGCAACTCACAAAATTGGAAAAAGAAAAAAAAGAAGAAAAAAGAACACTTGTAGTAGCCTACAAAAGGGGGTTGTCAAACGTAATGTGCCAAAAAAAAAAAAACACTTGATGTTGTTTTGTCATATTTAGGCAATAGGTTGTATACCATGTCGCCAAAATATAGCATGTTTCCTAAACCTTTGTATTTTCCTCTCTGAGCTGTAGCCAAAATTAGCTTTACTTCCAAGCGTGGTTTTTTTGACTGGGATGTGAAAATTAGACCAGTAGTGTGGTGGGGTCTTGGTCAATTCTACCATTGTTGGGCGGTTATCACAAACACGAATTCAGCTTCGGTGGTTATCAAGGTGGTTCTTAAGATTTTTAATACACCCGCCTTGTACCAATTTTGATATACCAGTGTCTTACGGTTCCTAGGGTTTAGAGGTAACCTCCGGTTCCGGTTACCTCAAAACCCTAGAGACCGGTTGTGGTTCTGGTTTCGGTTATGGATTTTTTTTAGTAATGGGGACTTGGTTCTGGTCCCGGTTAATTCAAGGGAGGTTCGGTTATGGTTTCGGTTAATTTTGAGATTTCAAAATGGGGGTTGGTTTCGGTTTCGGTTAAGTAACCTCGATTACTTGGTTACGTGAGATTTTGGTTTCGATTCCTAAAACTGATTTTTTTTTCAGACAACGGAATGGAATGAAGAAACAAGGAACATTGCAAATTTTTATTAAAAGAAATCCAAGTGGATCAAAGTAGAAAGCCTTGAGAAGGCCAATTTCAAGGATAATGAACTTATTTCTAAAGTCTAACACTAAAAACTAAAACCTAAAATGCTAAGACTCATGAAAGCGAATGGGTCAGTACTAAATTGTTTTTTGCCAATTGGTTTCAAGTTTTTTTTTCAATTCATGCACTTGCAGGCCCTACCTTTGCCATATTTATGAGAACATTTCAAGTGTAAAGTGGCATAGCAAGGAAGAAAGAAAAATAACTTGAAAACTTGTCAAAAGTCTAGGTTACATCCCAACCAATTCTAGGGAATGGGTGTTTAGGGTTTCAACTTTCAACATCAAGGCAACAAACAACATCCTTGTTCCGACCATCATTCCCAAAGACCTACCAAAACCAAAAACAATTTAAAATACATCAAGAAACACAAATTGTGACACAAAACTTGGGAAAAAAACAACATCAAAATGCAAAAATAAAATAAAACATACCTAAACGCTAAACCTTATTTTTGCCTTCATCCACCACCAAGAGGTCAAGTGATGCAATGACCTTTTCATTCTCGTCCATTAGGGCTCCCTCCATCTCCATGAATTTCTACATGGATAGAGAACTCCCAACCCTAGCATCCTCAGGCCAATTCTTCTAGATGTTAATGAGCATCTCAAGATTTTTTGTGCCCAAACTAGAACAACATAGATTCGTGCAAATACTTGCAATGTCGAACACTCTCTTTGCTTCAATCTGCGATCCCACAATTCTCAAGATGTGATAAACAACAAATTCGACATAGGAAAAATGTCTCTTTTTGGCTCTCCACCATGCCAAAAGGTCTTTACATTCGTCATCGGTGACCTTTTTGAACTTAAAATGTGTTAGTTGTTTTTTGACTATCAATAAAGCCATGTTCTCATCCATATCCATGCAATAATAGAAACTAGTGGTTTGAGGATTCTAAGATGTAAAACTATTGGGCTCTTTCATATGTATCACTAGGGTTTAACACCTTGTATGTACAAACTAAGGTAGAAACAATACTTATTTATCATACTCTCTTGTAATTTGGAAAGTTTGTTCCTTACCAACGTAATTGATAACCAACCCTAATCCCTTTTGTACCAGGGATCCAACATATGGGCCAACATGCTATGAGCTTTGTGAGGTTGAAAACTAAGCATAAATGAAATGAAAGGTTCTAGAACGACTATTACTTGTTTTTGCATGTGTATTTTCAAGATTTTGAGTTCACCATCAAAGTTTTGGGTTTTGTTAGAATTAGAAGTCAAGCTTTCAACTTGCATTTGTCATACGAGCGGGACCACTACAACTAGGGCATCAAAAACAAGCTAGTACCCCCTACTTTGGTTCAACACACAACTAGACAACATGACCCAAAATATCTACAACAACTTTGAATTATAGCCCAAATTTGAAGGCTTGGCACATGATTTTGAAATGCCAATGACTGTTGTCAACCATAACACAAGACAATTATGTTCTTAAATTCTAAAGTTTCCTAAAATAAAATGACATGAGATGCAAACTTGGTTTTCACCATAGTCTTGAATTTTTAGAGTGCACACCACTATCCAAACATGCCTTCTACCACTCTTGCCACCCTTTTCCACTCTTTTTGGTCAAAGTTATGGTTTTATGTAAAATGGACTAGGCTCCTTAATGGAAATAGAGGTTAATTTAGTAGAAACATTAGCATCATCTGTAACATATTGAACACACTTTGATGTTGCATGCCCCCAACATGACCCCACAAAAGGTGTTTGTAAACCCAATGTTTCACCAGAAACAACAAAAGTTAATGCATTTGTCATGGTGTTGAGATTACCCCCTTCATCCTTTACATATGCGAATATTTGAGCATTGAGGCCATAGTTTGCAAACACATTGCAGGGACATGGCATTCCTAGAAGTGTTTACAATTTCAAAAAAATCAATTGTTATGTGATAGGGTTCCCATTTGTCGTTTAGAAAATGCATGATCATCACAAAGGTATCCACTTTGGCTTTCGACATCCAAAGATCAAATGATATAGTGCAAGAATGGCATGATTTAAAAGTAGATAATATAAACCTTTCCTTAGTCTATTCTACCATGTTAGGCAAGATATCATTCACCAAAGCTCGCCTAGATGGAAAAACAAGATAAGGATTTTACCTCATCACTAACCTCCTAAAAAAATGGAGTTTCAACAAAAGACAAGGGCACCAATTCCTTGACTATGAATAAGGCCAAACCTTCTTCAAACGAGTTTTGGTTAGGGTCATCTTTGTTATGTTTGAGGGTGTTGGGTCAAACTTCTTTTTTGGAAGGTTTTTTTTCTGCATTGAGAACATCCTTCTCCTGATCAACCCACTCATTCCATAATTGTCAATGTAATAACTCAAATTTGCTTTTGAAGAACAAAAATCCCATTCGTTGTCTTGTATGTGATGATGTATTTTCTAAATCCTACACCTAGAACGATAAAAGCATAGAAAAGACACCTCAAATGTTCAGGTTGGTTAGAAGTTGAACTTACCTCCAAACACAACGAGCTATTGGGTGTAAAAAAGACAACGAGCTATTGGGTGTAAAAAAGGCCCAATTTGTGGCGTTCCAATTTCAAGCCTTTCAAAAGTCTCGTTGCTTTGTCAACATTGCCCATTGTTGATTTGAAAACCTGGTTGTGAAATTTACAGCTGGCATGGTGCTTGTAGTTGGAGCACTCATCGATGTGGATGTGCAAATCTCAAAATACAATTTTGGCTCTTTGGGGAAAACATCATCCAGCTCCTCCATGGCATTAGATTTTCAATCCTAGCAAACAAAAAAACTAGCACAACTTAAAAAACTTCACTCTTTTTCTTCTTTGTTGCTGGAACAATAGAGAGAAATAACTAAGAACAATGAGAAACTAAGAACAATGAGAGGGAAATAAAGAAAGAGAAGAGAGAAGAGAAGGAGGAGCTTAACCTAACCCTAAATAGTAATCTAACCTTAAACTACTAACCAGCTCTGGGTTTTCTTGTGGAAAACCCATCGATTCTGAATACCTACATGCAAAGCAATCGAACCTTGAATCTGATGAATCCGTAAAGTAAGACAAACACAATACCAGAACCCTGAGTTTCGTCATACACAGGGTGAGATTCAAAAAAAACCTGCACAAAAGTACATTAGCATTCAACCGGGGGTGAAACTCAGAAAACCATCTATTTTGGTGGTAAACTGAGTTTCATCCTGTCTTTCCATTTTCCTGAGCGCCTCCACTCCTGCTACATATATTTTCACTCCTCGTACCTGTACGACTACTATAATTAGTCTCGAACCTTGTGCATGAAATGCTGAGTTTCAGCATTTCGTAGTGAGTTGCAGCATTTCATACCGAGATTTAATAAAATGTCCTTACTTTGCGGATACCACTGAAAGAGGGGATGGGGGGGGTGAAAGGAGGCCCAAAGACAGGGTGAAGACAGGGTTACTTTACCGAGAACTCTATTATTAGAGCCAAAAATCAGTCTAGTACCAAATACCAGGACCAGATTGTTGGCATGAAAGTTTTTTAAAGCACCCAATACTACTAGTAAGAGGGGAAGTTCTTATATCCCCTCATGAAATGTGAGAGGGATCTTACACTTGTAAGGTAGGGTACCTAATGCGTAGACAACATGGGATTACTAATACCTTTTGAACTAAGGGGGCAGGCTTGAGATCCTGGGTGTAATGCCATGTTGTTAGGACATTAACCAACATAATGATCAAGGTAGGCTAGTATGGTGAGCACTCCTATTTGTAGGTTGAGAAATTAGAAAATGTAACATATGAGTGGGAGGGGTTGTTGTTTCAACCCACCTTGCACATGAGCATTTTACATTACACTTTTTTTCTTTTGTATTTTCAAGTCGCTCCTCAGCTTGAATCTATTTTGTTTGACTTTCTCAGATTTACCTAAGATGTACCTCCATTTTATTGGATCTTTCGAAATCCAAAAAATTCAATATATTTTGTATTCAGCTTTCTGAATTTCTAAAGATCTAGTTTTATGATTAATCAAGCAAAGTTATCAAGCAAATGGAGCAATCTGCTCCACTGGGTTACAATATATAAGCTCAACACATTACAGAAGCATATCAACAAATCCAGCAATAAGTTAGAGAGCATATTGCTTGGCTTATTTTCTTGTACAAGTGTTGTTCTCTTGGATACTCTTCTTGCTGTACCCACAAGCTGAAACCCAAACCATCATCAATTATGCATTGTTCAGGGCATAAGATGGCTTTAGGCCAAATAACATTTCAAGTTTCAAACTACCCAATGTCTTCTTCAATGCAATCAACCACCTAAATTCTCCAAGGTTGAGAGTTGAAACATCAATAGCCAAGAAAATCAGCAATGTGCCAAGTCCGGGTCTTGACTGTATAAGCCTACTGTACTTGCTTATAAAAGCAGGCAAAAATCAATACTGCTGATAATGAGAAACATAAGTGTAGTTGAATCACTGGAGTTCAAAATGTACTGCTACAAGTCATCAACACCCTACTTCTGTTCACTTCAACATCTCTGGATTTAGAAGCATCTGGATTTCTTCAAGTGAACGACCCTTTGTTTCAATTATAAAGCTATAAGCAAAAGCCACTGACAGTAATGAGACAACACCAAAGCTTGTGTAAACTGCTGGAAGACCAAACTGCTGTACCAGCTGCAGAAATAAAAGTCCAACTCCAAAGTTGCAAACCTGTAGTGAATACACTTCAATGGGTAGTGAGGAAGGTGCCACTTAAGAGATTCCAAATATTGGTTGGTTGGGCACTAGACAAGAACATGAACAACTTCAACAGCACAAATTTGGAAACCAATCATGCAGTGGAAGAGAGGAAAAGTGTAGACTTGCACTTCAAAGGAATCCTCCACATTAAAAAAACTTCTCAAGTCACTAAGTACTAGGTATCTGCAGGTAAGAAAGATGCATACCCAATGAGTACAAAGGCTAACAGCCATTGTTTTTGCCCTCAGCCTTGTAGTGCACAATTCAGGAATAATTAATGCTGTAGCTGGTCCTGCTCCTAATGCAAATGTGAAAACATAGCTGCAAAATTCAAGTCACATTCTCTTATAAGGACCAAAGGGACACGAAATCACTTGATATTCTCCCCCAGCCCACCTCCCCAACTACTGCTATCTCCTTTCTGTCACTTACTCCCTTTTCTCTCCTGTCTTTCCTTTCCTTACATACTCCTTTGCCTTGCACTACCAAAACCATGTGAGAAGGTTAAGAGAGGAGCATACAATAGTGTACCACCAACAGCAAGCAAGTGTGCCAATTGCTGATCCCCTGGCATCTCCAAGGCAAGCACCAATACTCCCATTGAAAGTGCCTGCACCACAAACATGTGATAAGCTTGGCACTGAGAATTGGGTTGCTGGAAATGCACAACACTGAAAGACAGGCCCACTCTAATGATAGATATCCACCTCAGTTATCCTCAGGTTATATACACGGACAAATACTTTGGGAACCCACTTGTTTGTTCAAAGGTTGGGTGACTGAGCCAACAAGAACACTTCTGTTTAAGGTGTTTGGGGCGGGTTCACAGATCATTACCATCCCTGTGTAGCTTCCCATCAGCAGTTTCCGTCGCCCTTGATTGTCCATGAGTGACAAGGCAACCAATGCTCCTGCAGACAGTTTGCAAAAAATTGAGCTCTGGTGAAGTTGATCCTTCATTGCTACATCTACTTCTGCCTGCCTGTAGATGAGAATGCACCACATTGTGAAGACTGCACTTAGAGGTCACACACTTCAATCATGTTGGAAATAAAGGGGACAAATCATATACATACCTGTGAGGTTGGCAACTCCTACAGCAGCACTTGCGGCCATCCCATTGGTTATCCCTGCATCTCGAAATGTGATTGATGAGAAATAAAGGACTCCATTGATGCCTGCAAACTGTTGGAGAGCAAACAGGGCACTTCCAGTTGCTGCCACTGCATACACCAATAAAACATAAGCTCCAGCTGACTTGCTTTACTTTTTCTTCACATTGTGTCCAGCAAGCAACCAAAGCTGGCTGGCCAGTGTAATGAAAGAAAATCAGGACCACCAAGGTACAGTCATGCTGACAATATGTAAGGCCCAGATAAAAATTTAGGAAGGACATAAAATTGACAGTTTGTCCAGTGGTGAAGGAGAATTGATCTTCACCTTTGAAGTAAGGTTTGGACAAAATTTCAGACCAAGAAACCTCATCATCCACACCTTGGCTGCCACTAACACTTCTAAGCTCCTTCATCGCTACATCTACTTGTGCCTTTCCCCATAATTTCTCAATAGTGGTTTCAGCATCATCCCACCGTCCAATCTGGATCAAAACAATCCATGTCATGTCAGGTTACAGGAATGTGAACTACTCTCCAACATAAGATCAACCCACCATCTATCACCACAGAGGCTACTACAACTGCTTCTTCAAAACAGCAGTACTTTGCCTAGCCAGCGAGGACTTTCCGCTGCCACTTGCATGCCTGCCATAAGTGCCACACCTGGAATTGTTGCCAGCCAAAACATAGTTCTCCACCTGCAACCCAAATCTGCCACTGGATCATGTGCACCAAGAATCCCAAATGCTCTGTCTACAACACTTAGATCTCAGGTTCAATGGGTGTATACCTAAGTGTTCTAGCCATTGGAAGGTTCCATCTACCACTTGCCATTGAAACATCAATTTTGGGATTCAGTAACAAATCCCACACCATCTCCTAGCAGAACTACCTTACCCTAGCAAGCATTTGTTAGTGCTTGTATAGTATAGAAATCTCATCATCCTCACTAGACCAGAACTACTTGTGACAGACTCGACAGACCACCAGAAGTTCAATCCATATTGGGTTTCTGGCACACCCATGAAGTTGGAAAAGAACTAAAGCCTGGGGTAGAGATAAGACCAATGAGCCCTCACCAATGTGGATCTGTCTCAGCAGGTATTCCTATTACAAGAGCTGAAATTAGGCCTATACATGTTCCAATCTGGCAAAAACTCCCCAGTGCACCTCTGTATGCAGTAGGTGCCACCTGCAAAAGAGAAAAGACATATCAGTTGTACCACAAGAACCCTAAATAATGTTATCAACCGTTAACTGGAGCCTGGTCGATGCAATTGTGGTTTTCTCAATCTTGTAGTATCTCTTAATCAAAGATTTCACATCTCCAAACACCCACTCATCATGCCAATTTGCATGATTCACAACGAGATGACAAAAAGTGGGACCTGTAGAGAAAGAGAAGGGAGGGAGCTCACCTCTGAGATGTACAATGGCACCAGGGAAGTGTTAACTCCAATGCCTATTCCAACCATAAACCGTCCCAAAACCATCATCTCCACGGACTGTGCACTGGCACTACACAAAGATCAAAGCACATTCAAAGGTGCTGAAAGTCAGTAGAATACAGTTCAACATAAGAGGTACCAATTGTGCATTCATCCTAGAATTGCTGCTTCAGTGTTGGATCTATTTTTCAACCAACTGGAATCAACCCTAACAAACTATCAGATGTGTTCACAAAAATGTATCAGATCCAGCTGATGACCATAATAGGTAATTGCAGATACCTCAATGCAGCCCCAAGGATAAGAGGTATGGCATCAATCTGAAATGTCCTCCGCCGACCAACTTTGTCAGCAAGCACGCCACCGCTTATGCTACCAATGAAAGCACCCACAATGAATATGCTAACCACAAACCCCTGCATGATGGTGTCGCCTTCAAACTTCAACTCCCGTGCAATCGATTCCAAGGGCCCATTCATCACCCTGCAAAAGAAATGCCCACGTAGGTAACATATCAGCATGGATCTTCCTCCTCCACCCATCAAATTCAAAACAAACCACCTTCAAGATTGATAGCATATCCCATGCAATTATTGCAATCAAGATTTAGCAAGCACATTGAGCCATGCAAAATTTGCAAATTACTGTGCAGTAAGTAAGAATTGCAGACCCTATATGGTAGCCGAACATAAAATTGGCCATAGCTGCCGTCAAGACATGGGGGAGCACTGGTACCCATGAAATTTCTTCAGATTCTGGTGTCACAGATTTTGGGCCAGCATTATTATTATTGCTGCTGCCGAGAATTTCCTCGTGTACAGCAGCATCTGTCCCCACATCGCACCTCAAAACATGCCAGAAAACCCTCTCAGCAACAACTAAGCCTGTTCGCTCGCTTGGTTCTCTCTTCTCAACTAGTACAAACCCAGCAATTCCCGGACGTGCAAAAAACCACAGAGTCTTTTTCTTACCAATAATGCTGGGGCCAGATACGGAGTCCTTCTTCTCCACTTGCGCATGACGACGAGAAATCGAGGAGAGTCGCCGTGGAAGAAGAATTGTCGCCTGCTGCTGCTGCTGCTGCTGTCCCCTCCTCCGCGAGGAGGAGAAGCTTGTTATCCCTTGTGTCACCACAGGTAGGTTACAGATCTCGATTGCTGCAGCAGCAGCAGCAACCACCATACGAGACGGCCGAATTGCCACACCAGGTAGGGTTTGAGACGCCGCGGCAAGAAGCAAGCTTCTTGGGCCGCTGCTCACCACGGCCACGGCCATGGCCGCCATAGCCGCCATAGCAATGCCGCTGCTGCTGCTCAAATTTGGGTGTAAAATCTCAAGCTCGCTCTTCTCTCTCTCTCTCTCCCCTTGACTACAACTAACTCAAATTGAATTGAATTTGGCCAATTTTGAATTCACCTCCGACAAAATAAAATTTTGGCCAATTTTGAATTCACCTCCGACAAAATAAAATTTTGGCCAAATTCCATTGAATTTGAACACACCTTCAATCAAGTCTCTCAAACAAAAAAGACTTGAGTAATGCAAAGATGGGAAATTCCAAAGGAGGAAGTAGCACATTTGTATTGGGGCATAAACTCTTTTCCTTTCAAGCACACACACACACACACAAGTGTGTCGTCAAGTAGCCATTTATTTATTTATTTAATTTTCTGGCTATTGATAAAGCTATATATTAAAAATGCTCAAATCATATGAATATATATATATATATATATATATATATATATATTGGAGATTTTCAATAACCATAATTCAACCATTTTTTAACATTAAAAAGATGCAAGCTTTCTTTCTATATAACATGGTTCAAGTAGGGTAGCCAAAAATATAGAAAGATGTTTTAAAATTTTAACTTTCATATATTTAGATTGTAGCCAAATTTGTAAGGAGTTTATTGGCAATTGGCGATAGGTGTGTCCTTTTATTATGGAGATTCCTTTTGTGGACACATGTTAAATGCTTCACTATCAACCATCCCATATTCAATTGCCATGTGGACAAATCAAATGCCATTTCTTCAATTGTAGAGCACTAGTCCTTCTTTTTTTTCAAAGGGCCTCTTTGATTGGCCCATCACAAAGAATTCCAAAAACTTGTGGGACTCCTTGAGATAGAAGTATGGACTCCACACAAATAAAACACATATAAGCTCGAATTTTCATGCACTTATATTGGTTTTAAGAAGACAATATGGGGCAAACCTTGTATGGGACAATGTGATGGGTTGTTAACAACATGTTGAGGAACACATTGAGAACTTGGGGAACATGTTGGGAGTGCATTGGGAATAAAAACAATTCAAAAAACCCCGTTACAAGAGAATGTGGTTTTTGCTCACACAAAAAGTTGTGGCTTGTGGCAAATGTGTGAGATAAATTTTGTGGTTTTGTTCATTACAATGTACAATATGTGATGTTTATTATGGCATATCTATCTATTAAGGTATTTTTTTTGTTTTGTTTATTATGGCATATCTATCCATTAAGGTAATTTTTAAAAAAAAAATTTGGTCTATTTTTTTGTCACGATGAGATCTACCAAATCAAATAGGTAAGTTATAGAATACTGAACACATTTTCTCAAAAAAATTATCTGAATCAAAATTTAAAATGATAAGAGAATTTGGGCATGCTCCTTGGTATTTTTGAAAAGTCTAAAGTGAGTAGGATTTAATGAAGGTGAATTGGAAATTTTTAGATCTAAAGTGTGGGAGATACGACATTTTAAGAAATTTAATTAAATTTAAAAAAAATGGTTTTGGAAGGAAAAATGAATTGGCTAACTAGTTCACACTTGGGCCAATGGCACAAGTTACACAATATTACATTAAAATGACAATTTGACATTAGGTTATGACACATTGCAATATGTGAATTACTTAATATCAAATTATTATTTTAGTATAATATATGCCAAAATTAACACGACAACATTAAAACCACAAAGTTTATGTCACACATTGTCATGACTTGGGCACATTTTTGTGAGAAAAACCACATTCTCCTTGAGTGCCCCAGTCCCCTTCTTCCCCCCCCCAAAAAGAAAAACAAAAAAACAAAAAAATTGAGCTTCTCGAAAGCATGTTCACCTTGTTGGCTACTAAGAATTTTTATGCCTACCTTCGTTTTGTATTGCTTTTGGCCAGGCTAATGGAAGGGGCATGAACTATGAGACATAATAGTTAGCAACCTTTTTTTTATGTGGCCAATTTTCATCAAATTTTGGTGAAATATTTTTTAAATAATATTTTTTCAAGTAGTTATTTTTTCTAAAAAAAATTGTCGAAAAAAGCAACAAAAGTTTATAAAAATTGCCATATTTTTTACACATTGTTCAAGCAAGTAGCCAAGATATAAAAGGATTTTAATAAATTTCAACTTTCATAGCTGATCAATAGCCAAACATTGTTCAATCTCCTTGTGGATGATTGGTAATTTGGCAACATCACAAAATTATGAAAAAAAATAAATTGATAATTAAATGAAATTACTTCTACATTGTCAAGTGGAATAAAAGGAAACAAAATTTACTATATATTGCTTAGCATACTTGTGAACAAATGATAAAACATGCATTAGAACTAGTTATTGATGTGTATTGTTTTTGTTAATTTTTGCACAAGTGTGAAGAGAGATAATGAGATAATGAGAAGTTGATAAATAAATATCTTGTTGAAAAGTTATGTATCACCAAAAAAATTGGAAAATTGGAAATTTTTATATTCCTAATTAAAACAACCCCTTAAAAAATCAATAGTCTCAACTTTGAAAACTCATAACTAAATTTTATTTAATCAATTAATGTCAAATAAAAACCTAAAAATGGAATGACTTCCAAATTACTTTAGGAAAAAAATTCATTAAAAAATTCTCAAATCATGTTTCAAGTTTGTGTTCCTAATACAAAAAGTTCAAGAAAAAAACTAACATTACATTCGTGAAACGTTTTCTAAACACAATGATTAAAAACATCAAAATACACTATATTCTTGATATTATTGAAAATTTAAAATATATGGAACCTAGTAAATGTATTCTTCTTTTTTTTTAATGAAAATGTTTATTTAGGTGTTTCCTACGATTTTTCAAAATTAAAAGTCTAAAAAAATCAAGGTGTGATATTCCTAATGGTACCTCCCAAGAATGAGCTTGCCCCCCTTTGGGATTTTGTCATGTCATAAGAAAAAAAAAAAAGTTTACTTAAAGATCTTTGCTTAGAAACTTCTAAAAGTCTTTAAAACGATCCTTGAAGACTTATATGTCATATTTTCCTTTTTTGAACCCAAACATAACAAAGAAAAATTGAAGGTTGAAGTTGGCAATATAGATTATGCACCTTTACATATATAATAACTAACGACCAATTGAAAGTTGGCAAGATAGTGATAAGTTGTGATTGGTCTAAACTTTCAACCTCATCCAAGCACTAAAGCATGTCCATCATTTTAAAGGAAATAAATGAAATCCTTATTGGCAAATATTTTGGTAGTGAGTAGTAACATAGGTACAATTTTTATTATATCCAAAAAATTGCATTGGATGGATGCCTAAGCATCAAGAACAAAGGATGTTTTGAAAGGTAAAATGCCATGGGAGGAAAACATTTGCAATCCATGGATCTCCAATATTTGAACAAAGTAGCACATTAATGTGTTGCTCTTTGATTTGGATTTTCAAAATTAAGCATATTCCTTAAAGATATTTGAAAAACATGCTTAGAAGTTTTTAATTTGTTTTTGAAGATCCTTGGGGAATATGCAATTTAAAAACCCAACATGATTGTTGAATTTCCATTTGAGTCATAGAGTTGGAAACATTGAGTAAAGAAGAGGTTCTTATGGTTCCCAAATAGGATGATGGTTGACTAGAACTAAGTAGGTGTTGATAATATCTTTCAATTCATAATCAATAGGGTTCTGATGGTTATCAACACCACAATGAGCAACATTCAAATGCTAATTTCTTCAGATACTAAGGCAATACCTAAAACATGCATGCAAAAAAAATAGTGTGAAAAAAAATCAATAATTTAAAAATTGAATATAATTTTGAAACAAGAGATATTTCAAAACATGATAGGTTGCCAAAACAACAAGAATCCTTTTTTTATCAACACCTCAAAATTTACTAGTTGTCCAAATGAAAAAGTTTAGTGTGTAGAAATATGTGAAATGCATGTTAACACCTAAAGGTAAATTTTCCTAACACAAAGTTTGATTAAACATCAATTTCTCTTCATCAAAAGTGACTACATGCGATTTCTTGATGCCCCTCCCTAGCCCAACCTTTGAAGACCTAATATCTATTTTGTCTTTAATAAACTTCACCTTTTTATAACGGAGATTTGTTAAGATATTGAATGGAGTCACAACAATTCTAGTTTTGTTGATGTGCTATTTTGGACAAGCACAAATGAAGCAACCAAGTGCACGTAGAAGGCTTTGAATGCTACAAAACAAATAAACAAATTGTTTATATGATATCAACTTGAAACTTCATTGGTGAATAAAGATTGCCATCTTTCTTTATGACTTGTAGTATGAAAAGTGCCAACAAACACATGAATATCATTTTCTTTTGAAACATCTTCAATGGTTTCGGAAGTGCATATCCCACAAAAGATTCACAAGTCACCAAATGTATTACAAGCCCACATTTATGTACATGTTGTGGAATTTGTCACAACATACACATTGGAAAGTTCAATATTGTACACATCATGGAATGAATTGTTCTCTAATTGTAATGGTGATGCACATCTAAAAGACAAAATCTACGATGGATCAATTTCATGTTCAACAATGAAATGACCATAATCATAATCACAATTGCTTCCAATGTCTTCAATGACATCATGAAATGGAATCATATCAGCTGAATCAATGTTAATAGTAGAAACAATAACCAAGTGAGCATCTATGACAAGATCAAAAAGATTGGAACTCAAACAAGCACTTCTTGTAACACTGTTGAATGCATTGTTAATGCTAGCAACTTGTTTTCTTTTCAAACTTGAATACTTGAGAAAGATGCAAATCATGGAATGACTTTTCTACTAAGCAGATTCAGTTTGCATAATCATCACCATCTTCATTGGAATTCTTTTGTGCTTAAATATGCAAACACAGAAACAACAAGAACAACATTGTCATGCATGCAATGCTTTGAGAACAAAGTTTTGAAAATGGAAAGAGATGATCTTAAAATAGTGGCAAGAAAAAAATGAGCACCCATGACGATACAAAATGAAATTCGAAAGAAGAATTGTTTTATGTAAGAGAAGGGTAGCCATTTCAGCCCTTCCATGTTTTTCAGTGCTTGTCACTCGAGCTGTTGCCCTCTTGCTTAGGCACTGCAAAACATGGAAGGGCTGAGAGGGCTAGCATTCTCCTATACAGAATCAAAAGAACCTCTGGTTCTGGGAATCTTTTTGAAAGACTTGGTGGTTTTCATGAAAGAACTGGCGGCTTGGAGTAAGTCCTTAGATTTTTCAAGAAACCTGGTTATGGGTGAAAACCCATTCAATGAATTTTAGAAGCTCTGATCAAGGGTTAGAAACAGTTCTCTGAAACTGTCAAAACTGTCAGCTGAAGGTGTACATATACCCTACCTTCACCTGTCAGTTCCAGGTTGCCAAAATTGAGAACACTGGTATGGAGTTCATATCACCAAATGTAAGTTCATGTGCAATTCTTTTAATAACAAGGGGTGTGTCACACTGTGGCCTTGTAATTTACATTAAAACTAAAAGCAGACACAAAATTTTAGTACTGTAAAACTATGGTCAGAAACATTCAAACATGCGAAATCTATTTGATTCAGTGAGAAACACACATCGGGTGGAATAAAACCTAATTAGCTTTTGATTGCAAACTAGTCTAATCAGATGGCACAAAACATAACCAGGTTTAATCAGACAGTACCTAATTAGGTGGGGTAAATCTCCTAGCTAATCAAGTTGAATCACACCCTAATCAGCTACCAGAACCTCAATTTTCCCAATAAAATCATACTATATAATCTACAATCCTTTCAATCTTTTATTCCCTGAAGGAAAAAAAATAGCACTCCCAAAATAGAAAAGCATAATTCAATGAACTTGCATGATACTATCACAGCTGAATATGGCACTAGGGGAAACTGAGAAATATGTGAAGAATTTGGGAAGAATTTGGAAAGGGTTTGTGAAGAATCTGGGAAGAATTTGTGAAGAATTTGCTGAAAGCAGCAATGGGTGATGATGCTCTAGAAGGCCTTGAGATTCAGATCCTTGAGATTCTTCAAATCCTCCTGGAGATTTTGCTTCTCAAGAAATGGGTAATCGGTGTACCCGATGACAGGATCTTGGGTGTAGAAGAACTCGCGCTTGTATTTGTTGAGCGGAGCACCGAGAGCGAATCTCTTCACAAAATCCGGATTTGCCAGAAACAGTCGGCCGAACTCCACCCTATCCGCTTTGCCAGAGCGAATAGCTTCGTTTCCATCCGCCATGGTGAAGCCCCCACCAACTGAGAAACTGTTTTTGTACGCCTTCCTGATAGGCCATGAACTCTGCTCCGTCTCGATCTCCCCCGCGGCTTTCATTCTCGGCTCCACACAATGCATGTACAGCAGATTGTACTTGTTCAGACTGGTGGCGAATTGCACTCCCAGAGCTACGGGATCGGAGTCTGTGGCATCTGCGAAGTCGGCAAAAGGTGAGATTCGTATACCCAATCGTGATGAACCGATTTCTTTGGCCACTGCTTCCACTACTTCCATTGCAAACCTGCAGCGATTCTCGATCGATCCTCCGTATTTGTCAGTTCGGTCGTTCACTCCGTCTTTCAGAAACTGGTCTATCAAGTACCCATGAGCTCCATGTATGTCCACCCCATCAAATCCTGCAGAAAAAAAAATCCCCCACCAAAAGAATAAGCTGTAAGCAGCTGCAGGTAGTCGAATATTGACTTCTACGATCCATTTTCAGATTCTTCAGAAACTGAAAATCAAACGTGCTCCTGCGACCCAGGATCAAGAATCCTAGAAGAAATGGCAATCAGGCCCGCAACCCTAAACCCTCACGGAGAACAACCAACACTGGAGCTGCTGCTGTTACAACTTCTTAGAACTGCTGGTTCTAGATCGATGACATCAGTGAGGAGGAGGAGGAGGAGGAGGAGGGAGAACAAGGATTTGTTGTGTGACCTGCTTCTATAGCATTCCGAGCTGCAATTCGGAATTGCTCCACGTACTGTGGAATCTCCTCAGTTGTGAGTGCGAGTGGAGTTGAGTAATCCGCTTGCTCTTTGCCCGAGGGTAGCGTTACCTTCCCGTGCCTGATCCGCTTGTTGGTTGATGAGACTGGCGCTGCTCCATTGGATTGATAAGCTGTCGACATTCACACCCCAAGAATCAACCATCTTTAGCAGCAGCTTCTCAGTAACTTTCTTTGGGTTGTCCATCAGCTACTCTCATGCAAATCAACTCTCTCTCTGGACTAGATCATCACACCCAGCTCAACATCCTCCAAGTGCTGGTAGTACTAGCTTTTCTAGCAGCATCGCACAGAATAAATGGAGTTGAAAGATCTGCATACCAGTGTGGGATACGCGACCCGCGTGCCAGATCTGGCAAAAGAAGTATCCGCCCTTGTCGTGCACAGCCTTGACAACGGGCTTCCAGGCTTCGATTTGCTCTTGGCTCCAGATACCAGGAGTACAGGGATAGCCACTGGCACTCTCTGAGATTCCTGTGGCTTCGGAAATCAGGAGACAGCCGGGTGTCGTCCGCTGCGCATAGTAGATTGCCGCATGCGGCTGTGGCAGTGCGTTGTATGCACGACATCTTGTCAAGGGTGCCAACACAATCCTGTGCGACAATTGGAAACGGCCGAGCTGATAAGGGGTGAGCAATGGCATCGACTGCAAAGCATCCCCATTGCAGGAATCCGACTTCTTCTCAGCATCATCTGGCTTCGCTCCTGCTGCAGGTGTGACAGCAAAGTACTCAAGTCCCATGATCTCTAGACTGAAAACCAACCTCCCAGCTCAAAATCCTGAAATCCTCAAAGCTAATATTAAAGCTTAGACTCTGAAATCTTTTCCGACCACAGACAAATGGTCCGAAGCTTCAGCTGACTATCTATTCTCCTTCCCACAAAAGCTTAGAGCTGTTACAGAAATTGCAAAGTATGTATGTAGTAAATGAGTACTGGATGCAGGAAACAGCTCAATGCAGTTGTGGAAAGCCCGGAATCCTCTGACCAACTTATATAGAAGAACAGCAAGCCACCATGCATGAATCTCATGATCTGTTTGATGATCTGTGATGGAATATTTGTGAACAGTTTGAAGAAAAACTCCTGCAGATGACATTTCCTTGCAACACCCAGTTAGTGTAGAGCCACGCCCGCCATCCCAAGTTCCTACTAAACTTCCTGTCATGGAGCAGCTGCAGAGGAAGATGCCTGTACTTTATCTACTCTAGTGTGTGTTCTTCACAGCTTGAACCAACTGTTGTTGGACACACAAAGCTTGAAAAGCTGGAATGTAAGGGAAGAAGAAGAAGAAGCAGCCTGAAACCTTCACAAAAAACGTTCTAAGCTTCTTTAAAGCTTCAAATTGTGGGTCTAGTTAAGAAGTATGGTTTAGGGTTTTTTAATATTTTTTTGGGGAGAGATGTATGGGTGAATTGAATTGGGTGGGGCCATTTTAGGCCTTGCATGTTTCTAAGAAATTTTCCAACTATAATATTTATCCAGTTATCCAACTATTAAAAAAAAAAAGTCTTACCCATACAAACACACCCCCTTCTCTATGGCTATGATATATTCTCTCTAATAATTAGGTATGGACCAAAGTTGGGTGATTGTTTGTTTTTATGAAGCATCACCTCTGGTTGTGGTTCTGAAAAACAAATGAAAATTATTTTGGTGTTGTGGTTTTGTTACAACAAAATAATTATTAAGAGTTATAATTGTAAATAATAATATTATAACTTAAGATAAAATAGTATGAGATAATATGGGGGTTTCAAACATCCTGCCTGGTCGTCACATTTGGACCAGCCTTCATTATAGCCAAAAAGTTATATCAAAAATAAAAATTATAAAATAATTGCTTTTTCAGATTTTCAATAGCCATAATTAAATTCATTTTTAAGAAATCACCAGATTTTTAATTTATGTTTCAATTAGTTAGCCAAGAAAATTAGTTTCATATTTAGCTTATAAGCTCAATCTGGTGAAATCTTTTCTGTGTATCATTGTCACTTTGGCTATGTCACAAAATTGACGGAAAAAAAAACATTGAGTTGATGAGTGGTGAATGAAATGTAGGCCAGAGTTCTGCTTCCAAATTTCTGGATTTCTAGATTTAATAGTCAAGACACTCTTGGCCCACCACTTTTGGACACTTGTCTGGGCGTCAAATCTTCCATCTTGTCTTTTCCAAACTAGCTTTGCCATTCAATGTTTTAGTTTTGGTCAATTTTATGACGTAGCTAAAGTGGGGGTCATCCAAAGGAAAGGTTTTGCCAAATTTTTGGCTACAAGCTAAATCCAAAAGTAATTATAAAAAAAAAACATCCTTTTATAAATTTTTGCCACCTACTTTGAAGAATGTAAAGAAATCTGGCGATTTTTTCTTAAATTTTGGTAAAATTCTGGCTGTTGAAAACCTCAAAAAGCACTTATTCTAGCACTAATGATTTTTAAATTTCTTTATTTGGCTATAGCCCACAAAAAGATGCTGTTGTCATTAGACTTATCCATAAAAGTACCCCAAACTGGGGACGAAATCAGAAGTTAGGATGAAAACAGTACACATTTTTTATAAAAAGGGGGACGAAACTAGTTTTCTCATCTAAATTGGTTCTGAACAGGCTTCTTTGTAGTGTGCAAAAGGAAATGTTATGGGCAATGAAATTGTTGGATTCGATGGTATGAAATTTATTTCTCAATTATTTTGAATAAACCATGAATGAATTAACAATTAAAATGTAATAAAGTTTGGTAGGTTTGTGAAAATTTTAAATGATCAATGTTTAATGCTAAAAAAATTCATTATTTTTCAATGTTCAGTGTATAAACTTGAAGATTTTTATTTTTCAGGCCAATGGGATTGCAGGATTTTTGTTTTTCTTAATTATCTTGAGTGAACCAACAGATCAATGTGTAATAGGTATTTAGGGTTCTAACACATTTTACGAGTGCACATTGTCAAAATTCTTGCAAATCTTCTGAACTGGTACCCAGTTTCATGAGAATGTACCCCATCATTTCACTCACTTTACACACCACTACACTCAAATTGGGGATGAAAAGGGGATTAGAGGGTGTCAAACCTGGGTCCAACAACAGATTGACTCCTAGAAACACCAAATTCATTAGATTGCCACTATTATTAATAAAACCTCCATGTGTCATCTAACAATAAGGTGTTTTGATGTTTATTTAAATAGTGGCAAAATTCACCTAGTCTTGTGATTTTGATATCGCCATTTCCTCACAAAATGATTTTATATTAAGAAAGGATCATTACCCGTTGTTAATGTATTTCCCCTCATTAGTAGAAAATTCAATTCAATTTTTTAATATTATCTTTTATGAAAAATCCACCATGACCTTGTTCCAAAAACATTTTTGTAGCCTACAACATCACATCTTTTTAAAGTTTTGGGTTCTTGCAAAAATGTGGAAACTTGACCTAAGGTCTTTTTGGTGGGGGAGGGGGGGGGGGGACCCATCCAGGGTTTTACTTAGCTTGATGATTTTCATGGAGCCTGGCTAAATCATACCCTGGCCTTTTAAATATTTTTCCATTATTAATTCCTTGCACAGATTTCCAAGGAACTGACGTCTGTACGCTGGACGTCAGTCCCACGCCAGGACCAACTGCGTCAGGAATTTGGAAGTCTGATGCTGTAAATGGGAAACTTTTCTATTAGGAAATTTTTTAATTCACACCTTTTTTGGTTAAATTCACACCCTTTCTTTGCGCGTCCGATTATATGCAGATTAAATTTGAGTGTCTGCCCCACCCCCCTTTGACTTAGGAATTTATATTATACATTTTTTTAATAACTTTAATAAAAAATTTAATAACTTTTCATCTAGACATCAGGGGGGGTGGGGCAGACACACTCAAATTTAATCTGCATATAATCGGATGTGCGAAGAAAGGGTGTGAATTTAACCAAAAAAGGTGTGAATTTAAAATTTTCCTTCTATTATTATTATTATTATTATTATTTTGTTATAAAAGAAATTGGCCCAGGAGGTCTCTCATAATGGCCCATCCCACTGTACAGACCCTTTGATTTTTTTAGTGTCATTGGAGGGCATGTTTTAAAAAGGAGCCTTATGTTTTTCCTCTGCTGGTTTGTGGGGGGGGGGGCATTTG
>Ga0209208_10004147_pt1 | contig 20644 bp, 18 predicted proteins | sample S1TSphfallax_3_FD_187694 | JGI IMG/M metagenome (GOLD analysis project Ga0209208, IMG submission 187694) | Host-associated microbial communities from peat moss isolated from Minnesota, USA - S1T2_Fd - Sphagnum fallax MG (SPAdes) (version 2) | ecosystem: Host-associated > Plants > Peat moss >...
AAAATTAATAAAAAAAAAAAAAAAAAAAAAGCCCCTTGAAGGAAGTACCTACTACCTACTACCTGGTAGGTCAATTATTGCTGAAAATTTACTTAAAATTATACCCCTTTTTTTCCCCTTTTAAAAAAAAAAAGAAAGAAAAAAAAAGATAGACCAAAACTGCCCTTATTAAAAAATACCCTTTAACTAAAAAACAAAGACCAGATCAACAACAAGAACAACAAAAAAATAATTAAAAAAAAAAAAAAAAAAAAACAAAAAAAAAAAAAAAAAAAAAAAAAAAAAAAAAAAAAAAAAAAAAAAAAAACAGATACATGTATATTCATTTATACTGCCCGGCCCGGCTTAAAAAAATTATGTATATTCATATATATACTGCCCGACCCAGATTTTAAAATTATGAATATTCATGTATACTGCCCGGCCCGGCTTTAAAAAATTATGTACATATATTCATTTATACTGCCCGGCCAGACTTTTAAAATTATGTATATTCATTTGTACTGCCCGACCCGGTTTAAATTTTTTATAATGTATATTCATTTATACTGCCCGACCCGGTTAATTTTTTTTAATGTATAGTCATTTATACTGCCCGGTTTTTCAAATCATGTCTTGTCGGTTGAGGGGGGACCGACGTACCTACCTACCTACCTACCTATCTGCCTACCTACCTACCTACCAGTCTTGGACTATCTTACGTTAAAAGCCTAGTTAGAAAGAACCTACTTACATAGTGCCTACGTATACATACGTGTATACGTACGAATAATACGTACATGTGGATGTGTACGTAGCCGGGTGGTTGGTTAGAACCTGACCCCTGGTTTTCTTGTTTCTTTACCTATGGTTAGCCGTGCTGTAAGGCCTGCCTGCTGCTGGCTGGTGGCTACCTGGCTTTGCGCTGGTTTTGTTCGGCAGCGTTGTTGTTGTTGTTGCTGCTGCTGCTGCTGCTGTTGGTTTTGCGCACACGCACGCGCGGCGAGGAGGGTGTGGCTTCTGCTCATTGCTGTTGTTTTTGTTGCAAGTCTTTTGTGGCTGCGACGGCGGCAATGGAGGTATCGGAATGTATGTCGAGAGCCTTCGTTGTCTGCTGTTGTTGTTCTTGCTGCTGCTGCATCGATTATTACTAATATGTGCAAATTTCTTCCCCAAAAGTGTTTTGGATCCGACCGAAGATGGTTGTTGATTGTTCCTCCAGGATGTAGAAACCGATGCGACGGAACTCTCTCTCTCTCTCTCTCTCTCTCTCTCTCTCTCTCTCTCTCTCTCTTTCCTGGTCTCTTTTCTGTTTGTAGACAAACAATCTGTCTCTGGATCTTCCGTTTTTCTGTTTTTTGATGGTCATTATTCTCCTCCCTCCCTCCCTCCCTCCCTCCCTCCTCTTTGTTTCTTGGCGCGAGGTGGGCGGCCGGAGCGGCTTTTTCTGCCTGCATTATGTGTCTGTCGTAGAGAATATGTTCTCTTGTGTCGATGTTAACTTTGTTTTTTTTATTTTTATTTTTTTACTGATGATGTTTTGAGGTTCTTTGTTCGCATTGTTTATTTGGTTTTGTTTCTGTCGTGTGCGGCATTTGCCTCGTGGTAGTTGTACCTTTGTTTTGTTTTTGGCTTCTCCTTGACGTTTTCTTTGATGTTTTCTGCGACCGTTGTACAGATTCTGTGTCAGAACTTCGAGTGGAGAGCGTGAAGTGTTGTCAGTTTGGAGGAGGAGGACCCGGGAAGAGATGGAGGTAGAGAAGAGTATTATGTGATTAGAGGAGGAGTGGGGTGGAAAGTTTTGTCTTTGTGACGAGGTTTCAAGGCATTGCTTCGCAGTAGGAACGATTGCTCCTATTTTCATTATGTACAGAGTGTTTTGATTTGGGAGCTTTTGTAGTCCCCCGGGGCATTCCCCCCCCCCCCTCCTTCACAAATGGAGGAAGCCATAGCGCAGCTCCAGGCCAAGGACACTAAGGAAAGAATGGCTGGGGTGGAGAGGCTTCAAGTGCTTTTGGAACAGAGCAGGAAGAGCCTATCACCTACCGAAGTGGGAAACCTGGTGGATGCATCTGTGTCCTTGTTGAAAGACCACAACTTTAGGGTATGCGAAGGTGCATTGCAAGCTCTTGCTTCAGCTGCAGCTCTTGCGGGAGAGCATCTCAAGGTGCATTTCAATGCATTGCTGCCCCTCATCGTGGAGCGTCTGGGTGATGGCAAGCAGTCTGTGCGTGATGCAGGCCGTCGCCTTCTCTTAGCACTTATGGAGGTATTTATAGTTTTGTTGCTCAAAACCTGCATGATTACTTCGCCTTTTGATCAATGCATTCCCTTCCATGAGAGATTGTTGGTTGTCCAGATCATAACATTGTCCTGTATTTCCCTTTGTTGCCTAGATCTCTTCGCCAACTCTCATTGTAGAAAGAGCTGGAAATTTTGCATGGTGCCATAAAAACTGGCGGGTTCGGGAGGAATTTGCTCGCACAGTAGCTTCGGCCACACATCTGTTTGCCGCAACAGAACTACCCTTCCAGCGAGTGCTTCTACCATCAGTACTTCATCCCCCTGGCTTACACACCTCTTATGAATTTCATGGATGTTTTTAGGGCTTGTGGTATTTCCGAATCACAACAGCACCCTGCCTTCCCCACAATTGATCTATCTATCAGCATTTTCAAATCTCATGGATGTCCTGCACATCCCTTTGCACATGATAGTAGGTAGCAATGTTAAGGACATGTATCTCTACTCGTTTCCAATTCCTACTCCGACATCTCTCTCCCTCCAAGAGTTCAGTTCTTGGATCAGATCAGATTTCATTTCTGATCAGAGATTGAGGAATATATGAGCCAAGCTCTTCTTTGAAACTTTTCAGTTGCATGCTGGATGCTAATTCAGGTGTTACAGCTCTTCGATGATTCCAATAATATGGTGAGGGAGGCAGCCATGTTATGCTTAGAGGTGAGACACCTATTTGCACTTGTAGATACTTGTATTATGGATGTGATGTGGAAAATAGTTCAATAGCCCCATGGCTTTCATCTTTCACATTCTCTCACTTCTTTCATGATCTCTCATGAGGTGTGTGGTGCAAATGCAGTTTTTACAGTTTTTCCTTCCTACTTCTGGGTCCTACTACACAATGCTTCAATCAATATTATTCTGGAGTACTTTAAATGACCTAATGGACAAAATTTCTCCATAGCGCAGATTTTGTAGCCTTATTTCGTATTTGGTATCCAGGAAATGTATCGGCAGGGTGGACAGCAGTTTATGGATGAGCTTCATCACCAACAACTTCGGACAGGACAGGTGATCACAAATTCAGAGATCCTTTGCGCTTTTTATGCCTCAATCTGAGTAGGATTACAATCCAGGGGAACTACACACTTGAAAGAGTCTGAAATGGTGTTCCTTAATCTGAGGCTTTTTTTTTTCTGTGAGGAGAAATCCAGGATGTGTATCCCTCCATGGGAGCAATGACCAGCCTAGAATAGGGACACATGGGTGTTCTGTAATACATCTTTATTAATCCTTTCACTACTTGCAGACACTGTTTCACCAATTCACACAAATTGGGACAGTCTTTATCTTACCTGTTCTTAATTCCACCTAGCCTGGTCTTTTACTTACTAGAATATGTGGTCTTCTGACAGCTGAAGGATATTACTTCAAGATTGGAGAAGATTGAGTCTAAAAGGCACTCATTTGACACCCTCACAGACCAACTATCTGTGTCCAACCTATACCAGACTGCTCCCAACAATTCTGCATCATCAAAGCAACAGGCACAGCTGAACCATCATCATCAGGAGCCAAAACCTTCTCTGTCATTGGGTAGCAGTAGGCGCAGTAGCCCAAGCAGGCGGAGTAGCCCAAAACATAAGCCATCATTATCTATGGATTCTGCTGGAGGTCTGTATTTTTAAAATGATTTATCTTTTACTCTTTCTGGATACTGACTGAAGTACTAGGCTGCATACCTCATCAAATTGATGTTTTGCAATGTACAGTTCTCAATTTGCACAACCATGGTTTGTTCTCAGAGTGTGGTTCTCTCCACCTTGTCTTTGTGTGAAGGTGACAATGACATGGTTGAAAAGCCTGTTGATCCTGTGAGAGTTTATTCGGAGAGAGAGTTGACAAAGGAGTTTGAAAAAGTAGCAGGCATGCTCACAGCAGAACAGGACTGGTCAATCCGCATGGCGGCCATGCAAAGGGTTGAGGGACTAGTTTTTGGAGGTTTGTCATTCTTGCACTTTGAGACTTGACATTTTGCAACTCCAGAACATGTCTTTGTGATGTCTGTCGATTGCTCATGGTAGCAAACATAGCTAGTTTCATGTAACAAGTTTGGATTCCTTGTCCTAGGATTGTTTATGAAGAAATGTATTGACGACAAGGGACATGCTGCTCCACTGCCCTCAATGCTTTATTGTTGGTGTGAGGCAGGTGCCACGGAGTATGCTTGTTTTCCACTCCTATTGAAGCAGCTTGTTGGGCCATTAAGTCTTCAGTTAGCAGATCGCCGCTCCAGCATTGTGAAACAGGTAACCAGTCTCCTTTGTTAAGGTTGGGCAAGAAAATGGCTTGAAGACCTGCTTTTAATACAACCGCTTTCAATGCCTCCAGTTTTAGATTGTGTTCAAGCAATCAATTGCACCAATGGAATCCTCATGGAGAAAAATCAGACAGTTGGCCTAGTGCTCTTGCAAAGAACAGAGTTTAAATTGTCAGAGAGGGGTGCATGTTCATGTCTTTTAACTTGACATGGTTGAACAGGCATGCCATCTGTTGAATTTGCTATCCAAGGAGCTGCAAAATGAGTTCGACACCTTTGCAGAGTCTTTTATACCGGTCAGTCTTCCTTCTTTCGACTTGGACATATAAACTGCTTCCCTTGGCATTGTGCTGCATTTTTTTTGATCATATCATCCATCTGTTGGACACATAATCTGCTTGGTGTTTGCTTTTGTTCTATTTGATAGACCATTGTCTGACCATGTTTCTCTCACTGGGTGTTTGTTGCTTGGCAGATGCTCTTTAAGCTTGTAGTCATAACTGTGCTCGTCATTGCGGAATCAGCAGACACTTGCATCAAAACAGTGGGTTTCTCAGGCCAGCCTTTAGCTTTCCCTGCTGAGATAATTCACATCTTGCTCTCTTCTAGCATGCAGAATGACTTCAAACTGCATTTCACCAGCAATATCAGGAACTCACTTCAACTATGTCTTGCAGATGCTCAGGAATTCCAAAGTGGCCCGTGTTCTTCCTCGAATAATTGAATCTGCTAAACATGACCGCAATGCAGTATTGCGTGCAAGGTGGTTAACTCTTACTTTTTGGCCTCTCTGCATGGTACTGGCCAAAACTTGATATCAATCTGACATGATATAGGGGGAAAAGGTGGGGCAGAAGTCTAATGTCTTCATTGTATGTGAAGGTGCTGTGAGTATGCACTACTGATGCTGGAGGAATGGTCAGAGTCATCAGAAATGCAGCGTGCTGCTGAGCTTTACCAGGAGCTCATCAAGTGCTGTTGTGGTGACGCTATGGGTGAGGTGCGATTACTATGTCACTCCGCTGTCTTTGTGTCATTCTGATAAGAGCTGCTTTCACTTTTCATGGTTCAGCTTTTCAACCCATGACATGCAAATTTGAGGTTTAGAATCTGACAAGAAGTTGAATTACAAAAGACATAAAGAAGCTCATGGCTCTGGGGGGGTCTGTTTTGAGTTTTCCCAAGACATTTCATAGTTTCTTCTGTTGCAGGTTCGCTCCACAGCAAGGATGTGTTATCGGGTCTTTGCTAGGTGCTGGCCTGATCGTGCTCGTCGTCTCTTTCAGACATTGGATCCCAACATCCAAAGAGTGAGTGTCACCCATTTCCTGATTGTCCCATCAGAGATTGTGCACTGCAGTCAGGAAACTCACTCACCGCTGAAGTTTTGCAGAGCTTTTGTTGGAGTCTGATTACTGATATTGGTATGTGTTGCTGTGGGTGCTTTTATAGCTCATAAATGAAGAGGACCGAGGATTTCACAAGAGCTTTTCTTCCCTGGCTGTCCATGATAGGGGTTCTTATCAACAACAGCCGTTGAGGCAATCCACAGGAACCCTTGTTGCCACACAGCCTATGACAGGGGGTGGGTCCACATTGCCATTCTATGAAAACTCGACTAAAACCACAAACAACAGCAGCATGAATCTAGTTGCTGGGGTAGGTGCAGCCAACTTGTCAAGCCTTTCAGTGAGCAAGTCAATAGATGTGGCCCCTGACAGGACTCTGGAAAGTGTGCTGCAAGCAAGCCAACAGCAGGTAAATGCCATTGAGACCATGCTTAGAGGCTTTGACACTAGCGACAAGGGTGCAGTCTCCACGGCAGTCCGCATGGCTGAAAGGGATCCAGGTACGAATATACCTGCAGTTGTGCCTTCTTATTCTTGGAATGTTGCCCTAGAGAACACCAAGGATGCTATGGGAAAGGTCTAAGGTGGTTGGATTCATCCTTTCATGGGCAATCCTAATACTGTGGTGCAATTGTACTGCAACAATTATCGCAGTGGGTGGGAGCTACAGAAAAATACATGCACCTGCTACAACAGGTCCTGTGCGCCTGGCAATTGATCCTCCATCTGCTCGTGATCCTCCTCATCCTGCATCTGCACCTGCATCTACCCAAAGCAGCTCACGAGCAATTGCGCTGGCTGGAGCAAACTCCTCTGGTTATTCACGTTCCAATACTTCCAGCACCTTGACTGCCCTTTCTGCATTGGGAGGCTCAGATAGATTAGGGCTTATGAATGTAACAAGTAGAGAAACTGGAGGTGGAGCACCGATTGGTGTGAACCGGGATACTCCAAGAGTGTCAGCAGAACAGTCAGCGAAGAGGATACCTATGAATACAGAGAGGCTTCATCAGAGTCTTGCCAATGGAGATTATGGAGATGGTAAGGGAGCAAAGCGTGTTCCAAGGCTGGAAGCACAAATGGAGAAATTATTGGCTGATTCGTCTTTCAATACAGTTCCTGCATATCAGAGGCCCCTTCTTCGACAGGCTGGATCAGGAAGGTCATCAGGAACTGGTAGGAACAGCAATGAGGAGAATCAGCTGCTAGTGGGGATAAATTCCTATGGAGAAGCTAATAGCTACATGGATGGCTTGATGACCTTGAGTGATGCTTTAACTGAAGGACTGAGCCCTGCTGCAGACTGGTCTGCACGGGTTGCTGCATTTACATACCTCAAGAAACTTCTTCAGCAAGGACCTAAAGGGTTACAAGATGTTACACAAAGCTTTGACAAAGTCATGAAGCTTTTCTTTGAGCATTTAGATGACCCACATCATAAAGTAGCACAGGCTGCACTCTCCACACTGACTGAGCTTGTACCAGCTTGTCGCAAGCCTTTTGAGGCATATCTGGAAAGGATTCTCCCACATGTCTTTGCACGATTGGTGGATTCAAAAGAGGCGATTCGGGAACTTGGTAGCTCCACCCTGGAGGCTGTAGGCAATACTTACAGTATTGATATGTTGCTCCCTTCACTTCTAAGATCACTAGATGAGCAGCGTTCTCCAAAGGCCAAGATTTCTGTTATAGAATTTGCCATAGCTGCATTTTCTAAGGTTGCCCTCACTGGTGAGGCATCAGGTGGAAGTGGGTTTCTCAGACTTTGGCTAGTTAAGTTAGCTCCCCTGGCCAGTGACAAGAATCCAAAACTGAAACAGACAGCCACCACTGGCCTCATATCCTTGTATCGCTTTGATCCAACCACTGTTATGAACTTCATTCTTGGATTACCTATTGAGGAGCAGAGCACCTTGCGACGTGCATTGAAGCAGTACACACCACGAATCGAGGTTGATCTTATGACTTATCTGCAACAGAGAACTCAGCGAATACGCCCGAAGCCTGGCTATGATCAGGGTGATGGTCCTTCTACACCTGTGGAAGGAAGCAGTTTTTCATCACTAGTAGGTAACACTCAACAAGTGGCATCAGCCTACTTGACTATGTCATTGAATAGCGGTGATGGTGATCAAAAGTGGGGTGCCACTGGACAAGCAGAGTCCACTTATCTCAGTCTTCTGGAAGGTAGACAGGCACCAGCAATTGATTCACAGAAAAACTTATATCAGTCTCCAGAACCAGCGAAACCTCCTGGAGAGTCATTTGGTTACAAAAAGTCCCAAAGTATGGGAAATATAACCCAGAGCAGTCCACGCATGTCTACCCAGTGGTCTGACCAAGCTCAAAGTATTTATGACTCTGATGTAGGTGTAAGGCATGAGTATCCATATACTGGTGTAATTCCTGTGGTCAATGCTCAGAGTATGGTAAATTCAGAGCCAAAGGTTGGGACAGTGACTACCCCTGATTCCAAGCTCCCAAATGAAGTTCCATTGGAGATGCTGAACTCCAAGTCTCCTTCTCAGAGTCCTGGCTCAAGTGTTCCCAATCTTCTACATCAGGTGAGTTAACAAATCTCAGAGTCAAATTCTTAATCTAATTTTAAACCAGAATCCTCAGAGCCAGGAATCTGCAGTACATTTACTGTGTGGAAAATGAACAGATGTCAAATCGAGGCAATGGTAAGCCAGCAGAGGAGAAGCAGGAAGCTTTGCAGCAACTAATTCTGCTCTCTCGTGCCAATGACTCTTCCACTTGGTCTCAGGTGTGTCAATTCTTTCTTACTACTTGATGTATTTTGAACTCTTCCAGTTAGGTGGGGTTTGCTAGTGTTTGAGTGTAGGCCCCTGAGCAGTTCCAGAAACATATTCCAAAGTTTGACTTGATTATTCCATCTGTTGAGTGAATTTTTCAGGATCTATCTGTGATCTTTTGCTTTTCTTCTATACAGTGTCTTTTGAAAAGGGTAGGAATGTGATGGTGAAATTCTCAATGGTGCAAAAATTTACAAGGGAAAAGCTTACATTTTCCAATCAACTACTGGATTGAACTTGCTAGTCGGTGCTTTTCCAAAGCTAGCAGGGTTCTGTTTTTCTTACAGGATTATTTTTCCTATGTTCCAGTTGCTTGGTGGCACTTGGTTTATCTGTTGTTTCAAATTTCCTACATTGAGAACAGGAAACACATTTTCTGGTACAAAGTGACAAGGGTCTTTCTTCATGTAGATTCTAAGGCAAAGGGGTGTGTGTGTGTGTGTGTGTGTGTGTTGGGTGCAGTATTTTAATCAGATACTTACAGTAGTGCTGGAATCTCTCGATGATCCCAACTCCAGCATTCGGGAGCTCTCTCTCTCTCTCATTTTTGAGATGCTTAGCAATCAGGTCCCTTCTCCACAATGTTCCATGATGTCTAGTTCTGTGGATTTCTCTTTTAAGTTCATTTCTTGTCCATTCACCTGTTTACACTCAGCAATGCAATGTAAGGAAGAGGAAAAGGATTCTCTTGTCATGTCATTTCACATGGATGTATCTCCATTTGTGTACCCAGATCTGTAGCTCCTGGATATATTTTCTCTGAGCAGTACTGAGTACTATGTTGATGGAACATTGCTTTACTGTTTGTGATTTTACAGAGAGCTAGTTGTGATGAAGCCACAGAATTGCTGCTAGAGAAGCTTCTCCATTCAGTGAGGGATTCTGACTCCAAGGTATGAAGTCAAACTTGCATGTGAGACTCAGGCTGTGAAGGATGTACTTGTTGACCCTTTTCAAAGTAGATTATTTGCTTGCAATGGTTATGTGCAGCTGGGTCTAGACCATTGTTTCATTGATTTGGGTAGTAATTGACTGGTGTCATTAGAATGCAGAACTTGCCAACAGATTTCACATATAATGGTTCAAATGTTGAACTGGCTAAGCAAGTCTATTCTGGGCTATGGAGCAAAACAATTCATCAGACATGTTAACCCTGAGAGACTGTTGCAGGTGGTTGTTGCTGCCGACCGCTGCTTGAACACAGTATTGATGCAGCTTGACACATACCGCAGTCTGACCGTATGTACTACTTGCCATCTTCTGCCATCAATTTTCCTTTGGTCAGACCTTATAAGAAAACATTACTGTCTAGGTAATAAATCAGAGGAGAAGATTTGGTCAGTGGGTTTAACAATTTCACTCCAGACATGCATAGTGATCCTTCATATGCATCATTTCTTTATATTTTTCCTGCAAGGACTAGGAAGCTTTTAGGTCTAGGTGCTCTTGGTGTACATTTGACCTCCCTTGAAGTGTAGGCTGTACCTAGTGTGTGCAATCTGAGCTCATAAACCTCTTGCAAGGTGGCTACATTACCACCTGCTTAACAGTTGAATACTCTGGGTTCTAATTATACCTGGGTGTCACGTACCAGGTTGTGGTGCCGTTGTTGGTCTCTGAAGATGAAAAGGCGCTTGTGACTTGTATCAGCTGCTTGACAAAAGTACATCCACTTCTCCATGTTACCTCATATGTGTCAAAGTTTTCTCAGCTCAGATTCTCAGTTATAGTGATTGAAAGCACTTTGCAACAGACATTTGTGGGGCATCTCATCACATGAGTCTTCACAATATCTCATTTTTTTTTACAAGTAGATTCCTTTCAGTGTTATTTTTTCTGGGAAAACAGTTCTGATGTTTGAAAATACTTGCATTGAACAGCTTGTTGGCAGACTTCCTTCAGAGGAGCTCATGGCAAAATTGCCTTCTTTCTTGCCAGTGCTGTTTGATGCATTTGGCAACCAAAATGCAGAAGTCCGAAAGGTACACATACAGTTTTCTTTTTCCTTTCTTGATTCCTATTGTTTCTCAGTAGTGGAAGTCTTATTGTGTTAGTTCTGTAGAACGAGTCAGATAAATAAGTTAGATAAATCTTCTCATTCTCTCATGGAGTTAGATAAATCTTCTCATTCTCTCATGGAGTTAGATAAATCTTCTCATTCTCTCATGGATGCTACTGCAAACAGAATATGATGACTTCATTCCTAACGTAGAATGTACAGCTGCTTACTAATACATGGTGGCTGAATTGTTGGGCAGACGGTGGTCTTTTGTCTGGTTGAGATCTACATCGTGCTGGGAAAGGCTTTTGTTCCATATCTCGGGAGCCTAAGTAGCACTCAGCTACGACTTGTTACTATCTATGCAAATCGTATTTCTCAGGTATATTTCCATCTTTCCACCCACTGTCCCGTGCCAGGTTTCGTAAGTTGTACTAATCACTTTTCACAAAATCTCAGCATTGTGTTTTAATAGTTTGAAGTCAGACAGTGAAGATTGGCTTGTAAGCTTTCATGACTGTGCTGCATTCTTGACCAGCAATTCGGTATCCTTCCTGAGTGGTTTATCACAGCTAAAGCAGGAATCCTGTTATGTCTGGTCAAGATAAGTGGTATGTCTGACAGTAAAGGTGATTTTTGCTTTGGCAGGCCAGAACAGGCATGTCCCTAGAGACACCACAAACCTAATCAGGTCAATCAGGTGGCTGAACAATGTCCCTTTATATATGTGGGTGAGACTGGATTCGTTTTCATGGTAACTGGTTATTCTCTGGACCATGTGGAGCATGTTATCAAACAAATTTTTGTCATGTTCAATAGAAACATACAGCTGGGTTGGTTCTATGTGCACACTACAAATCAGACACCACACTGACCATAGAGCTTCCCTGCTGTCCCAGAGCTTCTGTTTGTGACAATCAGTTGGTGTTCTTGACTTGATGAAAGCCAAGCAACACTTCTCCCAGCTCACTGAAGTAGTGCTTGCCTCTGGGTTGGAACATCCCCCAAATTTATATTACGAACTATGCGTCAAGAAAAAATGTACTTTTCCTTGTTTCAAGGGCTTCTTAATCCCAAGTGGGAACCTTTTCAGAACAGAACATTTCCTTCTCTCTCTCTCTCTCTCTCTCTCTCTCAGGTTCCTAATCACATGCCTGGGTTTTCTGCTGGGTTTCCTTATTTGTATTCACATTTTTTCTTGGGTAATATTGCCCATTTTTTTTTTTGTTTTGTTGAGTGAGCTATAGCTTTTATTATCATCAATTCCACCCATTGTTGTTAGGCTTCTTACAAAGACTAAGTACTCTAGCTCACATCTGATCTTGACTTCCCATCCAATGTAGAGATAGCTGATTAAATTTGTGTAGGAGATCATGATAATTGGTCATCATAATACAATGTAATATTCACAATCGCTTAATGTTGCTGCTTCTAAATGTTGTGTCCATAGCTTTACACTTTTCTTTACTGCATTCCTCACATAAGCATAGAACATCTTCAAGACCTATTTCATAACATGGGCATCTGTGAAGTATTTTTCATTTCCATATTTCCAAAAAGTTAAGACTCTTCACAGATATACATCAACAAGATTTATCTAGAACATCCGCAGCCTAATCAATTATTCTCTGGATCAATGAAAGAATCATTTCAGCAAAAATATTGTACATTGCAATAGCAGAGGAAGGATTTCTCTGAAGACAACATTACACATGCTAACCTAATTTAACCAAATAATGCTCAAGTTTTGCTGCCCCCTTGCCCGCCCTTCTCAGCCGCTCCTATTCTGCACACATCAACCAAAACTTTGAAAAGGGTGCCCAAGTTCTCTCAAAGTTGCAAACAAGAAACAGTGCAGACATGTGGGAGTTGAAGATTTTCAGAAAGGTACAGGAGAACACAACATGACCATCATTATAAATAAAGGATATAAGGGAGTTGCCTGAGGATCTCGTACACTCATGAAGAACCTAAAAGTTCAACAGAATCCTATTCTTGGGCACACCATCTGCCAAAAGCAGTGCAGTCACATCCTACAACAAACAGAATACAGGCCAATTTCAGCACTCTAACATACACAATAGAACAAAGTCAGTTAACGATCAAGCTTGATGCTTATCACATCTTGAAAGGCATAACTCTGCTCTATCAGTCTCTGTAGGTCCCATCAATAGCATATCTTCCAACCCAGCATATATTCCAACCTGTATCTGAGTGTTACTGATGTGGAATCCACTCTTCACATGACACAGTCCTAAGTCTTAAAAAAAAGTAGAGTGGAAGGAGAAGACTAAAACTAATACAGAAGGTCAGCAGAGTCAAGGCATGGGTCACACATACCTGAGCCATTTCCTTGTGGCCACATAAAAATGCACCTGCTTGGGCTGCCTTGATAATGCCCTTTGTCTTTGCAAAAGCAGCCTGAAACCACATCCAATTCTTGGTATCTCAGGGCTTTATCCAGTGTGCATCAGAATATATGCCACATAAGTGATGCATAATCAAACATGGATCTGTTGTAGTGTATGGAGTGACTAGAGTCATCTCTGCTAGAATAGAGGACTCTGCACAAAGAAACCAAGTCTACAACCAATTGGTTGTAGCCCTCTAGCCCTAATTCTCTTCACAAGATCATTACATTCACCAGAGAAACTCCAGCTGATGAAATCTAAGCCTGTAGATTTTGATCCAGGATCTTAAGAATGTCATCCAAAAGTATGACCTCACAAACAAGCATCAACAATACATATAAAGTGAAGAAGTGACCTGAACATAACCCTGTTCACCAGTCCAGTCATCATCAGGCTGAGAAAGCACTGGCACTACTACAACACCTGAGGCTTCCCACTCCTTAAATTTATCCTGCATCAACCATCAGGATATTGCTTCAAGAATCTGCCAATGGATAAACTAAAAATCAGAAAGCCACTTAATGACCGTGACTCCTAATATCATGATATCAAATGCGATTTTGGATCTTGCTCCATATGATGAACTGTATTCATTACAAATATCCTGGGTACAGCTTTCTGCATGTACCTGATATGCCATTCGCCCTAAGTTTCTTGCACCATAATATAGACGAACATCTTGTCGCTTATGAGCATCAAAACCAGCCTCCATAAGAGAGCGAATTGGGCTGTCCTGGAGAGTGACCAACTGTGAGCTCAAAGATAGCCTACACTTTAAGTACTACTAAACCATGGACAGTCATTGAAATGTGAATTATCAACATCAAACATGCTTACAAAAACTAAACTCAACTCCACACCTGTCTCCAGAATCCACCTCAATACAACAGGGATCCTCAGAAGTGGTTAAACACAACCCCATCTGAGGTTATCTGATTAGTTAATGAGGATCTAGTTCTTGAGTTGGGTTCCAAGCAGGAAGTTTAGTGACATCAGTGTTAAGTGTACTCCCTTTCTATAACTGAAAGTAGCCTGGAGACTTGCAGAGAGAGTCACACTACAAATAACCAAATCTGCAGTTCAAAGTGCATATAGAAAACATCAAGTTAGAAAGTTGCTAGAAGTTCTAAGGCTGGAGGATCTACCTGATCCCAGATCCAGTTGCAAACAGCAAAACAGTAGGGAAATCTTCAGCTGGCGCCACCTGTTCTACATTGAAGCCATTACCCATGACTTGGCTGAGCTCCACCCTGTCTCCTTTTCCCAGGCTGCAAAGAAGGCCTGATGCACTGCCTTCCACTGACTTAACTAAGAATTCTAGTGAGCCCTTAGCAGCAACATTTGGGGGTGAAGCAATTGCTAAAAACACTGGTTTATTGTCTCCAACTTTGACCTGCATTCAACATAGATGCATCCGTCAGATTTGAGAATCAAACACAAGGACAACATGACAACAAGATATTGCCCTAAATTCCAATATGCCCGAGCCAAATACTGCTAATCCCTAACTGTACAGAGACTCCATTCACATTCATATTCTCAGACATGGCAATCTCCCTCCATTCGAAGATACGGTATGTTGGTTCAAGCTTTGACATGTCTCCATGTAAAACCCTAACTGTGCAGAGACTCCATTTGCATTCATATTCTCACAGATATGGAAATCTCCCTCAATCTGAAGTTACAGTATGTTGCTTCAAGCTTTGACACATTTCCATGCAAAACCCTGACTGTGCAGAGACTCCATTCACATTCATATTCTCACAGACATGGCAATTTCCCTCCAATGGAAGTTCCAGTATGTTGCTTCAAGTTTTGACATATCTCTGTGTAAAACCCTAACTGTGCAGAGACTCCATTGCACTCCTATGCTCACAGACATGGCAATCTCCGTCCATTGGAAGCTATGTTGCCTCAAGCTTTCACATATCTCCATGCTAGTTTGCAACATCAAAGTTCAAGATCTCCCGCAGTTGGCTACAAATAGGTACCGGCCACTGGGAAATCCTCAAACCCTAGAGTTGGCCACGATAATCGTCACGAGCAGATGCATGACTGCGAACAATCAAGGCAAGAGAAGAAGATCATAAACACAGAACATCAAAGGCAAGAGAAGAAGAAGAGGAAATCTTTCTCCACACCTGAACAAACTGGCCCGGCCTGGTATGGCCATCCATGAGCTCTCGATTCCCACTAACATCCAGCACTAGTTGGAAATGCTGCTCTGAAGCCCGACCGATATCCGCAACGGGTGCTTCAGCCCACAACACTTCCTGTTTCCACACAGCTCGCGCCAACGCACTTCCACTTCTACTACCGCTGTAGTAAGAACGACGAGACAAAACTCCCAAATCCAGCACCTTCCGCCTCCGCAAGGCGCCCAGCCTTACTACAAGCCCACATCCCGCCATGGCCGATACTGCAGGCCCTCCGCCGGCCACACGCCAGCTACGTGTGGGAACATAAGAAGAAGAAGAAGAAGAAGAAGAAAGCGAGAAAGGGAGGAGGTGAGCCGATGTACTGCAGGGCAGAACAGACGCAGCAATGACCGCCATCGCTGGAGCGCAGCAAAGGCGAGGAGGGGCGGTGGCAGAGACACGCAAGGGGGGGGGAACAGAATTAGGGTTTACTCCAACCCTGTTGCACTGTTCTTACAAATGCCTCTTTTGGAGGTCAGCCCTAGAGGAGCCCTTCAATGGTCCTGTATTTTTGGGAACCTAGGCACAAGGGCTCTAAATATAGGCCCTTCCCTGTTTTTGTGTGCCTATGATTAAGGGCCATAGTCCAAGTAAAATTATGGAAACTGAAATATTTCACCATGCAAAAATATAATCTTCATTAAAAAAAAAAACCTCTAAAAAAGAAACCAAAATCCTTCAAGATATTATGAAAACTCTATAATAACTCATCTCAAGTTTCTAACACAAGCCTAAAATATCAGCTTTCAAAAATCCTCATATAAAAATAGGCCCTTAGGCTATATTACCTAAGGGCCTATAAAAATTCCTTAAGCTACTATATACTCTATAAATGAATCTAAACACAAAATCAAATCAAAATCTCCTTCGCCAAAACAAGGCCACAATGAACCAGCTCCGCCCTACCAGCGCACCATCCACTGGATGTATGTTATTATTCATTTGTGGATGAACCTTAACTGGAGTTAATAGGTCTCATATGTAGGTAGATAGGTAGGAAATAGGTCTCATATGTAGGTAGATAGGTACGAAAATAGGTAACTACTAGGTAAGTAGATGGGTTTATACATGGGCAAGGGCTTTTTTTCTACCTACCTACTTACTAACATCCTGCCTAACTGTGGGTTGTTAGTAGGTAGGTCGGTAGGTAGGTAGGAAGAAAAACAAAGCAATTGAGCTAACCACCATGGGTAGCTAGGGAACTGGAACCCAACAGAAAAATGTTTCCTGATCACTTTTCATTCATCCTTCGTGGTGTGCTCTGGTGGGTGCTGGTTCACTTTGGCCGCCAAGAATTTGACTCAAAGTGCTCTTTCGTATTAACGGAAAGGATTTTGATTCGCATTTCTTGTGCTTCCCGGCATTGTTCCTCGTCTTCAATGCCGATTCTTCAGTCGCCGCAGAGGAGGCTCATTCTTGTCTGGGTGCAAGGTGTTGTGCTCATCAACACAGCTGATGATTTCCAGTGATTTGGCGATGTTGGTGTGGCAACCCAAGCAGCAGCAGCAGCAGCAGGAGGAGGAGGAGGATGAGGAGGAGGATGAGGAGGAGAAGCAGCAGCAGCAGCATCGTCATGAACAGAGGCCATTCGCTTGTACCTTCATTGGCTGTGAGAAGACATACAAGCGAGGGGACCATCTCAACCGTCACATGCTCACCCATGGTGGGAAGAGGTTCCTGTGTCCATACAAGGGTTGTGGCCAAGCATTCACCATGAATTCCAATCTGCAGCGACATCTGAGAGGCCACGAGCAGCGTTTTCCAACAACAACAACAACAAGCTCACAAGTTTTTGGAGGGGGGTTTCCCGCCGCCGCCCACTTTTCGGAGAATGAGAGAGTAGAGTGCTTGGAGCCCGGTTGCGGTAGGCTCTTTTTAAGTCCCTGGGGTCTCCGTGGTCATGAATTCCATGCCCATGGAAAGCGACTGGCTTGTCCCGAACCCGGTTGTGGCAAAGCCTTTCGGTTCCCATCGTGCTTGCAGACTCACCAAGAACATGTCCACGGTAAGCCTCTTCCCCCTCCCCACCCCCCGTTGAAAATTAGGTACCGGTTTGTTGGGTCATAGCATTTCTGCCGTTTCCAAATTATATGACCGTGCAACGACATTGACGACCCTCAATTAAGAAGGTACATCGATTGTTTGTGATGGTTTTCTCGCGGCAGGCACGTGAGCGGCCACTACGAGAGAATTGGAGATTATTGAGCTTCAAACCCTAAACCCTAAACCCTAACCCATTCTTCAACTGGGATTGGAACACTACAGCCTGATGGCTTACAGTCTCCCTCTGATTTCTGTAGTCACCAGCATTTAGGTTGGCCATGATCACTACGAGAGAACTGGAGATCGTTGAGCTTCAAATCCTAAACCCTAACCCTGTTCTTCAACTGGGATTGGAGCACTACAACCTGATGGCTTACATTCTCCTGCTGATTTCTGTAGTCACTGGCATTTTGGTTGGCCATGAGCTCATATTGGGTTCACCCTTGATGCTTCAAGCCCAGCAAAATGAGGACGTGGAAGTTTGAGGGTCTGATGCACTACTCTCCAGTTCCAAAGATAGGGACGTTTTTCCTGAAGCATAATTGTGTCCATTGCTCACACCCCACTTCTCATATCCTGTAGTTCTGAGTCTTCGCATAATGTGCATAGGCACAAATTCAGACTCTTCAAGAGCGGTGAAGTTTAGGTTATGAAGAATGAAAACTTTATTGTATCTGCAGTGTCAACAAAGTTTGGCAGAGATTTATCATTTGGAGGGAAAGAAAATGTTGTTTTATGAATTTAGCCCATAGTGACTGATGTTGCCAGAAATCAAGAGAATGAAACCCTTGAGATCTATTCAACTTTGAGTTGGTGTGTCACATGTGTGAGTATCACAGCGGTACTGTTGTGATGAATACCTCACTTGTGTGTTGGAGAGAGGAAATTGGCGTCATACACTTAGAGGACTTTGTATTGACTAGACCTAGGGCTGTAGACTCTGAAAACAATGAGCCTAGTAGGCCATGAAGTTGAAGGTTGCTGTTTAGGGTATCTAGCCTTGGTTTTATGTTTTGAGGTCTTGTTGAACTGTTGTGTGACTAGGGAAGATGTCAGCGGAGGACATGACAACAGTTTGCTTGGAACCTGGATGTGGAGAAACATTTCAAGGTGTCACTGAATTGAGACTACACAAGAAGGCTTCTCATAGCAGTGTAGTATGTGACATCTGTGGCATGTCCATGATGAGGACAAGTCTAAAGCAGCACCTTGTCACCCATGAGGATGAAACACGCCTCTTCCCCTGTTCTTTTCCAGGCTGTCTACACAGCTACACCACAGTGCGTCTCATTGCGTTCCCTGTCCATTTGAACTACAAATAGTTTGCAGTATGTACAAGTGTGCAAGCCTTTCTGTTACTATACTATGAGTTTGACAAGAGGGGCCATTGCACATTCATCCACATCTACAGACTTGTTTGAAATTGGAGTTCTAACAGCCTTTGAAGGTTCTGTAGGCAGCTGCAGGGTCAAAAAAAGATGTGATGTTTGCAGCCTCCTCTGTATGACAAATGTGAGCATGCTTGAGCAGGGTTGATTATTGAGATCCAGTCAACTGTTAAAAGATTCAATACCCAACTGTGTCATTCAGCATGGATGCAGGGTTCCTGTCAAAGGGTGATACTAAAGTAGGTCATGTGGTTGTTGGTGGGCTGAACAGAAGTCAAACTTGAATCAGCATGTCACTGCAGTGCACAAGGAACTGAAGCCATACATATGCTCCCATGTGGACTGTGGGAGGCAGTTTGCATACAGAGCTGTTCGGGACAGACATGAAATGTCAGGGTTGCACTTTCCTTCACAGGTATGTGGGCCTCTCTATGACTTGAGCTTACATGCTGCTTGTACAGGAGCAAACTAAAGTGAATTGTGTCTTACCGTCCCAAGCTTCTTGCTGTTTGAATGAGGATACTAGTGACTATTTTAATTAGCTGTGAAGTTGTGAGCCAGGACTAAGGCCCACTTTACACTAGGAGTCAAGGCCAATGTTCAACTCAAATCAAGCATTCCTATTGGTGCAAAATTTGAAATCACCCCCAAGGGCTTCACACTAGAAGTCAAGGCTGAAATAGAAAAGATATTTTCAATCTGCCCCAAGTTACTAATAAATGCTGAACTTTATGGCCTTGTATTGGCCCCAAGGCTGAAAAAAGGATACCATCTAATTTGGGAAGCCAATTTGCAACCCTTGGGGCCAATGTTCCAGCATTTATTAATATCCTGAAGTCAATGTCCTAGCATTTATTAGTAACTTGGGCCCAAACATCAAGCCAAAATGCTCAAAGTTGGCCCAAAGTTTTTTCAGCCCTGACTCCTAGTGTAAAGCAGGCCTAAGATGTGGATTATTTTGTGTAGTATCATCTACCTCTCTATACGCATGTTTCTTAATTTCTTAGTGCCAAAGTCCATATTGAACAGTATGCAAAGATGTGTGAAGAGAAGCCACTTATTGCAGTCTGATTAAAATCTCCTCCTGACTAACAGGGTGACTTTGAACTCGAAGATGCAAAGTTCAGAGGGATGCAGCGTGGGGGCAGAAAGCGGCTCTTTCTGCACAGTGTTGAAGATCTTTTGCGGCAGAAGAAACGACATTCTTAGCACTTTGTTGACTAACTCTACATGATATCCAACTGATTTGCGGATGACAATGCACACAAGTGTAGCTGCCCTTTACTGGCTGCTGCTTGCCACATGGTCTTCATACTCCTGTATATACCTTCTGGAGCTTTTGCAAGGGCACTGGGTTGGTGTTTTTTTGTTGTTGTTTGATTCCACCAGTGGCAATTAGGTTGGTGGATGGACATTCATTTGAGGAACCTTCAGGTTATTCCAGAGGTTCAGCAATTTACATTTTTGGCTCAGTCTTTTGTACACAATTATAGCACAGAGGAATGTCACATTCATGGCTAAGTGGACAATACTATGGCAGTTTGCCTTGTTGCTTTGGAAGACATAGCAAATCTAGTCACATAGTTTTTTGTCTGACAGGAATTCCTTAGTCAAAAGTATTCAGGAATGATATAATGAAACTAGATACATTGTTAGTCAAGGACAATACTATGGCAGTTTGCCTTGTTGCTTTTGAAGACATAGCAAATCTAATCACATAGTTTTTTGTCTGATAGGAATTCCTTAGTCAAAAGTATTCAGGAATGATATAATGAAACTAGATACATTGTTAGTCAAGGACTTCTGTGGGTTGTTGGCAGTTCAAGAATATGCAGCTCTTGAGGGGGTTCTTTCTGAGTATTGGGAATGACATTGCTGCTGAGATGGTTGCACAAATTCT